>ENA-ORCS01000048-ORCS01000048.1-marine-metagenome-genome-assembly--contig:-NODE-48-length-141566-cov-11.962492_pt1 | contig 141566 bp, 141 predicted proteins | sample MGYA00237781_ERZ508513 | MGnify/ENA primary metagenome ERZ508513 (study PRJEB26184, sample SAMN06268793) | marine metagenome | isolation source: Eden Landing Ponds, San Francisco, CA, USA | place... | reverse complement strand
TTCGCCGCCGCGGCCTGACGGGCGTCACCCGCTCGGGTCCGGGGCGTGGCTCACTTCGTTCTCTCCGTCTCGCGCACCACTCGCCGACTACCAGCCACGCCACCACATCCACACAGATGACAGCAGACGACACGGTGACGCCGTACAGCGTCGCGGGTGACCTCGACTACGAGAAGCTGCTCGCTCGCTTCGGCGCGGACGAACTGACCGACGACCAGCGCGCCCGGTTCCCCGACCACCCCCTGATTCGCCGGGGCCTGTTCTACGCCGGCCGGGGAGTCGACGACTTCCTCGCGGCCGACACGCAGTCTATCGTGACCGGCATCGGGCCGTCGGGGCCGATGCACCTCGGACACGCGATGGTGTTCTACTTCGCGAAACGCCTCCAGGACGACCTCGGCGCGCGGGTCTACATTCCACTCTCGGACGACGAGAAGTACTGGTTCAAGGACCAGACGCCGGCCGAGACCGGGGACTACCTCCGGGAGAACCTCCGGGACCTGCTCGCGGTGGGCTTCGACCCCGAACTCACGCGAATCGTCGTCGACACCCGGGACGCGGACGTGGTTTACCCGCTGGCGACGGCGTTCGCGAAGAACGTCACGGGGTCGACCCTGGAGAGCGTCTACGGCGAGCCAGAGAACATCGGACAGGCGTTCTACCCCGCCGTCCAGACCGCCCACCTCCTGCTCCCGCAGTTGGTCCACGGCGACCACGAGACGCTCGTCCCCATCGCCGTCGACCAGGACCCCCACGTGCGGGTGAGCCGGGACGTCGCCGCGAAGGCCCGCTACCCGGTCGGCAAGCCCGGCGCGCTCCTGATGCAGTTCCTCCCGTCGCTTTCGGGCCCGGGGAAGATGAGCAGCTCCGAGGGCGTCTCGATTCGACTCACAGACGACCCCGACACCGTCCGCGAGAAGGTCCGGAAGCACGCCTACACCGGCGGCCGCGCGAGCGTCGAGGAACACCGCGAGCATGGCGGCGTCCCCGAGGAGGACGTGCCCTTCCAGTACCTCTCGGCGTTCTTCGAGCCAGACGACGACGAACTCGCGCGCGTCGAACGCGAGTACCGGGCGGGCGAGTTGCTCTCGGGCGAACTCAAGGAACTCGCGGCCGACCGCATCGTCGACTTCCTCGCCGACCACCGGGCCCGCCGCGACGCGCTCGTGGACGTCGACGCGGAACTGGCGCCGTTCCGGCTCACCGACGACGAGCGCGACCGTGCCCGCGACGCGGTCGGGTTCGGGTACTGAGCGGTCGGTGCCGTATCTCTAAGACGCCGCGCGCCAATCGAGGCCACATGGACGAGGACGCAGAGGACGCCTTCGCTGCGGTCGCGGACGAACTCCGGGTTCGCATCCTCCGCGAGCTCTGGGACGCCGACGGCCCGCTCTCCTTCTCCGAGCTGCGGGAGCGCGTCGACGTGCGGGACTCGGGGCGGTTCAACTACCACCTCGGCGAGCTCCGAGGGCGGTTCGTGGAGCAGACCAAGGGCGGCTACGACCTCCGGTTCGCCGGCCGCAAACTCGTCGGCGGCCTCCACTCGGGCGCGTACACCGAGACCCGCGACACCGTCGGTCCGCAGCCCGTCGACGGGACGTGTGTCGCCTGCGGGAGCGACCTCGAAGCCGTCTACGAGGACCAGGTCGGGAAGGTCGACTGCACGGACTGCGACGCGACGCTCATCCAGACCGGGGTCCCGCCGGCGTTCGTCGACGGGCGGGAGGACGACCTCGCGGCCGCCATCGACGGCTACGTGCGCACGACCTCCCGGTCGTTCCTCGACGGCTTCTGTCCGACCTGCAGCGGCCCGACCGCCGGCCGCCTGGCGGACGGCGAGTACGGCCCGGAGGCCGTCGTGGACTGCGAGCGCTGCGGCGCGACGTTCTACGGGCTGGCGGCGTGGGTCGGCGTCGACCACCCGGCCGTGCTGTCGTTCTACGACGACCACAGTCGCGACGTCCGGGACACGGCGCTGTGGCACCTCGACTGGCTGGCGGACGCCGAGTGGGTCGACGGAGCGGCCGGCGACCGCGTGGTCGTGCCCGTCGCGCTCAACGACGAGGTCCTGGAGCTGACCGTCGCCGACGACCTCGCCGTCACCGCCGTGGACCGTACGGAGACCGACTGACGCAGGTGACGAAGGCTTTTACGCGAGCGACAAGTAGAACGCGGCATGAAACACGTGAAGATACCGAAGGACCGCATCGGGGCGCTCATCGGTGACGGGGGTGAGACGCTCCGACGCATCGAGGCCGCCGCCGAGGTCGACATCGACGTCGACTCGCAGGACGGCGCGGTCGCCATCGAGCGCACGGGCGACCCCGTGCGGGGGATGAAGGCGCCGGAGATCGTGCAGGCCATCGGTCGCGGCTTCAAGCCCGACGAGGCGCTGACGCTGCTGGACGACGACATGCGGATGTTCGACACCATCGACATCGAGCGCGCCGCCCGCAACGACAACGACCTCCGCCGGAAGAAGGGCCGGCTCATCGGCGAGGACGGCCGGACTCGCGAACTGATGGAGGAGCTCACGGGCGCGTCGGTCGTCATCTACGGGTCGACGTTCGGTGTCATCGGCCAGCCGAAGGAAGTCGACATCGCGCGTTCGGCGGCCGAGATGCTGCTCGACGGCGCCCCCCACGGCTCCGTCTACTCGTTCCTCGAGCGCAAGCGAACCGAGGAGCTGAAACAGCAGGGCATGGACTACCACGAGTTCCCGGGCTGACGGCTCGAAACCTTGGACGGGCCGACTCTATTGACGTCCGCCGGAAGTTACTGACTCGCACACTGGTCTGACCGGATGGACTGCCGGTCTCGTGGGACTACTCCGTATCCCCAGTCAGGATTGGGCGGACCGCGACGGCGCAGATGAGGAGGAACGCGACGAGCAGCACGACGTTCAGAACTTCGTAGTCTCCCCGAACCACCTGGAACAGATTAGCAATCGCGCCAACCGCTCCCGCTGCTGCTGTCACGGCCATCTGCCACCGACTCACCTCGACAGAACCGGCCATCGCACGTACTGTTCGTCCGCTGTCAGATATACTTCTAGAGTGCCTGGCGTCGGAACGCGCACTTCGATCGAACGACTGTTCCAGCGAAGAGCGTGTTCACGCGACGAGAATTCGACAGAGTCGCTTTTCTCCGATTTCGCGATCTTGCCTCGCGGCCAGCGGACATCGTCGACAGTACCGGCCCACCGGTCACCCGTGCCACCACTTGTCGTATATAAATACTGGTAGTCGAGTTCGCTGTTCTGCCGCGGGCTGGCGGCTCGGCGCGTCTCCTCGGGTGTGTTATTGTCTTGCGCACAAACTTTAAATAGAATCGCATTCAATCAAAGAGTGATTATGGCGCAGCAGATGGGTAACCAGCCGCTGATTGTACTCTCCGAGGACAGCCAGCGCACCTCCGGAGAGGACGCGCAGTCGATGAACATCACCGCCGGCAAGGCCGTCGCGGAGTCCGTCCGGACCACGCTCGGCCCGAAAGGCATGGACAAAATGCTCGTCGACTCGACGGGCGAGGTCGTCGTCACGAACGACGGCGTCACCATCCTCAAGGAGATGGACATCGAGCACCCGGCGGCCAACATGATCGTCGAGGTCGCCGAGACACAGGAGACCGAGGTCGGCGACGGCACGACCACCTCGGTCGTCGTCTCCGGTGAGCTCCTCTCCGAGGCCGAGGACCTCCTCGAACAGGACATCCACGCGACCACGCTCGCGCAGGGCTACCGACAGGCCGCCGAGAAGGCCAAGGAGCTCCTCGACGACGCCGCCATCGACGTCTCCGCCGACGACGCGGAGACCCTCGAGAAGATCGCCGCGACCGCCATGACCGGCAAGGGCGCGGAGAACGCCAAGGACGTCCTCTCCAGCCTGGTCGTCCGCGCGGTCCAGTCGGTCGCCGACGACGACGGCGTCGACACGGACAACGTCAAAGTCGAGAAGGTCACCGGCGGCGCCATCGAGAACTCCGAGCTCATCGAGGGCGTCATCGTCGACAAGGAGCGCGTCAGCGAGAACATGCCCTACGGCGTCGAGGACGCCAAGATCGCGCTCGTCGACGACGGCCTCGAAGTCAAGGAGACCGAGATCGACACCGAGGTCAACGTCACCGACCCCGACCAGCTCCAGGACTTCCTCGACCAGGAAGAGGAGCAGCTCAAGGAGATGGTCGACTCCCTCAAAGAGGCCGGCGCCAACGTCGTCTTCGCCGACTCCGGCATCGACGACATGGCCCAGCACTACCTCGCGAAGGAGGGCATCCTCGCCGTCCGTCGCGCGAAGTCCGACGACTTCACCCGCCTGTCCCGCGCCACGGGCGCCACCCCGGTCTCGAACGTCAACGACATCGAGTCCGAGGACCTCGGTGAAGCCGGCTCCGTCGCCCAGAAGGACATCGGCGGCGACGAGCGCATCTTCGTCGAGGACGTCGAGGAAGCCAAGAGCGTCACCCTCGTCCTCCGCGGCGGGACCGAGCACGTCGTCGACGAGGTCGAGCGCGCCATCGAGGACTCCCTCGGCGTCGTTCGCGTCACCCTCGAGGACGGCAAAGTCATGCCCGGCGGCGGCGCCCCGGAGACCGAGCTCGCGATGGAGCTCCGCGACTTCGCCGACTCCGTCGGCGGCCGCGAGCAGCTCGCCGTCGAGGCGTTCGCCGACGCGCTCGAAGTCATCCCGCGCACCCTCGCCGAGAACGCGGGCCACGACCCCATCGACTCCCTCGTCGACCTCCGCAGCCAGCACGACGGCGGCGACACCGCCGCTGGCCTCGACGCCTACACGGGCGACGTGGTCGACATGGAGTCCGACGGCGTCGTCGAACCGCTCCGCGTGAAGACCCAGGCCATCGAGTCCGCCACCGAAGCGGCGACGATGATTCTGCGCATCGACGATGTCATCGCCGCGGGCGACCTCGCTGGCGGTCAGGTCGGCGACGACGACGGCGACGACGGCCCCGCCGGCGGCCCCGGCGGCATGGGCGGCGGCATGGGCGGCATGGGCGGCATGGGCGGCGCGATGTGAAGCAGGCCGCGTAACACCAGCCACCCACCCCCAGCCGGTCCGCACCGCTCGCTCACCACCCGACGCATTTCTTTCGACGCCACGCCGCTCAGCGGCAGCACTGCCGCCCCGCCACCGCAGTACGCCCACCGTCAGACACTACCGCCCGCCGCCACCTGGGTGATTGATGAGGCTGGGCGTGGACACTCGCCCGTGACCCCGCCAGACGACCGAACGCCCGCCGAGGCCTACGACGAACTGGCAGCAGGCTACGAGGCCGACGTCGAGGCGGGCGCGTACAACGCTCACCTGGAGTTCCCCGGGACGACCGGATTGATTCCGGACGCGGACGGGAAGCGCGTGCTCGACGCCGGCTGTGGCGCTGGCCGGTACACCGAGTGGTTGCTCGACCGGGGCGCCGGCGTCGTCGGCGTCGACGCAAGCGAGGCGATGCTCGACCAGGCGGCCGACCGCGTCGGCGACCGCGCGGCCCTCTACCAGCGCGACCTCGCCGACCCCCTCGGCTTCGCCGGAGACGACGCGTTCGACGGCGTCGTCAGCGCGCTCGCGCTCGACTACGTCGCGGACTGGCAGGCGACGTTCGCGGAGTTCGAGCGGCTCCTCGCACCGGGCGGCTTCCTCGTGTTCTCGGTCCGCCACCCCGTCGACGAGTTCGACCCGGACGCCGACGCGGACTACTTCGAGACGGAGCGACGAACGGCCGACTGGGGCGTCGACGTGCCGTACTACCGCCGCCCGCTCTCGGCGATGTTGGACCCACTGCTCGACGCTGGCTTCCGCGTCGACGCGGTCCGCGAACCACAGCCGACTGACGCGTTCGCAGAACAGCGCCCCGAGCGATACGAGACGGAGTCCAGGGCACCCGTGTTCCTCTGTGTGCGTGCGGTCGTCCCGTGACCGTCGCGACTCCGCCGCGCGTCCCGTAAAGGAGGTTCTAAGTGCCGTGGATGCAAGATTTGCGGCATGGAGACGCTGCTGCTCAACAAGGACGACGTCGACGAGAACACACCGATGGCCGAACTCATCTCGGCCATCGAGGACGCGTTCGCGGCGTACGAGACCGGTGACGCCCAGATGCCCGCGAAGTCCTACATCGACCTCCCGCAGTACAACGGCGACTTCCGCTCGATGCCCGCGTACATGGACGCCGGCGACTGGGACGCCGCCGGCATCAAGTGGGTGAACGTCCACCCCGACAACCCCGAGGACCACGACCTCCCGACCGTCATGGGGACGATGGTGTACTCGGACCCCGAGACCGCCTTCCCGCTCGCGCTCATGGACGGCACCGAACTCACGATGAAGCGCACGGGCGCCGCGGCCGCGGTCGCCACCGACCACCTCGCCGTCGAGGGCGCCACCAGCTTCGGTGTCGTCGGCGCCGGCGTGCAGGCCTACACCCAGCTCGAAGCCATCTCGGAGGTCCGCGACATCGAGGAGGTCGTCGTCAGCGACGTCAACGACGACGCAGTCCAACGGTACGTCGACCACTTCTCGGACCGCTTCGACGTCCGCGCGGGCTCCATCAACGAGGCCGGCCACTGCGACATCCTCTCGACGGTCACGCCCGTCGAGGACCCCATCGTCTCCGCCGACGACCTCGCCGACCACACCCACGTCAACGCCATGGGCGCCGACGCCGAAGGCAAACACGAACTCGCCGACGAGATTCTGCTCGCCGGCACACTCGTCATCGACGACCACGCCCAGACCACGCACTCCGGCGAAATCAACGTCCCCTACCACGCCGGCGTCCTCGACGACGACGACATCGACGCCGAAATCGGTCAGATCGTCACCGGGAAGGCCGACGGCCGCACCGACGACGACGGCGTCACCGTCTTCGACTCCACCGGCCTCGCCATCCAGGACGTCGCCGCCGCCCACGTCGTCTACGAACACGCCGACGACCACGACAACGGCTACCCCTTCGACCTGCTCGGCGTCTAACACGCACCTGTACCTTTTGCTGCGCTCCTTCGAGCGCTGCGCGCTCTCAGTCGCTGGCAAAAGCTACGCTAAAAGCCGTCGTCACCCCCTACCGGGGGTTCCTCGGCCCGCGCTTCCGACGGTCGCGCGGTGAACCGCGTCGCTCGGGTCCGTTGGACCGCTCGCTCGCGGATGCTCGTCGTCGGTGCTGTCACTCGCTGAGTCTGCCGGCTGCGTCCCGAGTCACAAGCCGCCTCTGGTTTGCCGGGTGAGGAACTTTGCGGCCTTCGAGAGCAGCCAGACGGCGGCGATGACGGGCGCGAACGGGACGAGAACGAACAGCAAAGCGACGGCCATCACCCAGCCGATGGTCGACATCTCGGCGTCGGGGCCGCCCTTCGACGGCTTGCTCACGGTGCGGACGAGGCGTTCGACGGGCTCTGGGGCGGAACTCATGCGCGAGCTACGCGCCGACGCCGGAAGAACATTACTCGGATGACATCTGTGGCGGTCGGGTGTGTCCCCGGCGGCGAGCGTTTCGACAGCCGCGGCTGTCGTATTGAAAGGCATTTGGCCCTCGGTCACGCACTGTCGGCCAAGAGCTACGCATGGGCCAGCAAGAAGCCACCTACGACCACCGAGCTATCGAGGAGCGCTGGCAGCGCGAGTGGGACGACGCCGACGTCTTCCGGGTTCCCGACGACGCCGAGGACCCCGAGTACGTGCTGGCGATGTTCCCGTACACGTCCGGCCAGCTCCACATGGGTCACGTCCGGAACTACGCCATCACCGACGCGTTCGCCCGGTACCGCCGGATGGACGGCGACGAGGTGCTCCACCCGATGGGGTGGGACTCGTTCGGGCTGCCCGCCGAGAACGCCGCCGAGGAGCGCGACACGAACCCCCGGGAGTGGACCGAGCGCTGCATCGAACAGATGCGCGACCAGTTCGAGTCCCTGGGCTTCGGCTACGACTGGGAGCGCGAGGTCACGACCTGCGATCCCGACTACTACAAGTGGAACCAGTGGCTGTTCACCGAGTTCCGCGACAACGACCTCGTGGAACGGCAGGCCGCGACCGTGAACTGGTGTCCGTCCTGCGAGACGGTGCTGGCCGACGAGCAGGTCGAGGGCGACGAGGAGCTGTGCTGGCGGTGTGACACGCCCGTCACCGAGCGCGACCTCGACCAGTGGTTCTTCAAGACCACCGAGTACGCCGACGACCTGCTGGAGTCCATCGACGACCTGGAGGGCTGGCCGACGAACGTCCGTGACATGCAGCGCAACTGGATCGGCCGCACCGACGGCGCCGAGGTGCCGTTCACGCTGCACGCGCCCGACGGCGACGAGGAAGTCGTCGCGTTCACGACCCGACTGGACACCATCCACGGCGCGACGTACTTCGCGCTGGCGCCCGACCACCCGCTGGCCGAGGCGGCGGCCGAGCGCGACGACGACGTGGCGCACTTCGTCGAGGAGGTCGCGGACCCCGACGGCGACGAGCCCCAGGGCGTCCGGACGGACATCACGGCCACCAATCCCGCGACCGGCGAGGAGATTCCCGTCGTCGTCGCGGACTTCGTGCTCTCGGACGTCGGCACGGGCGCGCTGATGGCGGTGCCCGCCCACGACGACCGCGACCACGAGTTCGCCCGGGGCCACGACCTCCCGATTCGACAGGTGGTCGCGCCCGAGGGCGACGAGGAAGTCGACGTTCAGGAGGCCGCTTACACCGAGGACGGCGTGCTCGTCGACTCCGGGGACTACTCCGGGCTGGCCAGCGAGGCGGCCCGCGAGGAGCTGACTGCGGACATCGACGGCGCCGAGTCCGCCGTCCAGTACCAGCTACGGGACTGGGGCGTCTCCCGACAGCGCTACTGGGGCACCCCGATTCCCATCGTGCACTGCGACGACTGCGGGCCCGTCTCCGTCCCCGACGAGGACCTGCCCGTCGAACTGCCCGAGTTCGTCCACACGACCGGCAACCCACTGGACGCCGCCGAGGACTGGAAGCACACGGAGTGCCCGGAGTGCGGCGAGCCCGCCGTCCGGGAGACCGACACGATGGACACGTTCGTCGACTCCTCGTGGTACTTCCTGCGGTTCACCGCGCCGGACCTCGACGACGCGCCGTTCGACGTCGAGCGCGCGAACGACTGGATGCCCGTCGACGAGTACGTCGGCGGCATCGAGCACGCCGTCATGCACCTGCTGTACTCGCGGTTCGTCACGAAGGCGTTTGCCGACCTGGACATGCTCGACCACCGCGAGCCCTTCGAGGCGCTGACCACACAGGGCATGGTACTCGGCGAAGACGGCACGAAGATGTCGAAGTCGAAGGGCAACGGCGTCTCCCCCGAGCGCATCGTCGAGGAGTACGGCGCCGACACCGCGCGGCTGTTCACGCTGCGCGCGGCCCGCCCGGACAAGGACTTCCCGTGGAGCGAGGAGGGCGTCCGGTCCAGCCGCGCGTTCCTCGAACGCCTGCTGTCGATGGCCCGCGAGGTCGACGCCGACGCGACCGCCGGCGACCTCGACCCCGCCGGCGAGTACGTCGCACGGGAGACCGCCGCGACCGTCGACGCCGCGACCGAGTACTTCGACGAGATGGAGTTCAACCGCGCCGTGCAGGCGGTCGACGAACTGGTGTCGCTTTTGGTGCGGTACCGCGACCGCGACGACACCGAGGACGCGGTCGTCGCCCGCGGCGTCGAGGTCGCCGTGAAGCTGCTGGCGCCCGTCGCGCCCCACGTCGCCGAGGAGGCCTGGACGGCGCTGGGCGGCGACGGCTTCGCCGCGGAGGCCGACTGGCCGACGCCCGACCGGGACGTCACCGACCACGACCGGGCGACCCGGCTGGTCGAGCAGACCCGCGAGGACGTCCGGGACATCGTCGACACCGCCGGCATCGAGGAACCGACGGGCGTCGACGTGGTCGTCGCCCCCGAGTGGATGTACGACGTGCTCGAACTCGCGAGGGACGCCGACGGCAACGTCGTCGGCTCCGTGATGAGCGACGAGGACCTCCAGCGACACGGCGAGGACGCCGCCGACTACGCGAAAGACCTCGCCGCGCAGGCGCCCGCGTTCCCGGACGTCCTCGGGCCGGCCGAGGAGCGCGCGACCCTGGAGCGCGCGGCGTGGCTCGTCGAGTCGGAGTTCGAGGCGCCGGTGCGCGTGCTCGCCGCCGAGGAGGCCGACGACGGCGTGGCGAGCAAGGCCGAACCCGGTCGGCCCGCGATTCACGTCCACGAAGGCTGAAGTAGCGCCCGGAACTCCGCCAGCTCGTGGGCGCGTTCGCCGACGACCTGCACGCCGCACTCCGGGACGCACTCGCCAGCCGGGACGAACATCGGGACTGGCAGACCGAGTGGTACGTCAGCCGGACGCCCGTGGACGTCGCGGGCGTCCCCGACGACCCGGACGCGCCCCTCGTCCTGGTGGAAGTCGAAGCCCGGCGCGCTGACCCCGCGAACAACCCCGTGAAGCTCGCGCGGTACGCCGACGCGGGCGACTTCGACCGGCCGGTGCGGCTCGCGCAGGTCTTCACCGACTACTACGACCTCGCCGACGGCGTCTCCTCGAAGCGCGAGAACGCCGAGTTCGTCGGCGACCTCGCGGCGCGCTCGCTCGACGGCTTCGACTACGAGCCGTACTCGTTCCCGGTCTCGCCACCGAAACGCGGCAGCGACCCGCCCGAGGGCTGGCGGGACGCTGTCGACGCGCTCGCCGCAGAACTCCTGCGCTGACTACTCCACGTCGATGCTCGTCGACTCCTCGTCGGCGTGGGCCTTCGGCAGCGTCACCGTCAGCACGCCGTTCGAGAAGTTCGCCGTCGCCCCGGACTCGTCGACGTCCTCCGGGAGCGTGAGCCCGCGGCTGACCGACCGCTTGTTGCGCTCCTGTCGCACGTAGTCGGTGCCCGTGGCCTCCGCGGACTCCCGGTGGGTCGCGTCGATTCGGACGGTCCGCTCCCGCACCTCCACCTCGATGTCGTCGCTCTCGTAGCCGGGGAGGTCGACGACTACCTCGAACGACTCGCCGGTGTCCCGGACGTCGGCGGCGGGCTCACCCATGGTTCGCGCGGTGTCTAGGCGTTCGAGCAGCGACTCCAGTTCGTCGAAGGGACTCCGTCGGTCCATATCCGTCCGTTCGGTGGCGACAGACGAAAAGGCATCGGCCAGTTGACCAGTCGGCCGGCGCGTCGGGATTCAGGCGACGTGTTCCGTGTCGTACGACCCGAGCCGCCGCACCCACCCCTCCGATGCGATGTCCTCGAGCGCGGCGACGGCGTCCTGCGTGCGCTGCTCGTAGAGCCCGCCGGCGACGTCGATGTGGAAGACGTAGTCGCCGAGGCGCTCGCCGGACGGCCGGGACTCCACGCGCGAGAGATTGATGTCGCGGTCCGCGAACGGCTCGAGCAGCTCCAGCAGCAGCCCGGGGTAGTTCGCGTTCGGGTAGACGACGAACGACGACTTCCCGCCGGCCTCGGAGCGCTCGCTCGCGGGCGCGACGACGAAAAAGCGCGTCGCGTTGCTCGTTCGGTCCTGGACGTCCTCCGCGAGCACGCGCAGTTCGTCGTCGGGCTGGCCAGACTGCGTCTGGCTGCCTGCCCGCTGTGCGCCGGCAGCGTTGTCCGGGTGGGCGATGGCCGCCACGGAGCTGTCCTCGCGAGCGAGCTCGACGCCGCGAGCCGTCGACGCGACGGCCTTCCTGGTGGCGCCCGGATGGTGCTCGTCGAGGTACTCCCGGCACTGCGCGAGCGCCTGCGAGTGGCTCGCCACCACGTCGAAACTCGATTCTTGCGCGAGCAGCGCGTGGCGAATCGGCGTCACGACCTCGCGGACCACCGCGAGTTCCGTGTCCGCGACCGCGTCCAGCGTCTCCGTCACTGACCCCTCGATGCTGTTCTCGATGGGGACGACGCCCCGGTCGGCGCGCCCGTCGGCCACCGCGTCCACGATGCCGCGGACGGACTCCGCGAACGAGATGTCGCCGTCCGCGACCGCCGTCGCCGCCCGATGCGAGTACGTCCCCGCCGGTCCCAGCGTCACCGTCTCCATGTCACCGGGTATCCGGGGCTGGGGGAAAAGCGCGTCGGGGGTGTGTCAGTCGAACCGGTAGCCGCCGACCACGAAGAACGTCCCGACCGCGACGAGCACGGCGCCGATTCCCAGGTGGTCTAGGGCGCCGGCGATGAGCGCCAGCAGCGTCAGTTGCACGCCGAGCAGCATCGCCTTCGCGCCGCCTGGGAGGGACATTTTGGATCGAGTTGGACGTGAGCCGCCTTCGATTTGTCGAAATTTCCACACCCGGTAGCTGGTGGTCGCCGGAAATCTCTGATTTCCGAGACGTCGAAAATCGCGCCGCGATTTTCGGAAGAATCTCTAAGGGCGACGACTGAGCGAAGCGAGGGAGGAGGGCTTAGCGGTTCAGCGTGTGGATGGCGTGGCCGAGCGCGTGCTCGGCGGCCTCCATCGTCGCTTCGGCGAGCGTCGGGTGGGTGTGGATGGTCGAGGCGACGTCCTCCAGCGTGGCGCCCATCTCGATGGCGAGGCCGAACTCCGCGACGAGTTCGCTGGCCTCCGGGCCGACAATCTGCGCGCCGAGGATGAAGCCGCTCTCATCGTCGGCGACGACCTGCACGAAGCCGTCGGACTCGCCGGTGGTGAGCGCGCGGCCGCTGGCGTTGAACGGGAACTTCCCGACCGCGGGATCGAAGCCCTGGTCGGCGGCCTCGTCCTCGGTGAGGCCGACGGTCGCGACCTCGGGGTCGGTGAAGACGGCGGCCGGCACGGCCTGGTAGTCCATCGCGGCGGGTTCGCCGGCGAGGACCTCGGCGACGACCTGGCCCTCCTTGCTCGCCTTGTGCGCGAGCATCGGACCGGGCGCGACGTCACCGATTGCGAAGACGTTCTCGACGTCGGTGCGGCCCTCGTGGTCGGTCTCCAGCCGGCCGTCGTCGTTCGGTTCGAGGTCGATTGCCTCCAGGTTCAGGGTGTCGGTGACTGGCTGGCGACCGACGGCGACGAGGACCTTCTCGGTCTCGAACTCGGAGAGCTCGCCGTCCTCGTCCTCGGCGGCGACGACGATGCCGTCGCCGGACTCCTCCCAGTGGTCGGCCGCGAGCCCGTAGTGGACGTCGATGCCGAGTTCCTCCGCGCGCTTCGCGACCGGGCGCGTGAGGTCGTCGCCGTACTGCGGCAGCATCTCGTCGAGCATCTCGACGACGGTGACGTCGACGCCGAGCTTCGCGAACACCGTCGACAGCTCCATGCCGATGTAGCCCGCGCCGACGACCACGATGGACTCCGGCAGGTCGTCCATCGCGAGCGCCTGCCGCGAGTCCAGCACCGGCCCGTCGCCGAAGTCGAAGCCCGGCACCTGAATCGGCCGGGAGCCCGTCGACACGACGGCGTGCTCGTACTCGATGGTCTCCGAGCCCTGGCCGTCGCCGCCGTGGACGACCCGGAGCTTGTCGCCGCCCGCGAACTCCGCGCGGCCCTCGACGAGGTTCACGCCGTTGGCCTTGCAGAGCTTCTCGACGCCGCCCGTGAGCTGGTCGACGACGCCGTCCTTCCAGTCGACCATCTCCGCCACGTCGACCTCGGGGTCGGCGTACACGCCCATCTCCTCGGCGTTGCCAGCGTCGTGGGCCACGTCGCTGGCCGTGATCATGGCCTTCGACGGGATGCAGCCGTAGTTCAGGCAGGTGCCACCGTAGGCGTCCTTCTCGACGAGCGTCACGTCGAGGCCGAGCTGTCCCGCGCGAATCGCCGCGACGTAGCCACCGGGGCCCGCGCCGACGACCGCGACTTCCGTCCCAGTCGAGATGTCTCCGACAACCATTATTCGAGTAACAGCAGTTCGGGGTCCGTGAGGTACTCCATGACGCGGTTCGTGAACTGCGCGGCCTCCGCTCCGTCGATGACGCGGTGGTCGATGGACAGCGACAGCGGGAGCGTGCTCGCGGCCCGCACCTCGCCGTCCTCGGCGACGGGGCGCTCGTCGATGGCGCCCAGCCCGAGAATCGCCGTCTCGGGGTAGTTGATGATGGGCGTCGCGTACTCGCCGCCGATGGCGCCGAAGTTCGTGATGGTGAACGTCCCGCCCTGCATCTCCTCGCGGGAGATGGAGCGGTCCCGGGCCTTCTCGACGAGCTCGTTCATCTCCTCGGAGATCTCGAGCATCGACTTCTGGTCGACGTGTTTCACCACGGGCACCATCAGGCCGGCGTCAGTCGCGACGGCCACGCCGATGTTGTAGTCCTGCTTGACGGCGATCTCGTCGTCTTCCTCGCGGAGCTCGGAGTTCAGAATCGGGAACTCCTCCAGCGCCGCGACGACCGCCTTCATCACGAACGGCATGTACGTCAGCTTCACGTCCGCGGCCTCGGCGCGCGGCTTCAGCTTCGAGCGCGTCTCCACGAGGCTGTCGATGACGGCGGTGTCGTGGTGCGTGACGTGCGGGGCCGTGTACTTCGACTCGGCCATCTGCTCGCCGATGGTGCGACGGATGCCCCGGTAGGGCTCCGTCGTCTCGCCGCCCTCGACGAACTCGCGGCTGGCACCGCCGGCCTCGCCAGCGCCGCCCTGCGCGGCCTGCCCGCCCTCGGCGTACGCCTGGACGGCCTCCGCGGTGACGAACGCCTCGCCGTCGCGCTGCTCGACCGCCGGCACGTCGTCGATGTCGACGCCGAGTTCGCGGGCCACCCCGCGGGTCGCGGGTGCCGCGAGCGTCGTCTCGCGGCCCGCCGGCTCCTGTCCGCCAGCGGCCGCGCCGCCGGCGCTCGCCGGCTCGTCGTCGCTCACGCGCTTCGTCGCGGACTTCGACTCGGCGGCCGGCTCCGCGGCTTCCTCGCCGTCGCCGCCCTCCGCGGCGGCGCGCACGTCGCCCTCGGTGACGCGCCCGGAGGGGCCGGTCCCCTCGACGGTGTCGAGGTCGACGCCGAGTTCGCGAGCGAGCTTGCGCACGCTCGGCGGTGCGAACGTCCGCCCGCTCGCCTCGCTGGTCGCGGACGCGGCCTCGTCGGCCGCCTCGTCGTCGGCGTCCGTCGACTCCTCGCTCTCCGGTTCGGGCGCCTCGCCCTCCACGTCGAACGTGACGAAGAGGTCGCCGACGGGCACCACGTCGCCCTCGTCCCAGTGCAGCGTCCGGACCGTGCCGTTCACGGGCGCCGGCACTTCCACCTGGGCCTTGTCCGTCTCGACTTCCGCGACCGGCTGGTCCTCGCCGACGGTGTCGCCCTCGGAGACGAGCCACCGCACCAGCTCGCCCTCGGCGACGCCCTCGCCGACGTCGGGGAGTTTGAATTCGCGTGCCATCTTAGAAGTCGAACGCCTCCTCGATGCCGGCCGCGATGCGCGCGGGCTCCGGCAGGTAGTAGTCCTCCAGCGCCGCCAGCGGGAACGGCACGTCGAACCCGGTGATGCGCTCGATGGGCGCTTCCTGGTAGAGCAGCGCCTCCTCCTGGATGGTCGCCGCGATCTCGGCGCCCAGCCCGCCCGTGTTCGGGGCCTCGTGGACGATGGCCGCCCGGCCCGTCTTCTTGAACGACTCGACGACGGTGTCGAAGTCGATGGGGCTCAGGCTCCGCAGGTCGACGACCTCCACGTCGACGCGTTCCATCTGTTCCGCGGCCTCGATGGTCGGCCGCGTCATCGCACCCCACGTGAACACGGAGACGTCGGTGCCCTCCTTGCGGACGGCGGCCTCCCCGAGTTCGACCTCGTATGGGTCGTCCGGGACCTCCTCGCGGAACGCCCGGTAGATCTTCTTCGGCTCCAGGAACACGACGGGGTCGGGGTCGCGAATCGACGCGATGAGCATCCCCTTCGCGTCGTGGGGCGTGCTCGGCATCGCGACCTTCAGCCCGGCCTCGTGCGCGTAGAACGCCTCCTTCGACTCGGAGTGGTGTTCCGGCGCGCGGATGCCGCCGCCCATCGGCGCGCGCAGCACCATCGGCAGCGTGTACCGGCCGCGCGAACGCGTCCGGAGCCGCGACATGTGGCTCACGATCTGGTCGAAGCCCGGGTACATGAACCCGGAGAACTGGATCTCCGGCACCGGCTTCAGGCCGTAGGCGGCCATCCCGACCGCGGAGCCGATGATACCCGACTCCGCGAGGGGCGTGTCGATGACGCGCTCGTCGCCGAACTCGTCGAACAGCCCCTCGGTCGCGCGGAACACGCCGCCGTTCTTCCCGACGTCCTGGCCCATCACCAGCACGTCGTCGTCTTCGGCCATCCCGTCGCGGAGGCCGTCCCGTACCGCCTGCACTAGCGTCAGATTCTCGCTCATGTCTTAGTCCTCCAGTAGCGCCTCGTCGCCGTACTCCTCGCGGATCGACTGGAAGTACTCGAGTTGCTGTTCCAGCCGGTCCGGCATCTCAGCGTACACGTTCTCGAACATCGACGCCGGGTCCGGCCGCGGCGTCTCCTCGGCCGCCTCGATGGCCTCGGCGACGTCGTCCTCGACGTCGGCCTCGATGGCCTCGACGTCGTCGTCGTCCAGCCGGTCCGTGTCCTTGAGGAACTTCTCCAGGCGCGGAATCGGGTCCTTGGCCTTCCACTTCTCGACCTCCGCCTCGTCGCGGTAGACCGAGGGGTCGTCGGCCGTCGTGTGCGCGCCGAAGCGGTACTGCACCGCCTCGATCATCGTCGGGCGGAGTTCGTCCTCGTCGGGGTCTTTGGCCTTCTCGACGGCGTCTTTCGTCACCTGGTAGACGGCGAGCGGGTCCATGCCGTCGACCTGGACGCCCTCGAAGCCGTACGCCGTCGCCTTCTGCGCGAGCGTCTCGGAGGCGGTCTGGCGCTCGCGGGGCACCGAAATCGCCCACTGGTTGTTGTTACAGAAGAAGACGTTCGGCGTGTCGAAGACGCCGGCGAAGTTCATGCCCTCGTGGAAGTCGCCTTCCGAGGTGGCGCCGTCGCCGAAGTAACAGAGGAACGCCTTGTCCTGTTCGTCCTTGAGCTTCGACGCCCACGCCATCCCGGTGGCGTGCGGGAGCTGGCTGGCGATGGGGACGGCGACCGTGAAGATGTTCTCGTCTTCCGGAATCCGGTTGCCGCGCTCGTCGCCCATCCAGTACAGCAGGGTGTCCTTCAGCGGGAGGCCGCGGACCAGGCCGGCGCCGTGTTCGCGGTAGCTCGGCACCATCCAGTCGTCGTCGCCGAGCGCCATCGCGGAGCCGATCTGGGCGCCCTCCTGGCCGGACAGCGGCGGGTAGGTGCCGATGCGGCCCTGGCGCTGGAGGCTCACGGCGCGCTCGTCGAAGCGCCGCGCGAGCTTCATGTGGCGGTACATCTCGACGAGCTCGTCGTCGGAGAGGTCCGGTACCTCTGCGCCGTCGACCAGCTCGCCGTCCTCGTCGAGCACCCGGTACATGTCGTCGGGTTCTCGGTGAACGGTCTCGGTCACGGGTACCCCCGTCCTGACATGTGCGAACCGTCTACCCCGGCGACCATATGGTTTTCGTAACAATCTTTGCCAAGGGTCTGCGAGGCAACGAATTCCCGGACTCACGTCCAGAATCAGCCCGACAAACCGAGCAGACGCGCAACGAGATGCCGATAGAAACTCGGAAACGAAATAAACACCGAGTGAAACAGGCCGGTGTTGGACGCCCGTCCACCCCGACTGGCGGCAGTAGGTCGCGGAGGCTTTTACGTGCCGACGGCCGCTGCGGCGGTTCTCAACGAACTGAGAGCTCGTTCACTTCGATTCGGCTCGCAGAGCCGCATCGCGGCGTCGCCGCTCGCTCAGTCCGAGGCCGCCCTTCGGGCATCCTCGCGCGCCTCTTCGACGCTCTTGCCCTCCCGCAGCACGGCGTCGACGAACAGCTCGCCGGCCTTGTACGACGACCGCACCATCGGGCCGGACGCGCAGTACAGGAAGTCGAACTCCTCTTCGGCGACCCGGCGCCACGTCTCGAACTTCTGGGGGTGGACGTAGTCGTCGACGTCCAGGTGGGACCGCGACGGCTGGAGGTACTGACCGAGCGTCACCACGTCCACGCCGACCTCCCTGAGGTCGCCGAGCGCCTGGTACACCTCGTGGTCGTACTCCCCCACACCGAGCATCAGACTCGTCTTCGTGTAGATGTCGGACTCCCGGTTCACTTGGTCGAGCACCGACAGCGACTGCTCGTATCCCGCGCGACGGTCCCGCACCGGGAACTGCCGGCGTTCGACCGTCTCGACGTTGTGCGCGATGACGTCCGGGCCCGCGTCAATGATCTCCCGGACCAGCTCCTCTTCGCCCTGGAAGTCCGGAATCAGGACTTCCACGAGGATGCCGGGGTCGCGGTCCTTGATCTCCCGAATCGTCTGCGCGAAGTGGCCGGCGCCCTGGTCGTCTAAGTCGTCGCGGTCGACCGACGTGAGCACCACGTAGTCGAGGCCGATTTCGGCGACCGAATCGGCCACGTTCGCCGGCTCGTCGGGGTCCAGGGGCTCCATGCCACCCGTCTCGACGTCACAGAAGTTGCAGCCGCGCGAACACCGGTGCCCCATCAGCATGAACGTCGCCGTCCCCGGGCCGTTCCGGCCGCTCCAGCACTCGCCCATGTTCGGACAGGACGCCTCCTCGCAGACCGTGTTGAGGTCGTGCTCGCGGAGCGTCTCCTTGATGTCCGCGAACCGCTCCCCGGACGGCGGCCGCATCTTCAGCCAATCCGGCTTCCGGCGGCTACTCATGGGTGGTCCTTCGGAAGCCAGCGCAAAAACGGTGCGGATTGCGGCCCCGGCCCGAGACACGAGCCAACGTACCCCGTATGTTAAAGAGGGCTGAGTAGACAATTAACGAGATAGCAACTGAGAAAATGTTTGACGTGTCCAGCGAGGAGATAACCGAGGGGTCGCTGTCGAAAGCGCTCGCGCTCCTCGCCGTCCCTCTCGTCGCGCAACAGGTTGTCGTCGCGCTCGGCTCCGTCGTCGACATCTTCTGGCTCGGCCGGCTGAACGAGGCCGCCGTCGCCGCGGTCGGCCTCGTCGCCCCCGTTCACGCGCTCATCTCACTGCCCGTGCTGGCGGCGTACACGGGCGGACAGATTCTCACCTCGCAGAGCGTCGGCGCCGACCAGGACGAGCGTGCGACCCGCGTCCCGGTCCACGCCGCCCTCGTCGGCGCCGGCCTGGCGCTCGCGCTCGCGGCACTCACCGTCTTCCTCGCCCCCGTCGCCGTCGACCTGCTCGGTGCCGAAGGCGACGTGTTCCCGTACGCCGTCACCTACCTCTCGACGTACATGTTCGCGTACGTCCCGATGGCCGTCAGCGACGGCCTCGAGGGCGGCTTCGTCGGCTGGGGGGACTCCGGCACGGCGTTGGCGCTGAACGTCGTGAGCATCGGTGTCAACGTCGTCCTCGACCCCTTCCTCATCTTCGGCTACGGGCCGTTCCCCGAGTGGGGCGTCTTCGGCGCCGCGATGGCGACTATCGTCGGCGTCACCATCAGCGCGCTCGCCGCCGCCGCCATCGCCGCCAGCGGCCGCCGCGAGTTCGCACTCGCGAGAGACGCGCTCTCGCTCCGGCTGTCGCTGTTCCGGGAGGTCCTGGAAGTCGGCGGCCCCGTCGGCCTCCAGAACGCCGGCCGACAGGCCGCCCGCCTCGGCATGGTCGCCGTCGTCTCCATCGCCGGGTCGACGGCCGCGCTCGCCGCCTACAACGTCGGCGCCCAGCTCGCCACCGTCGCGTTCGTCCCGGCCGCCGGCCTCGCGGACGCCGCCACCACCGTCGTCGGCCAGAACCTCGGGGCGGACCGGCCGGACCGCGCCCGCCGCACGACCTGGCTGAGCGTCGCGGCTGCCGTCGGCGCGCTCTCACTGGTCGGCGCCGGCCAGTGGCTCTCCCCCGACCTGGTCGCGCGGACGTTCGCGCCCGCACTCGACGGCGAGGCGTTCCGACTCACCGTCGAGTACCTGAAGATTCTCGCGCTCGGCTACTGGGCGCTGGGCGCCATCTACACCTTCGAGTCCGGGTTCAACGGCGCCAGCCGCACGAGCGTCAGCATGTACGCGACGCTCGTCCAGTACTGGGGCGTGCGGCTGCCCGTCGCGGTGCTGGGCGTGTTCGTGCTCAACTACACCGTGCTCGCGGCGTTCTGGGCGGTGACGCTGTCGAACGTCGCGGCGGCCCTCGGCCTCGGCGTCTACTTCTACTACTCCGCGGACCGCGGCATGCTGGACCGCGCCGCGTCAGCCGCCGCCGCGGACTGACTGTCGCCGCTCGCGTCCCGTGGTCGGCCACGCGCTCGCGGGTCACTCCGGTCCCCGCTCACAACACTGTGTGCTCTCCCTTCGGTCGAGCCCGCGGCTCGCCGTTCGCTGCGCTCACGGCTCACATCAACGTGGTCTCCCGCCGGTCGACCACGCGGACTAGAAACGCCTATCCGGACTCCACCCCTCGCACCTCTCGATGGAAGTCGCCGAGGTCGTCCCGGAGTTCGCCGAGGCCTTTCCCTTCGACGAGTTCAACGAGATGCAGCGCGAGGCCGTCCCCGCGCTGCTGAACTCGGACGCGAACGTCGTGGCGTCGGCGCCGACGGGCAGCGGGAAGACCGCGCTCGCGGAGCTCGCTATCTGCCAGACCCTCGAAGCCGGCGGGACGGCGCTGTTCGTCGCGCCGCTGCGCGCGCTCACCAACGAGAAGGAGGACGAGTGGGAGCGCTTCGAGGACCTGGGGTACTCGGTGTACGTCGTGACCGGCGAGCGCGACCTGAACCCCCGGCGGGCCGAGCGCGCGGACGTGCTCGTGATGACGCCGGAGAAGGCCGACTCGGCCACCCGGAAGCACGACTCGCCCCGGTACTCGTTCGTCACGGACGTGGACTGCGTGGTCATCGACGAGGTCCACCTGCTGGACTCCGAGACGCGCGGGAGCGTCCTCGAAGTCGTGGTCTCCCGGCTGCGCCGGCTCTGTGACCCCCGTGTCGTAGCGCTGTCCGCGACGATGCCGAACATCGAGGACGTGGCGGACTGGCTGGACGCCACGCCCGAGACCACCTTCGAGTTCGGCGACGAGTACCGGCCAGTGGACCTCCACGCCGGCGTGCGGACGTACACGCACGGGGACAACCCGTTCGCGGACAAGTACCGTCGGCTCTTCACCGCGCTCGACCTGGCGGAGCCACACCTCCGGGAGGACGGCCAGTCCCTCGTGTTCGTCTCCTCCCGGCAGGACACCGTGCAGGCCGCGAAGAAGACCAGAGACGAGATTGCCGAGCGCGACATCCCCGTGAGCTCGCGGGGGGACTACGAGTTCCACACGGCTGCCGAGGAACTCGACAACGCGACACTGCGGAAGTCCGTGCTGGACGGCGTGGCGTTCCACCACGCCGGGCTCTCGACGAGCGACAAGAACCGCGTCGAGCAGTGGTTCCGGGAGGGCAAGATTCGCGTGCTGTTCTCCACGTCGACGCTCGCGTGGGGCGTCAATCTCCCGGCGCGCTGCGTCGTCATCCGGGACACGAAGCTCCACGACCCGCTGGAGGGCGAGGTGGACATGAGTCCCCTGGACGTCCTCCAGATGCTCGGCCGCGCGGGCCGCCCGGGCTACGACGACGTGGGCTACGGCTGGGTGGTCTGTGACACGTCGGACGCCGACAAGTACCGCAGCCTGCTCGAGGAGGGCCACGAGATAGAGAGCCGGCTGGCGGGCAACCTCGCCGAACACCTGAACGCCGAAATCGCGATGGGCACCATCCGCGGGCTCGGCGACGTGATGGACTGGCTGGAGACGACGTTCTACTACCGGCGCGCGCAGTCGGCGCCCGAGGACTACGACTTCCCGAACGTCCGGGACCGGGTGAGAGACACCTTAGACGACCTCGTCGAGGAGGGGTTCGTCGAGACCGACGAGGACCTCGGGCTCTCCGCGACCCGGCTTGGCGTGCTCGCGTCGACGTACTACCTCCGGCTGGACACCGCCCGCGAGTTCCGGGACGTCGCGGACGGCGACCCCGACGACCGCGAGATTCTCCGCGCCGTCGCGAGCGCGGGGGAGTTCGACTCCGTGAGCGCCCGGCAGTCCGAGCAGGACGCCATCCAGAAAGTGCTCGGCCACAGCGGCGACGAGATGGAGGACGGTCCGCGGAAGGTGTACGCCATCCTCCGTGCGGGCATGCGCGGCGCCGTTCCGACGGAACTCCGGTCGGACGCGTGGGTCATCAAGCAGAACGCGCTCCGCCTGCTCGCCGCGCTCGGCGCGTTCTTCGACCGCTACGACGACCCGGCGGGCGCGAACGCCGCCGCCCGCCTGGAGGCACGCATCGACACCGGCGTCCCCGAGTCCGCGGTCGGCCTCACCGCCATCGACGGGGTCGCCGCCGGTCGCGCACACAAACTCCACGAGGAGGGTATCAGCGCCCCCGAGGACGTCCGGGCCGCGGGCGTCTCCGGGCTCGTGGACGCCGGCCTCTCGGAGGGCGTCGCCGAGAGCGTCCACGAGCAGGCCGGCGGCCTCCCCGACGTGACCGTCGACTGGGGCGACTTCCCGGACTCGATTCCCGCCGGGGACAACCAGCTGTGCGAGGTCGCTGTCGACAACGACGGCGGTAGCGCCAAAGTCGGGGTCGAGGTCACGGTCAACGGCGTGGAGATGAGCGAGGAGACCGGCTACCTCGGCGACGACGGCCTCTCCGTCCCGGTCGGCGTCTTCGGCGCCGACGCCGACGACCTCACTTACGAGGTCACCGTGACGTTCGCGGACCTCCCGCTGCTCCCCGTCACTGAGACGCGGACCGTCGACGTGGCGTAGGCGGCCCGGTCACCGCAGCGACCGGAACTGCATCGCGACGTCCGGGAACACCTCGCGGCCGACGACGACGATAGCGATGAGGAGGATGGGGCCGAGGAAGACGCCGTACCAGCCGAAGGCGATGGACCCGACGATGTACGCGAACAGCACCAGCCCCATGTGGAGGTCGCCCGCCGAGAAGTACGACCGCAGGAAGATGTCGGGAATCACGTCGACGACAATCTGTGTGACGGCGACGAAGAATACCGGGAACCACAGGGGCGCGTCGGTGGTGAGTCCGACGGCGAACAGGAACAGCGTCAGGGGGTAGTAGACGATTTTGATGCCGACGCCGGGGACGATAGTTCCGACACCGGTCAGCAGGCCGAGCAGGAACGGGTACGGGATGGAGTAGCCGGCGGGCGCGAAGTAGTCCATGCCGTTGTAGACGGTGACGGCGAACACCGAGAGGACGAGGATGCTGACGACGTTCCCGACGAAGACGGTCTCGAGGTGGTCGTCGACGTCCTCCAGGACCGCCACCACGCGGGCGTCTGCGCCGACGCTCCCGCGGAACCAGCCCGCGAGCTTGTGGTCGTCACGAAGCAGGTAGAACACGAACACGAGCATCAGGAACACGCGGACGAGAACCGAGAAGACGAACCCGGCGGCGGTCGTGACTCGACCGAACGCGCCCGAGAGCAGATTCCGGAGTTGCTGGTCGAACGCCTCCTGGGGGTTCTGGCGGAGCTGTTCGACGATGGGGCCCGGTCCCATCTCCGAGATGTCGACGTACGGACGCAGAATCGACTGGTACTGTTCGAGGTCCGAGTGCGCGAGCACGTCGCTGATCTCCTTGATGGCCGTCCACGCGGCGAACCCGACGATCAGCAGTATGGGCAGCAACACGAGCAGGACCGTCGTCGTCGCCGCGACGTTCGGGTGACCGATAGCGTCGACCACGCGGCGATGCACCCGGCGCGTCGCGTAGTACACCCAGATGGCGAACACGAGCGAGCCGAACACGGGCTGCACCGCGACGGCGAGCACGACGGCAGCGACGGCGACGACGCCGGTCCAGCCGGCCGTCCGCCACTCCTCGGCCCACGGCAGGTTCATGTCGGAAAATGAACTCGTATCGGTAAAAGGCCCGGGCTGGCCGTGGCCAAGGATTGAAACCACAGCACGGGACCAACCGCCGGTATGCAGGACGCGATACGCGTGCTGGCCGGCGAGTGTGCCGTGCGCTACGAGACTGGCAGCGAGACACAGCGAGTGCTTCGGGGGGACGTGGTCGTCGTCGTGAAGCCCGACGACACGGTCCTCGTCCACGACGCGGACGGCTACCAGCCCGCGGCCTGGCTCACGAGACCCGGCGTCGTCCGGTACACCAGGGACGCCGGCGGGTTCCGCATCGACGCCGCGGACGGCGACGAGCGCCTCGTCGTGGAGAGCGCGACCGAACACGGGGACGCCCACTACCCGGCGTCGCCCGCCGGGCCGCCGGTCGGCACCTGTGACTGCGGCGGCGCGTTCGTGCGGGACGGCGGTCGCGTGGTCTGTGTGGACTGCCGCAGCGAGTACGCCGTCCCGCGTGACGCCGCTGTAATCGACGAGACCTGCGGGGACTGCGGGCTGCCCCGCATCCGCGTCGAGCGCGGCGTCGCCGTGACCGCCTGCCTCGACCGGGACTGCGAACCCCTCGCCGAGGTCGCTCGCGCGGCGCTCGACTGGACGTGTCGGTGCGGGGCAATTCTGACCGTCGACGCCGACCGGGGGTTGCACGCCGTCTGCGAGGGCTGCGGGAGCCGCTTCCGGCTCCCGGTCGGGACTCGTGACGGCGACTGCGACTGTGGGCTGCCGGCTGTCCGGACCACCGAGGGGCGGCGGTGTCTGGACGCCGACTGCCGGACGACCGGAAAGCCGGCGTGACCCGGCGTTCGGGGGCCGCTATCGGCGGTCAGTGGCGGCGTCGACGAGCGAGGGCACCACCGCCTCGGCGACGTTCAGCGCGACGACAAGCAGGATGGGGCCGAGGAAGACGCCCGCCCACCCGAAGCTGAGCGCGCCGAGGACGTACGCGAACATGACGAGGCCCATGTGGAGGCGGCCGGCGGACAGGTACGGCCGCAACACGACGTCCGGCAGCACGTCGACGACGAGCGCGGTGACGACGAGGAAGACGGGCGCGAACCAGAGCGGGCCGTCGCCCGTCCAGGCGCCGACGAGGATGGCGCCCGCCAGCGGGTAGTAGACGATTTGAATGCCGATGGCGGGGACGAGCGTCGCGAGGCCGGTGAGCATCCCGAACAGGAACGGGTAGGGGACGCCGGTCCCGGGCGGTGAGAGCAGGCCGAGGACGAGGTAGGTGCCGACGGCGAGCACGCCGACGACGCCGATGGTGGTGACGTTCCCGACGAACACCGTCTCCAGGTCGTCGTCGGCGCGCTCGAGGACGGTGACGACCTGGCTGCTGTGGCCGAACGTCTCCCGCACCCAGTCGCCGAGGTTGCCGTCGTCCCGCAGGAGGTAGAACGCGAACGCGAACGCCAGGAAGACGCGGACGACGACGGCGAACGTCTCGCCGGCGATGACGCCGGCGGACGCGAGGACGGAGACCGCGAGGTCGCCCGACCGCTCGTCGAGGGCGTCCAGTGGGTTCGCGCGGACGGACTCGTAGAAGGCCGCGGGGTCGTCGATGCCGGCGGCCGCCAGCGCTTCGGACAGCCACGGGAGGCCGCCGTCGGCGAGCGTCGCGAGTTCGCCGAGCGCGACGAGGCCGGCGTAGCCGGCGACCAGCAGCGCGGGCACGACGAACGCCAGCAGCGTGAGGAACGCCGCGATAGACCGGTGGTCGAAGACGTCCTCGAGGCGGGCCTGGAGCCGCCTGGTGGCGTAGTAGACGAACAGCGCGAACGCGAGCGCGCCGAGCACGGTCCGGAGACCCCGCCACAGCAGCACCACGATGACCAGGACGACGAGGAGCCACGCGACCGTCCGGGTTCGCTCCGGCGAGGAGAACTCCATGTCCGAGTGGTACGCGGCCCGCCGACAAATGTTTGTGTGCCGACGTGTCGGCGGTCGCGACCGACGCGCCTATGCCGCCCGCAGCGCCACCACGGCACATGAACGGCGACCTTCGCGGGGACGAGGTACACGTCGGCGGGGACGCCCGCCAGCGGTTCCACGACGCCCGCGGGTACGGCTACCCGCTGGGCGGCAACGACGTCGCGCTGTCGCTCGTGGAGGCCGCCCACCTCCTGTTCCGCGGGGACCTCGACGCGGTCGACGGCCAGGAGTTCCGCGAGTTCCTCGCGGACCGCGAGGCCGGGTTCGTCGCGCGCTTTTTGGTCTACGTCGACCTCCGGGACCGGGGGTTCTACCTCGTACCCGACCGGGAGCCGTGGTGGCACGACCCCGGCGACGGCGACTTCGTGGTGTTCCCGCGCGGGAACACCCGGCGGGACGGCGTCGTGAAACACCGGATTCGGGTGGTCGACGAGCGGACGACGCTGCCAGCCAGCGGCCTCGGTGACGAGGTGCTGGCGGTCGTCGACGAGGAGAGCGAACTCACGTACCTCGACGTCTCCCCGGAGACGCCCGAGGGCGACACGGAGTTCGACCGGCCCGCGGACGTGCCGGCCGTGCTGTTCGACGACCGCGTGCTCGTCTGGGAGCCGCCCGCGGAACTCCACGAGTCCGGGTTCTACGGCCAGCCGCTCGGCGGCCGCGCCGCCGACCACGACGCGCTCCAGTTGTCCCTGCTCGAAGCGGCCTACCTCACGGACGCCGGCGTGCTGTCCTTCGCGGACGCCGGCGTCGCCGACGTGCTGGCTCGCGGCCGCGTCGGCGAAGGCGAGCGGTTCGACCACCGGCTGGCGGTCTACCGCGCGCTCCGGGACGCCGACATGGTGCCGAAGACAGGGTTCAAGTTCGGCGCCGACTTCCGGGTGTACTCCGGCGTGGAGTCGGTCGACGACCTCGGCCACTCCGAACTCCTGGTGCGGGTCGTCGAGGACTCCCACGACTTCGTCCCACGCGACCTCTCGCTGGACGTGCGACTGGCGCACGGCGTCCGCAAGCGAATGGTTTTTGCAGTCACCGGCGACACGAATGACACGATTCGCTGGCTCTCCGTCAGTCGACTGACGCCATGACCGACGACAACACATCCACGGCCGGCGCCGACGACCTGGCACTCGACCCCTGGGGGTCGACGACCGTCTCCGACTACCGCAAGCTCTTCGAGGAGTTCGGCATCGAGGCCTTCGAGGACGTCCTGGAGGAGGTGCCGGCGCCCCACTACCTGATGCGGCGGGCCATCATCTTCGGCCACCGCGACTACCGGCGGGTGGCGTCGGCGATGCGCAACGACGAGCCGTTCGCCGCGCTCTCGGGGTTCATGCCGACCGGCGACCCGCACATCGGCCACAAGATGGTGTTCGACGAGATCGTCTGGCACCAGCAGCAGGGCGGCGACGCGTACGCTCTCATCGCCGATCTGGAGGCCCACTCCGCCCGCGGCCTGGACTGGGACGAGATCGACGAGCACACCGAAGACTACCTGCTGAGCCTGCTCGCGCTCGGCTTCGACGCCGAGGAGGGCGAGCTCTACCGGCAGTCCACGAACCGCGAGCTCCAGGACCTCGCGTTCGAACTCGGCATCGAGGCGAACTTCTCGGAGTTCGAGGGCATCTACGGGTTCGGCGGCGACACCGACGTCTCCCACATGCAGAGCGTCGTCACGCAGATGGCGGACATTCTCTACCCCCAGCTCGACGAGCCGAAGCCGACCGTCATTCCGGTCGGCCCCGACCAGGACCCCCACGTGCGGTTCGCCCGTGACCTCGCGGAGCGCACGCGGTACTTCAAGGTGACCGAGGCGTTCGCGAGCGTCGCGTTCGACGACGACGAGCGCCCGCTCGTCCGCGCAGCCCACGACGCCCGCGGCGAGTACGCCGAGGACGCCGACCAGCCCCGGTGTACGGAGGCCGCCGACTGGCTCGAAGGGAAGCCGGCGGCCGCCAGTGGCTTCGACGGTGAGACCGTCGACACGGTCGTCCAGAAGCTGGAGAACGCGGGAATGGAGCCGCTTCGGCCTCGGATTCGGTTCTTCGACCGGCAGGCGACCGACGAGGCGTTCGAGGCCCTGATAGACGAAATCGCGGGCGAGAAACGCGTCTTCGAGGGGCACGTCGACGCCTTCGAGCTGGAGATGGAGACCGCCGAGGACCTCGCGCTCGCCGTCGAGGTCGACCACGGCGGCTACGGCTTCGTCCCGCCGTCGTCGGTGTACCACCGCTTCATGACCGGGCTGACGGGCGGCAAGATGTCCTCCTCGATTCCGGCGAGCCACATCAGCCTGCTCGACGACCCCGAGGACGGCTACGATAAGGTCACGTCCGCGACGACCGGCGGCCGCGAGACCGCAGAGAAGCAGCGCGAACTCGGCGGCGAGGCCGACGAGTGCCCGGTCTACGAGCTGTACGCCTACCTGCTCGCGGGCGACGACGACGAGTTCGCCGAGGAGGTGTACTCGGAGTGCGTGAACGGCGAGCGGCTCTGTGGCGGCTGCAAGGAGCAGGCCGCTGAGCTCATGGAGGAGTTCCTCGAAGACCACCAGGAGAAACGCGAGGAGGCCCGCGAGGTCCTCGCCGACCTGGACGTCGAACTGGATTCGGCGCGCGCCTGACCGAGCCAGCCCCGGTTCTGGTTCGCCCGGGTTCTGTACTGCGACAGAAGGCCTATGCGAGTGTCCGACCACACTCGTCGTATGTCCGACGCGCAGGCCAGCCCGGTCCGCGACCGCGACCCCGACGCGCTCGTCGCCGCGCTCCGAGACGCCCGCGAGACCCTCGCCGACGCCGAGGCCGCCGTCGACGAGTACGGCGCGGACAGCCTGGCGGCGCTCCAGGCGGCGCTCCGCGACCTCGACGCCCTGTTCGAGCAGTACGAGGACGACGCCACGGGCACCGGCGACTTCCAGGCCTACCTCTCCTTCCAGGACGACATCGTGGCGCTCGTCGAGGGCTTCGACGACGACCTCCCCGAGCGCGACGTCTTCGAGTCGCTGCTGGAGCTCTTCAAGCAACGCCGGCTCTCCGAGGCCGACTTCGACGAGGCCCGCGACCGCCTACGGGACGCCCGCGACCTCGTCGAGCGCCTCGACGCCCTCGACGAAGCACGCGGGGAGTACCGGAAGACCCGAAGCCGCGTCGCCGACGCCGCGGACGAGTACGCCGACGAGGTCGCGGACCTCGAACGGCTCCAGCGCCTGGGGAACGCCGACCTGGACGCGCCGGTCGCGGACCTCCGCGGCCCCATCGAGGAGTACGACGACGCCGTGACCGACGCCTTCCGGACGTTCCGGCGCGAGGCGCCGGCACGCGAGTTTCTGGACTTCGTCGAGACGACCGAGGCCTACCCTCTCGTCGGCTTCGAGCCGGTGCCCGAGGACCTCGCGGACTTCGTCGCGACCCGGCCCGCCGGCGAGGAGTCGATTCCGACGCTCCTCGACTACGCCGGCTACTCGCCGTCGAAGCTGGAGCACTACGTCGACGCGCCGCGGACGCTGAAGCGCGCGGTCGGCGGGAACCGCACCTACCTCGACCGCCTCGACGCCGACCCCCTGACCGTGGACTGGCCGCCCGCGGCCGCCGCGGACCTCCAGTACCGGCTGGACGAACTCGTCTCGGTCGTCGCGCGGTTCGCCGGCGACGACGTCCTCGAACCGCTCCACGCGGTCCGGCAGTGGGTGTACAGCGACGACTACGACCGGCTCCGGGTCGCCGCCGTCGCCACCCACGAACTCACCGACGAGGAGAAACAGCGCATCGCGGCCGGCGTCGAGGACGACCTGCAGCGCGCGCGAGCGAACGAACAGAGGCTGCGGGACGCCCTCGACGAGAACTAACTGCTCCGGCGTCGCTCTGTCGGACCCGAGCCGTCAGCAGCCAGCGGCCTCGGCGTCCATCGGCACGTCGACGGTGCCGTCCGAGCGCACCCGAACGACGACGCCGTAACACCCGGACCCGCTGTTCGGAATCGTTCGCGTGACGGTCTCGTCCATCGTCGACGCGTCGACAGTGAGTTGGTACTGTCCCTGTTCGGCCATCCACGGTTCGTCGACGAGTTCCCCGGGCCCGGACTCGGCTCCGGTGTCGGGCTCGAACGAGTACGTCTCGTCCAGCAGGACCTCGCCGCCACTGGCAATCTGGACGTCCAGCTTCACCGGCTCGTCAGACAGCGACAGAACGGTGAGGTCGGCGATACGCGCACTCGAACCCGAACCGCTGAGAGAGAGACAGCCCCCGAGTCCGACTGTCGCGAGCGCGACCCCCGACAGCAAGCGTCGTCGTGTCGGCATCGTCTCGCGTTCGTTCGCTTCGCTGATAACTCTCGCGGCCAGCCCGGGGTTCGAACGCCGCCGGCTGGTGTTGTCGCGGAGTGCGGAGCGGTCCCCTTACGCGTTCGCTCGCGCGGCGCGCAGGTCGGCGGCGAACGCCTCGGCGAGTTCCTGTGCGTGCTCGTGGTCGGTGGACTCCGCGTAGATGCGGACGACCGGCTCCGTGCCCGACGGCCGGACGAGCACCCAGGCGTCGCCGTAGTCGAGGCGGTAGCCGTCGATTGTGGTGCGGTTCGCGTCCGCGTCCAGCGCCCGGGTCTCGGCCGCTTCGAGGAGCGCGTCGCGCTCGGCGTCGTCCTCGTAGCCGACGTTCACGCGGACGTTGTGGTAGTCGCTGTACGGCGCCACGACCTCGCTTGCGGACTGGTCGCTGTCCGCGAGCAGTTCGAGGAACCGAGCGCCCGTGTACGCGCCGTCTCGCGTGGTGCGGTAGCCCGGGAAGATGATGCCGCCGTTGCCCTCGCCGGCGACCGGTACGCGTTCGCCCTCCGCCTCGAGCTGGCGGATGCGGGTCATGATCTGCGTGGAGCCGATGGGCGTCAGCTCGAGTTCCGCGCCCGTGCGCTCGCAGACGTCCACGAGGCGCTGGCTGACGTTCACCGCCGAGACGGTGGTGTCGCCGTCGTCGAGCTCGGCCTCCGCGAGCGCGGCGAGCGCGGCGTCGCCTTCGACGTACTCCCCGGTCTCGTCGAAGAAGATGGCGCGGTCGGCGTCCCCGTCGTGGGCGACGCCGACGTCGGCGTCCGCGGCCTCGACGAGCCCGCCGAGGTCCTCGAGGTGCTCGCGGACGGGTTCGGGCTCCCGACCTGGGAAGTGGCCGTCGGGCTGGCTGTTCACAGTGACGACCTCACAGCCCAGTTCCCGGTAGAACTCCGGGCTGGTCAGGGAGCCGGCGCCGTGGCCGGGGTCGAGGGCGACGGTGAGGTCGGCGTCCGCGATGGCGTCGCGGTCGACGGCGTCGTAGAGCTGGTCGAGGTACCTGCGGGCCGCGGATTCGACGGCCCGGTCGTCGCCGGTGCCGTCCCAGGCCGCGTCGCTGAACTGCTCGGTGGAGAACTTCCGCTCGACGCGCTCCAGGTCGTCGACGGCGAGCTCCACGCCGTCGCTGCCGACGAGCTTCACGCCGTTGTACTCGGCGGGGTTGTGGCTCGCCGTCACCATCAGCGCCGGCACCGCCTCGCGTTCGGCGTACGCCTGCGTCCCCGGCGTCGGCAGCACGCCCAGTCGGTCCACGTCCGCGCCGACGCTCTGCAGGCCCGCCACCGCGGCGTTCTCCAGCATCCGGCCGGTGGTCCGGGTGTCGCGGGCGACGGCGACCCGGTCGGCGCGCCACACCGACCCCGCGGCCTTCGCCACTCGCAGCACGAACCCCGGTGTGAGCTCCTCGTTGGCCACGCCCCGCGTCCCACTCGACCCGAAGACCTTCATGGCCGTGTGTCGGAGTGGACGCCCCTAATCGCTTCCGAACCGGTGGTCGTCCCCGGGAACAGCGACTCGCTGCCGTCGGTCACCTCCAGCACGAACGCCGTGCCGTCGTACCGATAGACGCCACCGACCGCGCTGCAGTGCCCGCGGAGGTCCGCGGCGAGCGCTCGGCCGGCCTCCGGGTCGACGTCCTCGGTCACCCACTCGTCGCGGGGCGCGTTCGCCGCCGCCGTCGTCACGCGCTCAAGCGTCGGGTGGTCGGCCACGAACGCCGCGCCGAGCGCGCACTGGTGGTCCGCGTCGGCGGCGTCCCCCTCTGGCGGTCGCTTCACTCGGACTAGGACGGTCTCGTCGGCGAGGAGTCTGAAACAGCCTGCAGTCGAGGCCAGCCCGGCGACCCCAGCGAGCACCGTCCGTCGTCGCATACCTCACACGTTCGTCGCCCCCGGCAAAGTGTTTTCGAGAGAACCACAACCCCTTAGCCCGGCGCCACCCGCTCTCTACGTATGCCCACCGTCCGCGAAGACCGCGTGTTCGTCGAACAGGGCGAGACTCTCGTGGCGTACGTCGCCGCCGGCCTCGGCGTCACCGCCGCCCACATCTCGGGTAGCAAGGTCGGCGAGTTCGCGCTCGAAGTCCGCTGTGACGCCCGCGACGTCGCCGCGACCGGCGAGGGCGTCGCGGTCGCCACCGCCGAGGACGTCCTGCTCTCGGACGGCGGCGACTTCGCCGAGACCGGCTTCGGCCCCGCGGTCGCCGTCACCGGCTTCGACGGCGGCGTCCTCGCGGCCGGCGAGGACGGCACTATCGCCCACTACGACGGCGACTGGACCGACCGCGGCAGCGTCGCCGCCGACGTCCGCGCGCTCGACGCCGACCTCGTCGCCGCCGGCGACGGCGTCCACCGCATCAGTGCCGACGGCGTCACGCACGCCGGCCTCGACGACGCCCGCGACGTCGCCGCGCCCGGCGTCCCGCAGGCCGCCACCGCCGCCGGCCTCTTCTCGCTCGGGAACGGCTGGCTGGAGGACGTCGCCGGCGACTTCCGCGCCGTCGCCGCCGACCCCGCCACCGCAACCCCCGGCGAGGTCGGCCTCGCCCACGCCGCCACACCCGAGGCCTGCTTCGAACACGCCGACGGCGCCTGGACCGACCGCGACCTCCCGGTCGACGAACCCATCGTCGACGCCACCCACGCCGTCGACACCACCATCCTCCTCACCGCCACCGGCACCCTCGTCGTCGACGACGGCGACGACACCCGCCACCGCAGCCTCGGCCTCCCCGACGCCGCCGCCGTCGCCGTCGTCGGCGACGAGCACGTCGACGCCGCGTGACGGGGCCGCCGCTGGCCAGCGGTCAGCGATACCCCCACACGACGAGGGCGAGTCCGAACAGCACGCCGACCGCGACGAACACCCCGCCGCTCACTCCGTAGAGCTCCGCCGTCGAGTACGAGAACTGGTCGCCGTACCGCGTGATGGCCGCGGAGAGCAGCAGCGTCAACCCCGATCCGGTCAGCACGGTCGCCACGTCGAACCCAGCGGGGTTCCCGATGTCTGGCATGCAACTATCGTCCCGATGTAGCCTGATAGGTACTCACGTTGCCCGAGCAAGCCCCTCTGGACCCCGTCGCAGGGCTCGCTCCGCTCGCCGTTCGACCAGTCCGTGCTCTCCCGCCGGTCGGGCACTCCGAGCCACGCACGCTGCTCACGGCGCCGTCGCGCCGTTCGCGACAACGTGGTTCTCAGTCGCTCCCCGCGGTCGCTCCTTCCGAACCACGCACGCAAAGGAAACGCGTAAGCCGCCGGCCCGACTCACCTCGCGTATGTTACTCAGCGGGTCCTCGAGCCAGGCGCTCGCGGCCGCGCTCGCCGCCGAGACCGGCGAGCGCCTCGGCCGGGTGGCCTACGACTCGTTCCCGGACGGCGAGCAGTTGGTCACCGTCCCCGAGGGCGTGGCGGGCGAGCGAGCGGTCGTGGTGGCGTCGACGCCGACGAGCGACGCGCACGTCGAAGTGCTCCAGCTCCAGGACGCCGCCCGGGAGGCCGGCGCGAGCGAGGTCGTCACTGTCCTCCCCTACATGGGGTACGCGCGCCAGGACGAGGCCTTCGAGGCGGGGCAGCCGGTGTCGGCGCGCGCCGTCGCCCGCGCCGTCTCGGCGGGCACGGACCGCGTGATTACGGTCAACCCCCACGAGGACGGCGTGCTGGAGTTCTTCGACGTGCCCGCGGTCGGCGTCGACGCCGCGCCGCAGCTCGCCGACCCCCTCCCGGACGACCTCGCGGACCCGGTCTTCCTCGCGCCCGACCACGGCGCCACCGCGCTCGCCGAGAGCGTCCGAGACGCCTACGGCGCGGGCGCCACCGACCACTTCGAGAAGGTCAGGCACTCCGGCAGCGACGTGACCGTCGAACCGAGCGAAATCGAGACCGCCGGCCGGGACGTCGTCGTCACGGACGACATCGTCGCCACCGGCTCCACGATGAGCGAAGCCATCGCCGCGCTCGACGACCCGAGCCGGGTGTTCGTCGCCACCGTTCACCCGCTGCTCGCGGGCAACGCCCGACTCAAGCTCGCTGACGCCGGCGTCGACGCCGTCTACGGCACCGACACTATCGAGCGCGCCGTCTCCGAGGTGTCGGCCGCGCCCGCCGTCGCCCACGAACTCTGAGCCCCCGTCCTCTTCACCGCAGCCGCCCCAGGAGCGCCGCGTCCGGCCGCCACGCCAGCAGCCCGACGGCCAGCAGGAACACGGCCGTCGAGAGGTCGTAGGACAGCGCGGCCGCCGACCCGAACGCGACCGCGCCGCCCGCCAGCGAGGAGACGACCGCCGCGAGCAGCGGGAGCGTGCAGCTCACGCAGGCGAACAGGCCGACGAACCCGCCCGCGAGCGACGTCTCTGCGTCGACGAGCGTGGCGTACACCAGGTAGGCGAGCGCGAGGTAGCCGGCGACCCGGTAGGGCGCGGCGGCGACCCGGACGGGGCCGACGTGCGCGAGCACCATCGGCCCCCAGCCCGGCGGGAGCGCCCAGTGGACGGTGACGCCGCTGCCCGTCGACGCCGCGAGCACGCCGCCGACGGCCGCGAGCACGAGGAAGTACGCGACGCCGGCGCCCGCCGCGAGCCAGCGCCGGCGGTCGCTGGCCGGACGGGGCGTGACCCGCCAGACCGCGAGCGCGCCGGCGTTCAGCCAGACGAACGGGTAGAGGAGGTACCGGAGTTCGGTGACTGCGACCGGCATCGTCGCGAGGTAGACGCCGAGCGCGGCGAGCTCGGCGAGCGTGAGCGTGGCGAGCAACTCGACCGTCTCGCGCCGGGGCCGCAGCCGGGCGAGCGCGGTGCTCACGCCGTCTCCACCTCCGCGTCCGGCGGACTGGCGTTCGCGTGCCAGTCCACCAGCGACCGCGCCGAGTTCCCGACGACGAGCAGGCTGGACGCCGCCATCGCGGCCGCCGCGAACAGCGGATTCAGCGCGCCGGCGACGGCCAACGGCACCGCGACGGCGTTGTAGCAGAACGCCCACGCGAGGTTCTGCCGGATGCGGCCGTTCGTCGCCGCGGTCAGGTCGAACACGCGCGGCACGGCGTCGAGGTCGTCGGTGGTGACGACCGCGTCGGCCGCGTCGGCGGCGAGCGCGGCGTGGTCGAGCGCCACGCCGATGTCGGCCGCGGCGAGCGCGGGCGCGTCGTTGACGCCGTCGCCGACCATCGCGACGGTGCCGTCGCTCCGCAGCGACCGCACGACCTCGGTCTTCCCCTCGGGCGGCACGCCCGCGAACACGTCCGAGACGGCGTCGTGCTCGCGGAAGCGCTCGGCGGCCGCCGGGTCGTCGCCGGTCAGCACGACCACGTCGCGGCCGTCGGCGGCGAGGTCGGAGACGACTGACTGCCACTCCTCGCGGGGCCGGTCGCCGGCGACGACGACGCCCCGGGCTTCGCCGTCCCAGCCGACGAGGACGGGGACGTTCCCGTCCGCTCGCGCGTCGCTCGCCCGGCCGGCGTACTCGTCGGGGACCCGCCAGCCGCGGGCCGCGAACAGCTCGCGGTTCCCGGCGAGCACCTCCGTCCCGGTCGATTCGGGCGGTTCCGCCGCTCGCGCTCCGTCGGCTCGGAGGGTGAGCGTGCCGGCGACGCCCCGGCCGGGGTCGCGCTCGAAGTCGGTCACGTCGCCCGCGGGCGTCGCTTCGTCGGTGACGGCGGCGGCGACCGGGTGGTCGGCGTACTGCTCGACGGCGGCCGCCCGAGCGAGCACGCGGTCGTCACCCGCGACGTCCAGCACGCGCATCTCGCCGGTCGTGAGCGTCCCGGTCTTGTCGAAGACGACGGTGTCGGCCTCCGGTGCGGCCTCGAACGTCGACGCGTCGGTGACGACGACGCCGGCGTCCAGCGCCTCGCGGACGCCCCTGGCGGTCGCCAGCGGGGTCGCCAGCCCGAGCGCGCACGGACAGGAGACGACGAGCACCGAGACGCCGACCAGGAGCGCCTCCCGGACTCCCGCGCCCGTGACGAAGTGTCCGCCCGCGGCGAGCGCCGCGAGCACGAACACGAGCGGGACGAAGACGGCGGCGATGCGGTCGACGAGCCGCTGGACGCCCGGCCGCGCGCTCTGCACGTCCCACAGCACCTCGACGACGCGGTCGAGCGTGCTCGCGGCGTCCTCGCCGACCTCGACGACGAGCCGGCCGTCCGTGACGACCGCGCCGCCGACGGCGTCGTCGCCCGGTTCTTTCCCGACGGGCGTGGACTCGCCGGTGACGAGTGACTCGTCGACGGTCGCCGCCCCGTCGACGACCGGGCCGTCGACCGGGACGCGTTCGCCGGCGGTGACCACCACCTCGTCGCCGGGCCGGAGGTCTTCGACCGCGACCGATTCGGGGCCGTCGCCGGTGCGCCGCGTCGCCTCGTCGACGCGCTCCTCGGTCAGGTCGGCGAGCCGGCCGGCCGCCGCGCGCTTCACGCGGCCCTCGTAGTAGTCGCCGATGGTGACCGCGAGCACGACGACGATGGCGACGTCGAAGTACACCTCGCGGCCGCCCGTCAGCGCGACGAACGTGCTGAAGAGGTAGGCGGCGCCCGCCGCGATGCCCACCAGGAGGTCCATGTTCGGGTGGCCGGCGCGCAGGCTCACGTACGCCCCCCGGAACAGGGGGTAGCCCGTGTACGCCAGCACGACGGTCGCCATCAGCCAGACGTTCGCCAGCAGGTAGCTGCCCGCGAGCCCGCCGAGGTCGAGTAACTGGGCCGCCGACGGCAGGTCGAGGTACGCCGGGTAGAGGAAGAGGACGTACCACAGCATCGTCATCATCCCGAAGAAGCCGCCGACGAGCAGCCGCCCGACCTCGGCCTGGTCGTCCTCGTCGTCGTCGTCCTGCGCGCTCGCCGAGTACCCCAGGCCCTCGACGGCGTCCACGAGGTCTCCGCGGTCGGCGACCTCGGCGTCGTAGGTGACTCGCAGCGTCTCAGTCGGGTAGCTCGCGGCGGCGGCGCGGACGCCGTCGGCGTCGGTCGCCTGGGCTTCCACGAACGCCTCGCAGGTCGCGCAGTGCATCCCCGACACGGAGAGGTACGCCGTGTCGCCGTCCACGTCCCCGTCGTCGGGGCCGGTGTCGAGGTCGTCGGCCGGGTCGGCGTCCGCGTCCGCGGGGTCCTCGAGCGTGCGCGCGACCTCCAGGCAGCCCCGGCAGCAGTACGTCCCCTCGACGCCGCCGCTGGTGACGGGCGGGTCCGGCGTCGGCAGGCCACAGAGTGTGCAGTCGTCGGTCATGTCAGCCTGGCATCGGCGGCATCGGCAGCGGCAGGTGCGGGACCGGGTAGCCGAGCGCGGTCGCGCCCTTCGCCAGCGGGATGGTGCCCGCGACGACGAACGCGACGCCGAGCGCGCGGTGGACGCGGCGGCGGGTCGTCGCGCTCACCGCGTCGACGGCGGTGCCGTACGCGAACAGCGTCGGGAACGTCCCGAGGCCGAGCGCGCCCAGTGCCAGTCCGCCCTCCACCGGTGACCCGGTCGCGAGCGCGTACACGTAGCCGGGGTACAGCAGCGGACACGGCATGACGCCGTGGGCCGCGCCGAGCGCGACGATGCCGGGGCCGGTCGCCCAGTCGTCCGCCCGCGACGCGACTCGTTCGGTCAGGGCGCCGAACGCCCGCCCGAGCCCGGGGACGGCGCCGGCGACGACCCGCGACTGGCCGCCAGTGGCGTAGCCGACGCCCGCCGCGACGATGACGACGCCCGCGACGACGCCCGAGACGCCCCGGACGAGGTGGCTCGCCTCGAGAATGCCCCCGGCGTCGACGAGGACGGCTCCGACTGCGCCCATCAGCGCGCCGCCCGCGGCGTAGCTGACGGTGCGGCCCGCGTTGAACAGCGCGTGCTGGCGGAGCGCGCGCGTCGACGGGCCGCGCTCGTCGTCCCCGATTCGGTCGGCGTACATCGTCACGAGCGGACCGCACATGCCGAGACAGTGCGCACCCCCGAGGAGGCCGACCACGAAGAACGCGACCACGCCGGCGTCGGACGCGCTCGCAGCTACTGTGCCGACACCGGACGCTGCGAGCGACACTCCTGGAGTGACCATCGCGCGACTAGTGCGCGACGGCGTGTTCGTCGCCTTCGGCCTCCGAGAACATGTAGTAGAGGCAGCCAGCGACGATGAGGACGTTCCCGAGCGCGACGACCGCGATGGTCTTCTGTCCGTTGGCGTACAGCGCGACCGGCACCAGCGACAGCAGCGGCATCAGCGTCGCGATGACCTGTGGACGCACGTTCATACTCGGCGGTTGGCCGGTTCCGGCCTAAATCTTTTGACGGATTCCTACGGGCTTGGAATCACCGAGGGTAGCTATAGGACCGCTCGAAAACACCGGGGTGTGAACGGCTACGGGCCCCGCTCCGGCACACCGGCGGTCCCGTACCGGCTTCACTCGCAGTTCCGCCTTCGGGCGGTAACGAGACCGAAGTGAGGTGTATACGATGACCAGACTGGACACGAACTCACTATCGCGCCGCGGTGTCCTCCGCGCCGCTGCCGGCTCCGCGACCGCAGTCGCGGCCGGCGCGGCGGCGACTGGCACGGCCGCGGCCCAGGACTACGGCGGCTGGTTCACCGACGGCGCCAAGGGTGGCGCGGTCGGCAACTACGACGGGACGACTGTCGACCAGACGGGACAGGACGAAGTGACTGTGGAGGTCGGTGTAGACGCGAACGGCGGGTCGTTCGGGTTCGGGCCGGCAGCCGTACGGGTCTCACCCGGCACGACGGTGACCTTCGAGTGGGTGTCGAACACCCACAACGTCGTCGTCGAGGAGCAGCCGGACGGCGCGGACTGGAGCGGCGACGAGGAGATCAACAACGAAGGCTACTCCCACTCGCACACGTTCGAGACCGAAGGCACCTACAAGTACTACTGTAACCCCCACCTCACGATGGGGATGAAAGGCGCCATCGTCGTCGGCGGCGGCGGTGGCGGCGGTAGCGACGCGCCGACCGTCGAGGCCGACTACGGCGACTGGTTCACCGGGGACGCCGACGGCGGCGCGACCGGCAACTACGACGGGTCGACCGTCGACCAGACGGGACAGGACGAGGTCACAGTCGAAGTCGGTGTAGACGCGAACGGCGGGTCGTTCGGATTCGGGCCTCCTGCCGTGCGCGTCTCGCCCGGCACGACGGTGACCTTCGAGTGGGTGTCGAACACTCACAACGTCGTCGTCCAGAGTCAGCCCGAGGGCGCGGACTGGAGCGGTGACGAGGAGATCAACAACGAGGGGTACTCCTTCTCACACACGTTCGAGACGCCCGGCGTCTACACGTACTACTGTAACCCCCACCTCACGACGGGGATGAAAGGCGCCATCGTCGTCGGCGCAGCGCCCGGCGGCAGCGGCGGCGGGGACGACGGCGGCACGGGACAGCGCGCGATTCCCGGCAGCACGCTCTGGACGTCCGTGTTCGCTGGCGGCGTCCTGCTCGCGATGCTCGCGCCCATCCTCTCGAACTACTACCGGAACCGCCCGCCGGCCGGCGACTCCCGCTCCGGGAGCGCCGACGGCGAGACGATGGACGAAATCCCAGAGGCCGACGAGTTCGAGCCGGAGACCGAGATCGGGCACGACGACTACGACCCGGTCGGGACGCTCTCACTCGTCGCGATCTACTTCCTCATCCTGGTCGGGATGTGGGCGTTCACGTACTTCATCGAGTTCCTCGGGAACGGACCGACCATCGTGGGGTGACCAAGCATGCGGATACACAGATTCGAGAAACTCTGGCTCGCCGCGGCGTTCGTACTCATCGCCGCGTTCATCGCCACCATCGTCTACGGCTCGCTCGGCGCGGGCGTCGCGATGGTCGGAGACGAAGGCGGAACGGTCAACCCGGACAACCCGACCGCCTCGGACAACTTCCGGGACCCCGGCGTCTACCAGACCGGTGACGGCGAGTACGCGGTGTACGTCGAAGCCCGGCAGTTCGCGTTCTCGCCCGGCACGAACCAGCCGATTCGCGTGCCCGCCGACGCCGAAGTGACGTTCCACGTCACGAGCGGCGACGTGACGCACGGGTTCGAGCTCGTGGGGACGAACGTGAACACGATGGTGATTCCCGGCCAGGTCGCCGAACTCACCGTCGAGTTCGACGAGGCTCGGACCCACCACATCGTCTGCCACGAGTACTGCGGCGCCGCCCACCACGCGATGGAGGGCACCATCGAGGTCGTGCCACGCGACCAGTTCGAAGCGCAGAACGACGTTCCGGAGGTGAGTGACTGATGGCGTTCGTCGACAAGTTCCCCAACGAAGCGAAGCTCGTCAGATGGCACTTCGGCGTCGGGTTCATCGCGCTCGCGATCGGTGGCCTGTTCGGCCTCGTGCAGGCGCTGTACCGGACTGGCTACTTCCGTGACGCGCTCCCGATAGACGCCTCCCAGTACTACACGGTGCTGACCGGACACGGTGTCCTGCTCGCGCTCGTGTTCACGACGTTCCTCATCTGCGGGTTCTTCGTGTGGGCGGTCACGCGCAGCCTCGACCGCCAGCTCGCCCACCAGCGGGTCGCCTGGGTGGGCTTCCTGTCGATGCTCGTCGGCACGGTGCTGGCCGCGCTCACCATCCTGAACGGCTTCGCACCGGAGATACCGTTCGGCTCCGCGGACGTCCTCTACACGTTCTACGCGCCTCTGCAGGCTCACCCGGCGTTCTACGTCGGCGCGGCGCTGCTCATCGTCGGGTCGTGGATCGTCGGCGCCGAGTACTTCCTCACGTACCGGGAGTGGCGCGCCGACAACCCCGACGAACGCATCCCCCTGCAGACGTTCATGGTGCTGGCGACGTTCATCATGTGGTACCTCTCCTCGCTCGGCGTCGCCGTCGAGGTGCTCGCGTTCCTGATTCCGTGGTCGCTGGGCTGGATCAGTCAGGTCGACCCGCTGCTGACCCGGACGCTGTTCTGGTACTTCGGCCACCCGGTGGTGTACTTCTGGCTGCTGCCGGCGTACCTCGCGTGGTACACCATCCTCCCGAAGCTCGCGGGCGGCAAACTGTTCAGCGACCCGCTCGCCCGCATCGTCTTCGTGCTGTTCGTGCTGCTGTCGACGCCGGTCGGCTTCCACCACCAGTACACCGACCCCGGCATCGCTGAAGGGTTCAAGTTCATCGCGATGACGAACACCTTCATGCTGCTGTTGCCGTCGCTGCTGACCGCGTTCACCGTCGTCGCGTCGCTCGAACACGGCGCCCGGCAGCGCGGCGCCAAGGGCTACTTCGGCTGGCTGCGCGCGCTCCCGTGGGGGCAGCCCGCGTTCTCCGCGATGGCGCTGGCCGGCCTCGTGTTCGCCGCCGGTGGGTTCTCCGGCATGATCAACGCCGGGATGAACATCAACTACCTCATCCACAACACCATCTGGGTGCCCGGTCACTTCCACCTCACCGTCGGCACCGCGTTCGCGCTGACGATGATGGGCGTGTCCTACTGGCTCGTCCCGCAGATCACGGGCAAACAGCTCCAGCACAAGACCATCGCCGCCGTCCAGCCGTTCGTCTGGGTCGTCGGCATGACGCTGATGTCGAACGCGATGCACCGCGGCGGCCTCGCCGGTCTGCCGCGCCGCACCGCGAAGCCGCTGTTCCGCGGCGAGGGCGCAGCGCCCTTCGACCCCGTGGTCGGTAGCATCGCCGAGATGCAGCTCCAGATCGCGCTCGGCGGCACGCTGCTGTTCGTCGCGCTCGCGATGTTCCTCGTCGTGATGACGGGGACGTGGCTGTCGCGGTCGGGCGTCGGGCAGCTCTCGGTCAACGGCACGATTCCGTCGCCGCTGTCCGGGCCCGCCGACAGCCCCCGCATCCTCGACAACCTCAAGGTCTGGGCGGGCATCGCGGTCGTGCTGGTAATCATCGCTTACGGCCTCCCGCTGTACAGCATGCTCGCGGACGGCATCCTGTCGCCGGGTGCCGGCCTGCTCGCGCCCCTGCTCGGCCTGTAGGCGGCCTGCACCACTCGCTTCTCTCACTACACAGTACACACCAACGAGATGACTGACACGGACGAGACCCCCGACGGAGACGACGTCACCCGGCGCTGGCTGATTCGCGCGCTCGTCGCGCTCGGGCTCGGCATCCCGGTCGCTATCGAGGGCGCGACGCTGGTCGGGCTCGTGGAGTCGTGGCTGTTCGGCGACGGCGAGAACGGCGACGCGGCGGCGTCGACGACCACGGCGTCGGAGCCGGTGACGGCCGTCGGCGACGACCTGCTGCCGACGACCGACCGCGCCGAGACGCTCGCCGAGGCGACCGTCTACGCCCGCGACGACGGCTGGCGGTTCGACCTCACGGTCGACGTCGAGAACCGGGGGGACCGGCCGTACGAACTCCGGCTCGGCACCGTCACGACACAGGACGGCGCTCGCGTCGAGGGTGGCGCGTCGACCGGCCGCCTCGCCGCGGGCGAGTCGGTGTCGCTGTCGGCGAGCTACGACCTGCCGGACGGCGAGACGCCGTCCACGATGTCGGTCGTCGGCGTCGAGTCCGTCGAGAGCGGCGGCGAGCGGTTCACGCGGCGCGACGTCCGGTTCGGTAACGTCCCCGTGCGGGGGTAGCCGTCGCCGACGCCGCTTCGACGCGTCCCGTTCTCTCCAGTAGCCGGCACGCGACGCGCTGACGGACCGCGGCTCTCGACGCGTCGGAAAAGAGTCGTTCTCGTCGCCGCGGCGACCTACAGCTCCTCGATTTCGAGGGCGACCGTGGTGCCCTCGACGTCCCACTCTTCGCGGTAGCCGTCCTCGACCTCGCCGAGTTCGCGGGCGCGAGTCTCCTCCTTGACGAGGTCCTCGTGGCGGGCGACGAGTTCGCCGACGCGCTCGTCGAACACGAGCACGTCCAGCCGGATCTCGGCGTCCATCTCGAGGTCCATGTCCTTGCGCATCTCCTGGACGCGGCGCACGACCTCGCGGGCGTACCCCTCGCTCTCCACGTCCTCGTTCAGTTCCGTGTCGACGTACACCGTCCCGGACTCGAAGTCGGCGCCGGCGACGTGCTCGGGCGTCTCCTCGACGAACTCCACCATCTCTTCGGTGAGTTCGACGTCCCTCCCGAGGTCCTCGGAGACCCGGTCGGCGAGCGCGTCGAGGTCCGTGTCGGTGACGTGGGCGTCGTTGAGCGCGTTCATCACCGCGCCGGCGTCGTCGCCGAACGCGGGGCCGAGTTCGCTCATGTCGGCGCGAGCGCTGTACGCGAGTTCGCCCCAGGTCTCGTCGGGGTCGACGACCTCGACGCTGCGCGTGTTGAGGCGGTCGGCGAGCAGGTCGCCGTGGGCGTCGAGGGCGTCGACGACGCGCTCGTCGTCGGGGTCGACGACGATTCGCGTGACGGGCCACCGGAGCTTCCGGCCGGCCTGCTGGCGGGCGTGGCTGCCAGCCTCCTCGGCGGCGCGCAGCACGGCGACGTGGTCTTCCAGCTCGGGCTGGCGCAGGGCTTCCTCGACCTCGGGCCAGTCGCACATGTGGACGGTGTCGTGACCGGTGTCGCCCGTGAGGTGGGCGTACAGCTCCTCCGTGACGAAGGGCGCGAACGGCGCGAGCAGCGCGGTGACTTCGAGGAGGACGCGCTGCATCGTGGCGTACGCCGCGGTCTTCGACGCGGAGTCGCCGTCCTCCCACATGCGCTCGCGGACGACCTGCACGTAGTACCGGGAGAGGTCTTCGACGACGAACTCCAGGACCGCGTCGAGCGCGCGGTGCTGCTCGTAGTCCTCCCAGTGGTCGGTGGCGTCGGCCTTCACCGACTGGAGCGTCGACAGCAGCCACTCGTCGACGGCCTCTAGGTCGACGTCCTCGACGGCGACGCCGCTGCCCTCGCCGCCGAAGGCCTCGGGGACGTTCGCGTCGAAGTCGTCGAGGGCCATGTAGGGCCGCGGGAACCGGAAGACGTTCCAGAGGATGTTGAGGTCGGCCTGCATGTTCCCGGTCTCGTCCCACGAGAAGCTCATGTCCTCGCCCTGGGGCGTGACCGACAGCAGGAACAGCCGCATCGGGTCAGCGCCGTACTCGTCGATGACCTCGTGGGGCTCGATGGTGATGCCCTTCGACTTCGACATGCCGCGGCCGTCGGGCATGTTCGCGTAGCCGTGCATCAGGACCTCTCGGTACGGCGCCTCGCCGAGCGCCGCGGTCCCCATCCCGAGCTGGCTCCAGAACCAGCCGCGGGTCTGGTCGTGGGCCTCCATGATGAGGTCGGCCGGCCACAGCTCCTCGAAGTCGTCCTCCTGCTCGGGGTAGTTCAGGGTGCCCCAGGACGCCACCGAGGAGTCCAGCCAGACGTCGAAGACGTCCGGGACGCGGGTGTACTCGGTGCCGTCGAGGGTGATGGTGACGTCGTCGACCGTCGGCTTGTGGAGGTCGACGGACTCGGGGTCGACGTCCTGGTCGGCGAGCTCCGCGAGCTCCTCGCGGGTGCCGACGACCAGCACGTCCTCGACGTCGCCGCTCCAGTCCTCGGGCGTCCAGATGGGGACGGGGATGCCCCAGTAGCGCTGTCGGCTGACGTTCCAGTCCGGCGCGTTCTCCACGAAGTCGCGGAACCGGTTGTCCCGCGCCCACTGCGGGTGCCACTCGGACTCGTCCATGTTGGCCAGCAGCTCGTCTTTGACGTCAGTGATGGTGATGAACCACTGGTCGGTGACGATCTGGACGATGCCGGTGTCACACCGCCAGCAGTGCCCGTAGCTGTGCTCGACGGTCTGGCTCGCGAGCATCGCGCCGTGGGCTTCGAGGTCCGCGATGATGTCGTCGTTCGCGTCCCGGACGAACTCGCCCTCGTACTCGCCGGCTTCCTCGGTGTAGACGCCGTCCTCGCCGACCGGACAGAACACGGGCAGCCCGAGCTCCTCGCCGCGCTCGAAGTCTTCCTCGCCGTGCCCGGGCGCGGAGTGCACGAGGCCGGTGCGGTCGGCCTCCACCCAGTCGCCGTGGTAGACCTCGTGGGTGCCGTCGGCGTCTGTCGGGTTCGCGGGCACCTCTTCGGTCAGCGGCGGCGTGTACGACCAGCCGACGAGGTCCGCGCCGGAGAAGTCGGCCTCGACCTCGTAGTCGCCGTAGCGGCCCGCCGACAGCACGCCCTCGACGCACTCGCTGGCGACGTACAGGACCTCCTCCTCGCCGTCCTCCGTGGTCGCGCGGACCTGCCGGTAGTCGCCGTCCTCGTCGACCGCGACGAACTCGTTGGCGGGAATCGTCCACGGCGTCGTCGTCCAGACGACGAGACTGCCCTCGCGGTCGTCGAGGTCGAACTTGACGTAGATGGAGGGGTCGCTGACGTCCTCGTACTCGACCTCGTTGTTCGCGATGGCGGTCTCACAGCGCGGACACTGACTGATGGAGCGCTTCCCGCGCTCGACGAGCCCGTTGTCGTGGACCTCGCTGAACGCCCACCACGCCGCCTCCATGTACGACGGGTCGACGGTCTTGTAGGGGTCGTCCCAGTCCATCCAGACGCCGAAGCTCTGGAAGTCCGACTGGAGGCCCTCGAGGTTGTCGTCGGCGAACCGCTTGCACTCCTCGATGAAGGCGTCCTCGCCGAACTCCTGGATGTCCTTCTTGGACTCGAAGCCGAGCTCCTCCTCGACTTTCGTCTCGATGGGGAGCCCGTGCATGTCGTAGCCCGGGCGGTCCGTGACGTCGTAGCCCTGCATCCGGAGGTAGCGGATGTAGGCGTCTTTGAGCGTCTTGTTCCACGTCGTCCCCATGTGGGCCGCACCGCTCGTGTACGGCGGGCCGTCGACGAAGAAGAACGACTCGCCGTCGGCCCGGTGCTCGACCGTCTGCTCGTAGGCGTCGACGTCGTCCCAGTACGAGAACACCCGGTCCTCGACGTCTTCGGGGTCGTACTGGTCGGACACGTCGCCGAATCCACTCATACGGGTACCGTCCCGCTCACACCTAAAAGGATAATCGGTTGTACAGCCGGCGACCGGGCTACGCCAGGCGCCCGGCGAGCGCGTCGGTGAACACCTTCACGCCCATCGCCACCGCCGCCGCGCCCATCACGGCGAGCCACACGCCCCAGACGAGGTCGCCGCCGCCGCCGAGCGAGGAGACACTCTGCAGTTCGGCGAACAGGCCGCCGCCGACGAGTGTCGCGCCGACGAGCGCGAGCAGGGGCGCCACGACCGCGTCGATTAGTTCCGGCAGGGTTTCGAGCATATACCCCGTCAGTCGCCTCTCCATTGTATGCTTTCCGTTCGCTACCGTCTCGACACAGAAGATTTACGACGGGCCGCAGGCCACCGCTGGTATGGGACAAACCGCGAACCTCGACTACCCCGACCTCGCGAAGTACGGGACGCTCGCCAGTCTCGCACTCATCCTCGCCGGCGCCGCCGGCACGACACTCGGCGCCGGCCAGTTGCCGAGCTGGGAGCTGACGGTCCTGCTCGACTTCGAAATCCTCGGCGTCATCGGCATCGTCGTCTGTCCGTTCCTCTTCGGCATCGCGCTCCCACTCGTCGAGTGAGATGCCCGGCGGCCGCGCTGCCGCGCTCACGACGCTTCTGGTCGGCGTCGCCGTCACCGCGAGCGGCGTCTACGTCAGGCTCCGGGAGCAGCCGGCGCTGCTCGCGAACTACACGGACGCGACCGACCCCGAGTACGCTGCGGAACACGCCGGGAACGCCGTCGCGGCCACCGGCCTCCTGGTCGCCGTCTACGGCGCTGCCGACCTCGTCTGGCCCCTCCCGGAGTGGACCGTCGCCGCCCTCGTCGGCGCCGGAACCGTCGGCGCGTTCTGGGCTGCGGCCCGCGCTCAGGGTGCGTGACGCCGACAGGACTAACTCGCGGTCCGCCGTCTCCCCGTCCATGCCCGAGGACGCGTTCGAGGCGCTCGCCGACGCCGACGTGCGCAACGACGCGACGTTCACGCTCGACGCCGAACACGCCACGCCCGTGTTCGGCCGGCAGGACGACCCGCCCAGTGACCCCGCCGCGACCGACGTCGACCCCGGCGAGGCCGTCGACGTGCTCGGCACCTCTCACCTGCTCGCGCAGTTCGGCGCCGTCGCCCGCGAGGCGCTCCGCGGCCACCTCCCCGAGGGGCACGGCGCCGTCGAGCGCGGCGCCTCCGTCTCGCACCTCGCGCCGGTCGGCGTCGACGGCGACGTGACGGTGACCGCGACGCTCGTGCGCGTCAGCCGACCGGACGTCCGGTTCGCCGTGCGCGCCGAGCGCGAGTCCGACGGCGCCGCCGTCGCCACCGGCGACCTCACCTTCCGCGTCGTCGACCGCGAGCGCTTCCGGGACTCGGTCCCCGAGTAGGCTTAAGGGCGCGCCGTGCGTTCCCCGACGCATGAGCGAGGACTGCATCTTCTGTCAGATCGTCGACGGCGACATCCCGGCCCGCGTCGTCTACGAGGACGACGACGTGCTCGCGTTCCTCGACGCGAACCCGATGGCGCCCGGCCACACGCTCGTCGTCCCGAAAGCCCACTACGAGACGCTCGGCGACCTCCCCGAGGACGACGGCGGCGCCGTGTTCTCGACGCTCCACCGGCTCGCGCCGCTCGTCGAGGGCGCCGTCGACGCCGACGCCAGCACCGTCGCGTTCAACAACGGCGAGGCCGCCGGCCAGGAGATCCCCCACGTCCACGGCCACGTCATCCCGCGCTTCGAGGGGGACGGCGGCGGCCCCATCCACGCCGTCGCGGGCGGCCGACCCGACCTCTCCGACGACGAGCTGGACGCCATCGCCGACGACGTCGCCGACCGAGTGGAGTGACCGGGGCGGCGACGGCTCGCCTGGGTGAGCGCGCGTGGCGATAGACCCCGTGCTCGCCGCCTACGTCGCGGCGTTCTCGCTCGCGTCGGCGGCCTGCTTCGCCAGCCTCTGGCGCGTCGACCGCATCGACAGCGCGGACACCCGCCGCGGGCTCGCTGCGCTGCTCGTGACCAGCGGCGTCTGGGCGGCCGCCGGCGTCGGCTTCCTGCTCGCGCCGACCACCGAGTGGGCCCACGCCTTCCACATCGCGGGCCTCGTCGCGGGGTTCAGCACGCCCGGCGCCTGGCTGTACTTCTGCTCGGCGTACACCGGTCGCACGTTCCACCGCGACCCACGGTACCGGCGGTTCGCACTCGTAGTCTTCGTCGCCGTCGTCGCCGTGAAAGTCACGAATCCCGTCCACGGCGTCTACTTCACGATGGTCGCCGAACCGACGCCGTTCCCCCACCTCGCCGTCCAGAGCGGGGCGCTACACTGGGTCGTCGCGGGCGTCGCGTACGCCGTCTCCGCCGTCGGCTACTTCATGCTGGTCGAACTGTTCGACCAGACCAGCCTCGACACCCGACCGCTCCTCGGGCTGGCGTCGCTCACTGCACTCCCGGTCGCGGCCACTGTCGCGGGCTCCCGCGTGCCGTGGCTCGTCGACATGTCCTACGAGCCACTGGGCGTCGCGGCGTTCGCGGTCGGCGCACTCTCGCTGTTCACGGGCGCCTTCGAGCGCGTCCGCGTCACCGGCCAGATCGACAACCCCGTGGTGTTCGTCAGCGACGGCGGCGACCTCCGGGACTTCAACGACGCGGCCCGCCGGCTGTTCCCCGAACTCGACGGCGCGGCCGGCCGGCCGTTCGCCGACGTGCTGCCCGAGGTCGCGGACGCCGTCGAGGACGACGGCACCGTCCTGGAGCGCGAGGTCGACGGCGACACCCGGTCGCTGCTCGTGAGCGCCAACCAGTTCGCGGTCGGCCGCACCGACGTCGGCCGGCTGCTGTTGTTCTCGGACGTCACGGAGAGCGAGCGCCACCGCCGCGAACTCGAACGCCAGAACGAGCGCTTAGAGCAGTTCGCGAGCGTCGTCAGCCACGACCTCCGGAACCCGCTGAACGTCGCGCAGGGCCGCCTCGACATCGCGCGCGACGGCCGCGAGGGCGACGGGAACCTCGCGACGGTCGCCGGCGCACTCGACCGCATGGAGGCGCTCGTCGACGACTTGCTCGCGCTCGCGCGCCAGGGCGAAGTCATCGGCGACACCGAACCCTGTGACCTCCGCGCCGTCGCGGAGGCGGCTTGGGCGAACGTCGACACCGACGGCGCTACGCTCCGCGTCGTCGGTGACCAGACGCTCGCCGCCGACCGCACTCGGCTCGTCCAGCTGTTCGAGAACGTCTACCGGAACGCAGTCGAACACGTCGGCTCGGACGTGACCGTCACCGTCGGTCCGACTGACGACGGTTTCTTCGTCGCGGACGACGGCCCTGGCATCCCCGACGGCGAGCGCGACCAGGTCTTCGAGCCCGGTGTGACCACGACCGACACCGGCACCGGGTTCGGGCTCGCCATCGTCGCGAGCATCGCCAGCGCCCACGACTGGTCGATTCGCGCCACGGAAGGCGAGGACGGCGGCGCGCGCTTCGAGGTCGACGGCGTCGAACCCGCCGAACCCACGACAGAAACGCCTAAATTTTAGTATCGTAACGAACCGAATCTGTGGCATGGAGACGACCACAGCCGCGCTCGTCGGCGTCGCGGGCGGCGCGGGCGCCACCCGCCTCGCCACCGAGACCGCCGCCGTCCTCGCACGTACCGGCGCCAGCGTCGGCGTGTTCGACGCCGCGTTCGCCACGCAGGGGCTCTCCCAGCACGTCGCCGGTCGCATCGACCCGGACGCCACCGCGGTCCTCGCCGGGGACGCTGACCCCGGCGACGCTCGCCACGACCTCGCGCCCGACGCGGCCGGCGACCTCGCCGCCTACCCGGCGTTCGCGCCCTTCACCCGCCTCGCCCAGGCGAAGACGACCGAGGCGGCCCGGCGCTTCGAGACGGCTCTCGACGACCTCGCCGCCGAACACGACTACGTGCTCGTGGACACGCCACCGGTCGCAGCCAACCAGGCGGTCGCAGCGGTCACCGCGAGCGACGCCGTGGCCGCAGTCGTCCCGCCGGGCGACCGCGGGGTCGACAGCCTCCAGCGCGTCCGCGGCCGCCTCGCCGACGTCGGTGCGGACTGCGACCTCGTCGTCGCCAACCGCCAGTCCGACGCCCCGCCGGACGCCGACCTCGCCGTGCCCGCCGACGACGAGACCGGGATTCCAGTCACGCCGGTCGCACTCGACGGCACGGACGCGTTCACGGAGTCGGTCGCGGCGCTCGCCGAGTCGCTGTTCGACGAGTCCATCGCCGTCGACTTCGAGGACGACTCGGTGCTCGACGCCGCCCGCGAGAAACTAGCCTGACTCCGGGAGCGTCGCCGCCAGCGCGTCCCGCTTCGCGACCATCGCGTCCTCGCCGGTCGACAGCGCGCTCTCGACCGCCTCGGCCGCTCCGGGCAAGCGGTCGTGGGTCGCGACGTACGCCGCGAGCGCGAACTCGCGCTCGCTCACGCCCGCCAGCTCCAGGGCCTCCGTCCGCGAGAGCCGCGCGTCCAGCCAGTCCGCCAGAACGTCCCGCTGCAGCGGCGAGAGCGGCGTCAGCCCCTCGAAGCCGAGTCGGTGCAGGCACTTCGCGGCGGTCGTCGGCGCAATTTCGACTGCCTCGGCGGCGTCACCGACGCTCCCGCCGCTCGCGTACGCCTCGGCCAGCTCGGCCGCCGTCTCCGGCTCGCAGGGCAGGTCGTCGGCGTGGCCCGCCAGCCGGTCTGCCAGCGGCGCCGCGGTGCGGTCGACGCTCGCCACCCCGCGCTCGCGCTGCCGGGTCGTGACCTCCACTCCCTCGGCGATGTCCGACAGCCCCATGCTCGCGACTTGGGCCCGACGGGGCTTAAACTTACGCTGCTGAATTCGTATCCAACCCCGCTGCCGCTCACGAACCGACCGGTCACCGGTAGGTTCTCGCGGGCGGAGACGGTCGATTTCCGGTGATTCGCCCTCTGCTTAAATACTGCTACGGGGCCTACGTCGAGGTAGGATGAGCCAGGCACGCTGCTGCCCCGAGTGCGAGGGCACCGTCCGAGACCGAGACACCGAACGCGTCTGCACTGAGTGCGGCCTCGTCGTCGACGAGGACCGCATCGACCGCGGCCCCGAGTGGCGCACCTTCGGCAGCGACTCCGAGCGCACCCCCGAACGAACGGGCGCGCCGCTCACGCGCTCCCGGCACGACCGCGGCCTCTCCACGGAAATCGGGCGCTCCACGCGCCTGAAGGGGCGCAAGCGCCGGAAGTTCGCGCGGCTCCGCCGCCAGCACAAGCGCGCCAACATCTCCTCGAAAGCCGACCGCAACCAGGTGTACGGCTTCACCGAGATTCGCCGACTCGTCAGCACGCTCGGCCTCCCGCGGAGCGTCCGCGACCAGGCCTGCGCGCTGTTCGACTCGGCGCAGAGCGAGGGCCTGCTCCAGGGCCGAACCATCGAGGGCTTCGCCGCGGCCGGCGTCTACGTGGTCTGCCGGACGAACGGCGTCACCCGCACGCTCGGCGAGGTCGCGGCGGCCGCGCGCGCCGACGAGAGCGAACTCACCGCCGCCTACGACGCGATGAACCGCGACCTCGGCCTCCCGACGGGCCCCATCGACCCCCGGGACTACCTCCCGCGGTACGCCGACGGCCTCGACCTCCCGAGCGGCGTCGAACGCCGCGCCCGCGAGTTCGTCGACGACCTCGAAGCCGCCGGCGCCGTCAGCGGCCGCAACCCCAGCGGGGTCGCCGCCGCCTGCCTCTACACGGCCGCCGCGGACACCGAGCACGCCGTCACGCAGGCCGACGCCGCCGACGTCGCGGACGTGACGCCCGTCACGCTCCGGACGACCCACTACGAGCTACAGGACTGAACCAGCGCCCCGAGGGCCGCGAACCGCGCCGCAGCTGTCGACTCCGCCGCGACCGCCCGCACCGGTAGCCCCGCCGCCAGCGCGCGCTCGACCGCCTCGACGTCCGGCACCGCGACCGTCGGCGCGCCGAGCGCGTCGGCCACCCGCTCGCTGCCCGAGTCCGCTCTGTTGTACGCGACGGCCGCCAACCCGGCGTCGAGCTCTCTGGCGAGCGACCGCACGCGCACGGCGTCCGCGACCGCAGCGCGGTCCGGCGTCGTCACCACGACGGCCGCGTCGGCCGCGAGCAGTGGGACACCGACGTCCGCCTGCAAGCCCGCCGGGCAGTCCACGACGACGTCCCCGAACTCCCCGTCCACGGCGTCCAGCACGCTCGCCAACTCCCGGGGGTCGCCCTCGCGGGCGCCGGCGAGCGTCCGACCGCAGGGTAACACCGTCACGAGACCGTCTTCCCGGACGGCTTCACGGGGCGCGGCACGGCCGGCGAGCACGTCGTGGAGGTCGGGGCCCCTGCCGGCCGGCACGTCCGCCATCCCGAGGTCGGCGTCCACGAGCACGGCGCCGAGTTCGGTCGCGAGATTCAGCGCGACGGTCGTCTTCCCGACACCGCCCTTCCCGCCGGCGACGGCGAGAATCACTCGTCCACCCGCTCCCGGAGCACGCTCGCGCGCGCCGCCAGCGCCGACACCGCCTCCCGGTCCTCTGGAGTCCCCCCGTCCTCGCTTGCTCGCGAGGAGACCGCACCGAGCCAGTCGCGGATGGCGTCGGGGAGCGCGGTGTCTGGCTCCGGCACGGCGTCCCGCGGCGGCCGCGGGTCGCCGAACTCGGCGACCGCCTCGCTCGCGTCGGGCGGTCCTTCGGCCGCACGCTCGGTCCACGCCACCGTCACCGGCGGGTCGCGTGGCTCGCCCGGCGTGGCGTAACCCAGGGGCGTCCGCTCGCCCGGGTCGAGGACGCCCTCCCAGCCCCCGTCGTCCCAACCCGGCGCCGGCAGTCCGTTCTCGCGGGGCGGCCACACCGGCCCCGCGCACTCGTTGGCCAGCCGCACGCGCTGGCGCTGCTCGCCGTCGTGCTCGACGCGCACCGCCACAAGCGTGACGCCGCTCCGGCGGTGTGTCTCGGTCGCTACGCGCATGCCGGTGGTGGCCCCGCTCCCGGACTTAAACTTCGACCAGCACCACCGGCGCGTCCAGCGCGGCGCTGGCTCGGGTCGAATCCGCGAACAGGTCGTCACCGACGACCAGCGGCGCCCCGGGCGCGGCGAGTCGGGCGGCCGCACAGGCACCACTCCACGCCCGCCCGTCGAAACAACCCGGCGGCGCAGGGGCACCCCGGAACGGGAGCGCGTCGACCGCGCGCTCGAAGCGCTCGCTCCAGCGCTCGGCGAGCGCTCCCCTGGCATCCCGGCGCAGATTCGCCAGCCGGTCCTCCAGTTCGAGGCGTCGCTCCCGGGCGTCGCGGGCCTCCCTGGCCCGCCGCCGCGCTCGCTGTAGGGCCTCCCGGGCGGCGTGGTGTTCGGTCTCGGCCGCCGCCAGCTCTCGGGTCGCGTCGCCGAGCGCAGCCTCGGCCGATTCGGCGTCTCCGTCCTCCCGGCGCGCCTCGACGCGCCCGCTCGCTCGCGCCACCCGCTCGCGCAGCCGTTCGACGTCAGCGGCCGTCGCCGCGACGCGCTCGCGAGCGCCCTCCAGGTCGACGTCCGGCGTTTCGAGGTCCGACAGCGCGGCTCGACACGCCGCGAGGTCGTCGTCGTGGCGCGTGCTCGCCCCACGGCTGCGGGCCGCCGCCGCCACGGCCGCCCGCAGCGAGACAGACACGCGCCGGTGGAGCACACCGACGCGCTCGTGGACGGGTCCGGGTGGCTGACAGCGGACGCGCTCGTCGGTTGGGTCCCGAATCGCGTCGGCGACCTCGCTCGGCTCGACGTCGGCGTCCCGCAGGTCGAGCGCTCGCCCCGTGCGCTTGACGCCCGCGAGCGAGAGTCTCATAGCTCGCTGTCGCGCATCGCCTCGGGCTCCGGGAGCGCGCGGCCCGCCGCGAACTTCGCGTACGGCGTGCTCGTAGCCTCCCGGTTCTCGTACGCCCGAGCCGCCTCCCGAACGCGGTCCGGGGCGTCCGCGAACTCGTTGAACGCCGCCGTGCGCTCCACTTGCACGTCGCCGCCGTGTTTCTCCCGCAGGCGGAGCGCCTGAAACGCCCCGAACTCCGTCTCCCGCAGCAGCGCGGCGCGGCCGAACCGCCGGACTACGCTGTCCTCGTGGGCGTCACAGACGTTCCGGAGGCTCTGGCGCGCGGCTTGCGCGTACGTCACCACGAGCAGCACTACCCGAGCGTTCGCGGCGACGAAAATATTAGTTTCGGACTGGCGAAATCAAACTGCCTCTGCGACCTCGAACTCGGGGACGTGACCGTCGACGCCGGCCGCGACGCGCTCTCTTGCGGTCTCGGCGTCCGGCGCGACGACGACCGTCCCCTCGACGGCGGGGTCGCCCGTGGCGCGGTACGCAGTCACCCCCTCCTCGTCGAACTCGGTCGCGTACGTCCGCAGCACGCCGAGCACGCGGTCCTCGACGTCGCCGAGGCTCGCGTCGCCGTCCTCGAAGTCAGCCAGGGCGTCCTCGACGTTCCGGAGCGCACTGATTCGGTCCATCAGATGGAGCGCAGGTGGTCCTTGTTCGGCTGGTAGAGCTCGCCCTTCTCTTTGAGCTTCTCTATCTCGTGTTCGGCCTTCCCGGCGTCCATCCCGATCTCCTCGGCGCGGTCCAGGACCTCCTCGACCGGCGCGCCCTCGTCGAACTCGTCCTCGATCTCCCCGATGAGCGCCTTCACGTTCTTCACGCGGTCGCGCTGGGTCTTCGACTGGCCGGTCTCCACCACGTCGGCGTCGAACTCCCCTGTCTCCGGGTCGACGCCGATGTCCTGCAGGCAGGACTGGACGATGGCGATGACGCGGTCGGCGTCCTCCTGCTCGACCGTGTCGGAGAGCCGCAGCCGCGCCGAGGCCTCCGCCAGCCGCACGATGGCCTCCAGTTGGCGGGCCGTCACCGGAACGGGCGCGTCCTCGTCGGCGCCCTTCGACCGCAGGTCGACGTAGAAGTCCTCGATGGCCTGCTTCGCTTCGGCGGTCATCGTCGGGAAGCACGTCCGCCGGGCGTACGCAATGTACTTCCGGAGTAGCTCCGGCTCGATGGCGGGCGCCACCTCGTCGGTCTGACTGTCGATCTCTTCCTCGGTGTAGTTCGCGTTCGCGAGCTGCTCGTTCTGCGTGTTCAGCTCCCCCGCGTAGTTCGTCTGGAGGATGTGCTCCGCGAGCGCCGCGTCCTCCTCGGGGTCCGGCGAGTCGGTCACCGTGAAGATGAGGTCGAACCGCGAAATCAGGGCGGGCTCCAGGTCGATCTGCTCGCCGATCGGCTCGTACTGGTCGAACCGACCGTACTTCGGGTTCGCCGCCCCCAGCAGCGAACACCGGGCCTTCAGCGTCGCGTTGATGCCCGCCTTCGAGATAGAGATCTTCTGCTGTTCGAGCGCCTCGTGCATCGCCGACCGGTCGTCGTCGGCCATCTTGTCCAGCTCGTCGACCGCCGCCACGCCGTTGTCCGCGAGCACGAGCGCGCCCGCCTCCAGCGTCCACTGCTGGCCGTCCCCGAAGTCGTCGCGGACGGCTGCGGCAGTGAGACCGGCCGCGGACGAGCCCTTCCCGGAGGTGTACACCGACCGCGGCGCGATGTTCTGGACGTACGAAATCATCTGGCTCTTCCCGGTACCCGGGTCCCCTATCAGCAGCATGTGGAGGTCGCCGCGGATGCGTGACTCGTCGGGGAGGTGCTTGGTGACCCCGGAGAACAGCTGGAGCATCATCGCGAGCTTGGCCTGGCGGTGGCCGTAGATGGCGGGGGCCATCGAGTCGACCATCTCCTCGTAGATGTCCTCGTGGTCGGAGAGCTCGATGATCTCGCGTTTGTCCTCCTCGGTGATGTTCATCTCCTCGAACTCGGCGTCCTCGACGACGACCGAGGAGCCCTCCATGTAGTGGTCGAAGACGGGGGAGTCCGTGGAGTCCTCGCTCTGGTCGAGCCGGAGGACGCCCGTGACGGTGACGTGGTCGCCGGGCGTGACTTCGCCGGTGGCGTCGTCCTCGATGTGGATGTCGATGGCCTGCGGGGTCTCGCCGCCCGCGAGTCCCTCCGGGGACTCCTGCACGCGGAGCTTCTGGGAGTCGACGAACTCCGAGCGGTCGGGGTCGAGCTTGAACGGGCCCTGGCGCTCGCAGGACTCGCACTGGTAGGGCTCCTGGAAGCCGGCGTCGCCCTGCGGGACTTCGGTCTCGGCGCCGCAGCGCTGGCAGACGAACACCGCGCGCTCGATTTTCGGCATCACGTCCGTGGCCTTCCGCACCATCCCCTGGACGGAGACGAGCGTGTTGAGGTGTTCCGCCCGAATCTCCCGAATCTCCGTGTGCTCCGTGAGGCCCTGCACGCGGACGTGAGCCTGCCCGAGGCTGACGTCGACGGGGAGGTCGTAGAGCCGCAGGGCCTCCTCGGCGGCCTCCTGGAGCTGGTCGGGGTGGTTGATGTAGTCGTCGGCCAGGTCGGGGTCCATCTGGTAGAGGTCCCGCCAGTCCAGTTCGAGGGACTTCGACTCGCGGGGGTACTCGCGGGCGAGCTCCGCGACGTCGTCGCTGTAGTATCGGCGGTAGAACTCCTCGAATCGGTCGACGAGCTCCTGGTTGGCGGCCTGGGCCATTCTGTCCTTCCGGGATAGTGCTCGCTCGCCTAAGAAGGTTCGCAAACGGGGGTGAAAGTGGACGGCTGCCGGCCCGTCCAGCGGCCGGCCGAGTGGCGGAGCAACTGGTGACGAAGCCAACGCTTAGTACTCTCCGGCCCTCTGTGGGGGACGTGACGGGGGACCAGCAGTGACGAGTTCGCCGCTCGGTATCGCGGCAATCGACCTCGCGTACGCCGGACTGTTCGTGCTGGCCGCGGTCGTGTCGGCCGTCAGTGCCTGGCGAGCAAGGCGCGTCGAGGACCGGGAGACCCGCCACGGACTCCTCGTGTTGCTCGGCACGGCCAGTGGCTGGTCCGCCACGCACGCAGTGACGCTGTTCGCGCCGTCCGAGCTAGTCGCCGACTCCGCGTACCTCGTCGGCCTCGTCCTCGGCTTCTCCACCGTGTGGGCGTGGCTGTACTTCTGCTCGGCGTACACCGGCCGCGTCCTCCACCGCGACACGTGGGTGGTCACGGGTAGCATCGTCACGTACCTGGCCATCGTCGCGGTGAAACTCACGAACTCGTTCCACCACCTCTACTACCGTGCGACCTACCAGCCCGACGAGTTCCCCTTCTTCGTGGTCGAACACGGCGTCTTCCACTGGGGGGTCACCGGCCTGTCGTACGCCCTGGCCGCCATCGGGATGTTCATGCTGTTCGAGATGTTCCGCGAGGCGGACTACGGCACGCGCCCGCTGGCCGTCCTCGTCGGAATCATGGCGGTGCCCGCGGTCCTCGACATCTACAGCTTCGCCAGTCCGGCGCTCATCGACATCATCCACTCGCCGCTCGGCGTCGCCGTCTTCGCCGTCGGCGTCCTGTTCGTCCACGAGGACCGGTTCCTCGCCGTCCAGCTCACCGGCGACATCGACGACCCCGTGGTGTTGCTCGACGAGGACGGCCGGGTCCGAGCGCTCAACGACAACGCCCGCGAGCGCTTCCCGGACATAGACGGCAACACGGGCACCGCACTCGCGGACGTCGCGCCGGACGTCGCCCAGCACCTCGACAGCGACGAGGACGTTCTCGCGGTGCGCCGCGGCGACGACACCGAGTACTACCTCGTCGCCGACTCGTCGTTCTCGCTGGGCGCCAGCAGCCTCGGCCGCGTCCTCGTGTTCACGGAGATTACGGAGACCGAACGCCACCGCCGCGAGGTCGAGCGCCACAACGCCCAACTGGAGGGGTTCGCGGCGGGCGTCAACCACGAACTCCGGAACGCCATCCAGGTCGCCACCGGCTTCGCGTCCCAGGCCGCGAGCGCGCTCGAAGCCGAGGACGTCACCGAGGCCCGCCAGTCCCTGGAGCGCGTCTCAGACGCCGTCGACCGCATGGAAGACCGCGTCAGCGACCTCTCGACGCTCGCCCGCCACGGCCGCACGCTCCGCGACACGGACCCGGTCGACGTCCGCGAGGCGGCGCTGGCTGGCTGGCGGACCGCCGACACGGGCGACCTCGACCTCACCATCGACGGCGACGGCACTGTCGACGCGGACCGCGTCCGCCTCGAAGACCTCTTCGAGGCGGCGTTCGCGTTCGCGCTGGACAACGGCGCGAGTCAGGTCACCGTCGACGTCCACGACGACGGCTTCGCCATCGAGGACGACGGGGCGGCGCCGGGCGTCGGCGACACCGAACGCTTCTTCGACTACGGCGACGCGGTTCCGACGACGGAAGCCGGGATGCACCTCCCGAACGTCCGCACGCTCGCACGCGTCCACAACTGGACGGTGACCGTCGACACGGACTACCAGGACGGCGTCCGCATCGTGGTCACTGCCGACCCCGCACCGCTCACGCTCACCCGCCCCGAGGGGTGACCGGCCGGCTTCGGGTCGACGCTCGTCCCGACGCCCGACTCGACGGGACCGTCACTCCAGTTCGATGTCCTGTTCCTCGATGACGCGGTCGGTCTCGTTGTTCACGGCCCGCACGACGAGTGTCGTCTTCCCCCGGCGACCGACGTCACGTGGGAGTTCGACCGTCCCGTCGACCTCCTCGATAGTGGCGTTGCCCAGGGAGTTGCCGGTCGTCACCTCGATGTACTCCGCGTTCCCCGCCTCGGTCCACAGCACAGTCGCTTCGCCGTTCGTCGCCGCAATCTGGACGCCGGCGGTCACGGTCTCGTCGTTCGCGAACACGCCCACGCCGACCGCCCCCGCCACCAGCACTGCGACGACGAACAGCAACGCGACCCCGACTGCGGGCGAGGTCGCGCGTTCGTCGGACGGAACCGGAATCATGCCCACCCGTATCCGCGTCGCACGTATATGTGTACTCCCCCGGTCGTCGGCGCAGAGCGCTGTCGCGCCGACCGGCCAGTGCGCTGGCCGACACAACACTCAACTCCGCGGCGGCCGGAGTCACGGTCGTGCCCGAGACGCTGACTGCCGACGTCGTCCACGCTCTCGCACCCGACGAACTCGACGACGCCGACCTCCAGCCCGAACTCGAAGCGCTCGCTGTCGGTCGTCACGTGCTCGTCTGCCGGAAGGGCGGGACGCCGTCGTGGACCGAGCGGATTCTGGCGTTCCTCCGACGCACCCCCATCGAGGCCGTGACCGTCGTGGCGGACGAGGGCGTGCCGGAGGGCGAGGAGTTCACCGCACGGGTCGCGGAGACCGACCTCGCCGGCGTGTACGAGGTCGTCGACGGCACTGGCGCCGTCGACCGGCCGTAGCCGCAGGCGGCGCGAGGATTTACAACGCGGCGGGTCCGCAGCCCGAACGTGACACCGAACGGCCGCGGCGTCGGCATCACCGAGTGGCTGCACGGCGGCTCGGGGTGGCCGGTCGTCGTGGTGTTCGCGCTCGTGACGCAGCTCGGCGACGTCTGGTTCCTCCTCCTGGCGGGCACGACGCTGTACGTCGCGGGCGACCGGCTCCCGCGCCTCGGCGTCGACCGCCGGCGCGGACTCTTCGTGCTCGCGCTCGCGCTCGCCTACGTCGCGCTCGTCGGCGCGCTCAAGACCGCGTTCGGGCTGCCGCGCCCGCCCGCCGCGGCCCAGGCGCCCGTCGTCCCGTGGCTGCCCGGGGCGGTCGAACCGCTGTACGTCGACATCGCTACCGGCCACGGTCCGGGGTTCCCGAGCGGGCACGCGCTCGGCACGACGATGGTCTGGGGTGGCGCCGCGCTCGTCTTGGAGGCGAGCACGCGCCGAACCAGACTCGCCGTCGCGGCCGTCGCCGTCGCGCTCGTCTCGCTCTCCCGGCTCGTGCTCGGCGTCCACTACGCCGTCGACGTGGTCGCGGGCGCCGCTGTCGGCGCCGTCGTCGTCGCGGCGCTCTATCGGTTCGGCGACGCCGGCACGCGCCCGGAGCTGGTGTTTCGACTCGCGGCCGCGGCCGGCGCGGCCGGCGTGCTCCAGACCGCCTCGTTCGGGAGCGTGACCGCACTCGGCGCCGCGCTCGGCGGGCTGCTCGCGTGGCGCGCCGTCGCCGACCGGACGACACCACGGCCGTCAAGCGAGCGCGCCGCGGCCGTGGCCGTGGCCGTCGTCGCCACAGCAGCCGTCCTCTTCGGCGCCGCCTACGCGGTCTCACCGCCGCTCGCCGTCTCCTTCCTCGCGGCGGCCGCCGCCACCGCGCTCGTCGTCGCCGCGCCCGCGCTCGCCGAGCCGCCTACGTGACCGCAGCCGGCGGACGCCTGGAAACCGGCATGCAGGTGCCAGCACGCCGGCTTTCCGACTGAGCCCTTTGGTGGCGCGTATGGTAGACGTCCTCGGCCACCTCGGAATGGCACTCCTGTGGCTCGCACCCGTCTGGTACTTCGTCGACCACCGCAAGACGGCCGTCCTCGCCGTTCTCGGCGGCTTCTGGTTCGGGATGCTGCCGGACGTCGACCTCGTCCTCGCCAACCGGCTCTCGGGCGTCCACCACCACGGCGTCGTCCACACCGTCCTCGCCGTCACGGCGTTCGCGGCCGTCCTCGGCCCGCTGGTCGGGGTGGCGTTCGCGCGAATCGGCAGGGCGACGGGCTGGTTCGACGAGCGAGCCCGAGCGCACGCGACGGCCGTCGGCGTCATTGTCGTCTGGGTCACGGGCGTCTCGCACCTCTTCGCCGACGTGCTGTCGGCGCCCGACGCGTCGACGCGAATCGAACCGCTCTGGCCGCTCGTCAAGGGCCCAGTCGTCATGCTGGACGTGCTCTGGTACCAGTCGTTCTGGGCGACCTGGGGGCTGTTCGTCCTCGGTGTCGGGGCCAATCTGGTGGCGTGGTACTGGACGCGCGGCCACCGACCGACGACCGAATCACACGCCGCCACGTGACTGTTCGCGCCGTCTGACATCCGGCCGACCGCGAGTCCCGCCGACAACCCCCTAATTACTAAGGCAGTCAACCTATCACCGCGACTGGAGTACGGAGGGGTATGACCGACTCCGACTCGAAGTCGCCAGACGCCCACGGCCTCGACGAGAGCACGCTCCACGACCTCCTCTCCAGCGAACGCCGCCGCCACGCCCTCGACTGCCTGACCGACCACGGACCGATGGCGCTCCCGGACCTCGCCGACGAAGTCGCGGCCCGCGAACACGACGAACTGCTCTCCCAAGTCCCCGAAGACGCAGTCCTGACGACCTACCTCTCCCTGTACCACACGCACGTCCCGAAACTCCAGACCGCAGACGTCGTCGACTACGACCAGGACAGCGACCTCGTCGCGCTCGCCGACGACGCCAGCACGCTCGACGCGTACGCTGCCCGCGACAGCGTCGTCGGGGCCGACTAGATGTCCGGCTCCCAGCAGCCCGCGACCGACGACCACGGCATCACGGACGCCGACCGCGCCCGAATCGCGGCGTACCTCCAGACGCCAGCCCACAACCGGAGCGTCGACGACCTCCGACGCACCACTGAGCAGTGACGCCACCCCGCCACTGACCGTCGACACGGTGGCGGCCGCCCCTCTCGACTGCCGCCCGCACGCGCTACGCAGCGCTCTCGGTTTCACGTCGGCAAAAGTGGGACCGCCCGAATTTGAATCGGGGTCACGGGCACCCAAGGCCCGAAGGATACCAAGCTACCCTACAGTCCCGCACACGTCGGTACCGCGGGCTCACGCCTAAGCGTTTCGTTCGGGAGGCCACAACGGTTTTCGCGGTCGGGTGTTTCGACTCCGCCATGGCTGCCCTCGAACTCGCGTTGGTGGTGCTGGTGCTGGCGGCGTTGTTCGGCGCGTACTGGGTGATTCGGGCGGTGAAGCCGTTCGTGGTGAACGCCGTCGTGGGGCTGGTAGTGATACTGCTCGCGCAGGCGCTGGGGGCGTCGGTGGCGGTGACGCCGCTGGCGTTGCTCGCGGTGGCTATCGCGGGGTTCCCGGGCGCGCTGCTCGTGATACTGCTGGCGTACGCGGGCGTGGCGTTCGCGCCGGCCGTCGCGACGCTGCCGCTGGTCGTCCCGCTGTAGTCGGAGAACCGCCGCTCGGTCCGTTACTCGTCTTCTCGAAGCTCCAGGTCGGCGATGATTCCGTATGGGTCCCGGCCCTTGCGGACGCCGTCGAGGATGCGGAACGCGGAGTCGGGGTCGAGGAAGTGCGTGGTGACCGCGCGACCCAGGTCCGTCGGCTGGAGGCCGTCGATGAAGCCGTACTCCAGGAGTTTGCCGAGGGCGTGCTTGGTCGGAACATCGCCGACCATGCGGTCGTTGAGGCGCTTGGCCGCCTTCCCGCCGACGGTGACGTTCGCGAGCGTCTCCTCGACGGCGGCGTCCTCGTCGTAGTGCGTGACGACGTCCTCCATGTCTCCTTTGAGGAGGGTGAACGCGATCTCCTCCTCGGTGCCCTCCATCGAGGAGTGATAGGAGGCGTCGGGTTCGACGAGCACGTACACCTTCCCGCGGTCGTGGTAGTCGGGGCGGCCGGCGCGGCCGAGCATCTGCTCGAACTCCTGGACGGAGAGCCACTCGATGCCCATCGCGAGCGTGTCGAAGATGACCTGGTTGGCGGGGAAGTCGACGCCGGCCGCGAGCGCAGCAGTCGTGACCACCGCAGCGAGGTCCTGGTTCCCGAACTGGCGCTCGACGGACTTCCGTTCGCCGTAGTCGAGGCCGGCGTGGTACGGCCGCGAGGGGTAGTCGAGTTTGCGAGAAATCTCGTTGCAGCGCCGCCGCGAGTTCGTGAAGATGATTGTCTGGCCCTTGTACCCCATCGAGGACTCCTGGTCGAACTCCCGCCGCACGAGCTTGTTCTCGATGTCGGGCTTCTCGGACCCGTCCGCGAACGTGACGTGGCGCTCGATGGGGACGGGGCGCTCCTCGAACTCGACGAGGTTCGCGCGCAGTTTCGTCGCGAGCTCGCCGGGGTTGCCGACGGTCGCGGAGAGGTACACCCACTGCGCGCCGTCGTAGCCCGAGCGCTCCTGCCGGCGCTGCTCGCAGTAGTACTTCAGCCGCGAGATGAGCCCGTCGAGGCGGTGGCCGCGCTCGTCCTCCTTGAGCGTGTGGACCTCGTCGATGACGACCGTCCCGATGTCACCCAGCTCTCGGCCCGTCCGGAGCGCGTGGTCGATGCCCTCGTAGGTGCCGACGATGATGTCGGCCGACGGGTCGAAGGCGTGGCCGTCGTCCCGAATCCGCGAGGAGCCCACCCGGATGGTGACGTTCGCGAGGTGGCCGTACTCGTCCTCGAAGTCCTCGTGTTTCTGGTTCGCGAGCGCCACGAGGGGGACGAGGAACAGCATCTTGCCGTTCCCGGACTGCAGCCGGTGGAGGCCCGCGAGCTCGCCGACGAGCGTCTTCCCGGTCGCCGTCGCGGACACCACCATCTGGTCGTCGCCCTCCACGAGCCCGTTCTCGACGGCGAGGCTCTGGACGGGCAACAGCTCCTCGAAGCGGTCCTCGAAGAGCCCCTGAACGTCCGGGTGGAGGTCCAGTTCCGAGACCTTCACGGGGTCGACCTCGTCGGTGGTCGCCGACACCTCGTCGTACTTCGTGAGGTCGGGGTCGAGGTTCCCGCTCAGCAGCCCCGTGACCTTCGCGAGGTCCTGCTCCTCGAACAGCAGCTCCTCCAGGCGGTCCTGGGCGGCGCCAGAGACCGACCCCGAGAAGGAGAGCTCGCGCTCCAGTTCGCGCACCGCGCAGTCCCGACAGATGTGCTCGCCGTCGGCCTCGATGGCCGTCTCCGAGGTGAGCGGCGAGTACCGCCCCTTCCCCGCGCAGTACCGACAGGTCCGCACGACCTTCGCGTCGAGCTGGTAGGCCGACAGTAGCTCCCGGAGCTCGTCGCGCCCCGACTGGCTGGTCTGCTGGCTGATGCGGATGCGGCCCGCTCGGCGCGCGATGGCGACGAACTCGTCGGGGTTCCGCGGCTCCTCGCCCCCGCTCGTCTTCCGGCGGAACCGGCCCGGTCGGGGCCCCGCGCTCTTCTCCGCGACCTCCAGCTTCGCGCGGAACAGCCGGTCGCCGTCGCGGTTCGCGACGGCGAGGTAGTCGTCCCCCGTCTCGTGGAGGAACAACGTGTCCACGCGCTGGACCTGCTCAGACACGAATGCGGGTAGACGACGGCGGTATTTCAGCGGTTCGCTTGTCTGGCAGTTTCTCCCGCCCTCGCTGTCTCAGTCCTCGACCAGCTGGATGTCGTCGTCACCGTCGGACCGCTCCGCGGCCCGACGAGCCCTCGCTCGGCGTCGCCGCGCGAGGACGCCGGTGGCGACGACTCACTCCACGAGCTCAATCTCGTCGTCGCCGTTCGGCACCACGCAGATGAACGCGCCCGTCTCGCCGCCGTCGTTCTCGTACCAGTGGACGGCACCGGCCGGAATCAGGAGACTGTCGCCCGCGCTGACCTCGTAGGTGTCGCCCTCGATGCCGACGGTGTACTCGCCGGCGAGCACGTACTGCTCGTGTTCGACCTCGTTCGTGTGCTCGGGCACGCTCGCGCCCGGGTCGAGTTCGAACCGGCGCATCGCGAAGTGCGGCGCGCCGTCCGATTCGTCCAGCAGGACGCCCTTCTGCATCCCGTCGGCCGCTCCGACGGCCTCGTACTCGGCGTCCTCGGCGCGCTTGACGACGTGTTCGGTGTCGCTCATGGTCGACTCTTCGCGAGCCCGGGACTTAGGGGTAGCCGTCGCAGCCTCGCTCTCTCACTCGGCGCGCCCGCGCAGCCCGAGCAGCTCCCGGGCGTCGTCGGGCGTCGCGGCAGGTCGCCCGAGTTCCCGCGCCAGTCCGGCCACGCGCTCGACGAGCTGAGCGTTGCTCTCGGCGAGTTCGCCGGCCTCGTAGTAGACGTTGTCCTCCAGGCCGACGCGCACGTGGCCGCCGAACAGCACGCCCATCGCGGCGAACGGGAGCTGGTGGCGACCGAACCCGAGCGTGTTGAACGCGGCGCCGTCGGGGAGATTCGAAATCAGATTGAGGAAGTTCCGGGGCCGGGGGCGGGTGAGGGTACCGGGGCCGCAGATGAGCGTGGCGTACACCGGGTCGGCGAGGTCGCGGCGCTCCAGGAGGCCGTGGAGCTCGTTCAGGTGGCCGTCGTTGAACACCTCCAGTTCGGGCTTGACGCCGCGCTCGACCATCTCGGCGTGCAGCGAGTCGACGAGCCCGCGGGTGTTCTCGCTGGTGAGGTGGTCGTAGCGGTTCAGCGGGCCCATGTCGAGGCTCGCCATCTCGGGCGCGGGGTCGGTTCTGAGGGGCTGGTGGCGCAGGTCGTCGGGGGCGCCCGTGCCGCCAGTCGAGTGCTGGATTACCACGTCGTCGGCGTGCTCGCGGATGGCGTCGTCGACGGCCTGGAAGCGCTCGGTGGCGAACGAGCGCTCGCCGTTGTCCTTCCGGGCGTGGACGTGGACGACGGCCGCACCGGCCGCCTCGGCGGCGGCCGCCGCGCGCCCGATCTCCGCGGGCGTCTCGGGGAGATTCGGGTTCGCCTCTTTCCCGTGGACGCCGCCGGTCAGCGCCGCGGTGAGAATCACGGGGTCGCCGGCGAGGTAGTCGGCGTACCCCGTCACGACTCATCGGCCTCTGCGTCCGTTTCCTCCCTCTCGTGCGCCCGGAATATCTCGCAGTCCGTGGCGTGGTCGAGGTCGTAGCGGTCGTTGCAGACGTCGGCGCGCATCGCCTGCACGAACCGGTCGGCGGCCCCGCAGTACGCTCGCGGCGCGTCGAAGCGGCCGTCGTCGTCGCGGTACTCCAGGTGGGGGCAGGTCATACGCCCCGTTCGGCGGCTGGCGTGTTAACGATTCGCTGGCGACGGCGTCCGGTGGTAACCCGGCCGTCACCCGGTAACGCCCCCGTCCGCGAGGACATAGGAGGCTGGGGCTGGTAGGCAACGGTATGCCGACCACTGCCGGGCTCCACCACGTCACCGCCATCGCGGGCGACCCGCAGGCCAACGCCGACTTCTACGTCGGGACGCTCGGCCTGCGGTTCGTCAAGCGGACCGTGAACCACGACGACACGGGCACCTACCACTTCTACTTCGGCGACCACGAGGGGACGCCGGGCACCAACATCACGTTCTTCCCGTGGGGCGAGCGCGGCCGCGACGGCGAGTTCGGCGCGGGCCAGACCAGCCACACCGCGTACCTGATTCGCCCGGACGCCCTGGACTTCTGGCGGGACCGCCTCGAACGCGAGGGCGTCGCGGTCACGGAGACCGAGCGGTTCGGCGAGCCCGTCCTCCAGTTCAGCGACCCGGACGGCATCGGTCTCGAGCTCGTCGCGAGCGAGTCCGCCGCCGACGCCGACACCGTGGCGTGGCAGGACGGCCCGGTGCCCGCCGAGCACCAACTCCAAGGCTTCCACAGCGTCACGCTCGCGGTCCCCGAGTTCGGGCCGACCGCCGAGATTCTCACCGACGTCCTCGGCTACGAACACGTCGGCGACGAGGACGGCCGCCGGCGCTTCCGCGCGCCCAGAGAGGGCCCGCACTCCCGCCTCGACCTCGTGGAGACCGACCAGCCCCGCGGCCAGATGGGCATCGGCACCGTCCACCACGTCGCGTTCCAGGCCGAGGACACCGACGAGGAAGAGCAGTACCGCGAGGCCTACCGGGCCCACGGCCTCCAGCCCAGCGGCGTCATCGACCGGAAGTACTTCCAGTCCGTCTACACCCGGGAACCCGGCGGCGTGCTGTTCGAGATCGCGACCAACGGCCCCGGGTTCGACGCGGACGAGGCCGTCGAGGACCTCGGCTCCAGTCTGGTCCTCCCCGAGTGGCTGGAGGACGAGCGAGCGCGCATCGAGGTCGAACTGCCGGCGTTCGACGCGCCGAGCTACGGGGACGACTGATGGACGCGAGCGCAGACGACCGGGCCGGGGACCCCTTCCGCTTCGACTACGAGTCGCCGGTGCTGCGGTTCGGCGCGGGGAGCACCCGAGACCTCGGCGACGAACTCGCCGCCCGCGGCCTCGACGGCGCGCTCGTCGTCACCGGCTCGACGGTCGGCAGCACGGCCGCCGTGATGGACCCCGTCCGCGAGGGCCTGGGAGACCGACTCGCCGGCGTGTTCGCCGAGACCACGCCCGACAAGCGGCTCGCCACGGCCGTCGACGCCGCAGACAGCCTCGCCGAGACGGGTGCCGACGCGCTCGTCGCCGTGGGCGGCGGCAGCAGCATCGACGTTGCGAAGGTCGCCAGCGTCCTCGCCGCCTCCGGAGGGTCGGAAAGAGCCGTCTTCCGGGCGTTCGCCGACACGGGGACGATTCCGGTCCCGGACGGGGACCTGCGGCCAGTGCTGGCCGTCCCGACGACGCTCGCGGGCGCCGACGTCTCGCAGGTCGCGGGCATCACCGCCGGCCCCGAATCCGGCCTCGTCGACGAGGAACTGGGGGGCGGCGTCGGCGACCGCCGCCTGCTGCCGGCTGCCGTCGTCGCCGACCCCGAACTCGCCGCGACCACACCGGAGTCCGTGCTCGCCGGCTCCGCGATGAACGGCTTCGACAAGGGCGTCGAGACGCTGTACGCCGCCAACGCCACCCCCGTCACGGACGCCACCGCGAGCCGGGGGCTCGGCCTGCTCGCCGACGGCCTCCGAGAACTCGGGGAGACCGGCCCGACCCCCGAGACTCTGGGTCCCGTGCTGGAGGGACTGCTGCTCGTCCAGTACGGCATCTCGCGGCCCGACGGCTCCACGCTCTCCCTGATTCACGCCTTCGGCCACGGCCTCACGCGGACGGGCACGCTCCAGCAGGGCGTCGCCCACGCTATCGTCGCCCCGCACGTCCTCGACTTCCTCTTCGACGAGGTCGACGGCCGCCGGGGCCTGCTCGCGGACGCGCTGGGGGTCGAAGATGCCGAGGACCCCGCGGCAGCCGCCGTCGGCGAGGTCGAAGCCGTCCGCGACTCCCTGGGGCTGCCGACCCGCCTCCGGGACGTCGACGGCCCCGAGCCGGCCGACTTCCCGGCGGTCGCCGAAGCGACGGTCGCCGACGCCTTCGTCGCGAACGCGCCCCCGGACCTCGACTTCACCACCGAAGACGCGGAAGCCGTCCTCGACGCCGCCTGGTGAGGGTTCCGGGGGCGGGCTCGGCTCGCCGACGCCCCCGGAGTTAAGACGGGTCGACTGATAGCTACCGGCATGCGCAGCTTCCGCATCGGGAGCGCCTTCGGGATTCCCATCAAGCTCGACGCCACGTTCCTGCTCGTGCTGCCGGTGTTCGCCTACCTCATCGGCACCCAGGTCGACATGTGGATATCGCTGCTGAACGACGCGCCGTTCGACGCCGCGCTGAACGGCGACGCGCTGGTCGCCGGCAACGGCCAGTGGCTGCTCGGCGCCGTCGCCGCTGTCGGGCTGTTCGTCGGCGTCGTCCTCCACGAACTCGGACACTCCGTCGTCGCGATGCGGTACGGCTTCACCATCGACTCGATCACGCTCTGGATTCTCGGCGGCATCGCCAGCCTCAGCGACCAGCCCGAGGAGTGGAACCAGGAGTTCTACATCGCGCTCGCCGGCCCCGCAGTGAGCGTCGCGCTCGCCGCCGGCAGCTACGTCGCGCTCCAGGTACTGCCCTCGTCGCTGGACTTCGCGCGGTTCGTCTTCGGCTACCTCGCGCTGATGAACCTCGCCCTCGCCGCGTTCAACCTCCTCCCCGGCTTCCCGATGGACGGCGGCCGCGTCCTCCGCGCGCTGCTCGCCCGGAACCGCCCGTACGCCCGCGCCACCCAGCTCGCCGCCGAGGTCGGGAAGCTGTTCGCGCTCGTCATGGGCCTCCTCGGCATCCTCTCGCTGAACCTCCTGCTCATCGGCGTCGCCTTCTTCATCTACGTGGGCGCGTCCGGCGAGGCCCAGCGCACCGTCATGAACGCCGCCTTCGAGGGCGTCACGGTCGCGGACGTCATGACGCCCGGCGACGACGTCCACACCGTCGACGCCGGGGACTCCATCGCCGCGCTCATGGACCGCATGTTCCAGGAACGGCACACCGGCTACCCCGTGACGCGCCACGGCGAGGTCGTCGGCATGGTCACGCTCGACGACGCCCGCGCCGTCAAGACCGTCGAACGCGACGCCATGCGCGTCGAGGACGTCATGACCGACGAGGTGTACACCGTGCCGGTCTACGCGAACGCCACGGACGCCCTCGACGCCCTCCAGCGCCACGGCGTCGGCCGCCTCGTCGCCGTCGACGCCGACGGTGAGATGACGGGACTCATCACGCGCACCGACCTCGTCAACGCCTTCGACATCATCCAGTCCACCGACTTCCAGGCGACGCGGCAGGACCTCGACCTCTCCGGGCGCTGAGCGCGGTCGCGGTTCGGCCGCGGACGACCGAGAGGACTCGTCTCTCACCGACGAGCCCACGGCTGTCGCCTCACCTCACGAGGGCCACGTGCGAGTTCCATTGCGGTCAGTCCGGTCGCTGTTCGCGTCTGTGACGCGCGCTCCGCCGGACGTACTCCGCCGTCGGCTCGCACTCGCCGCGGTGGGGAGTCCCGTTCAGCCGGACCGTCCGGGTGTCGTCTTCGAGCGCGTCCACGACCTCCTCGGTCGTGTACGTCGCCGACTCGGGCGTACTCGTCCCGGCGAGGAAGTACACGTCGCCGGCTGACTCGGTGTTCACGCGAGCCGTACTCCCGAGGGCGTTCGTTTCCGTCACGGGGAGGGTTCTGTGGACGTTGTGCTCGTCGAGCGAGACGGACTCGACGTCCGTCGTCGTCGCCCACATGCCGTCGGCACGACGAGCGAGCGTCGCCGTCGGACTCCCGAAGAAGTGATGGGGCGACTCGAAGTCGGCCAACGCCGCGCTCCACGGGAGCGTGTGGCCAGCCAGCAGCGTCGCGACCGTGTCGACGACGGCACGCGGCGAGAGTCGGCTGTCGGCGGCCAGCCCCGCCAGTGTCCCGCGCTCGCAGAGCGCTCGCTGTTCGGACGCCGGGAGTGGTTCGCCGGACACGACGACCGGCGGCCACGAGTCGGCGTGCTCCCCGACGTCGACGCACTGGGGCGCCCCGGTGGCGTCCGTCGGCGGCTCGTAGTACAGGAACTCCGGCCCGGCGTCCAGCACGCGACGGAGCGCACTCGGCGCCGCGCTGTCGGTCACTGTCGCAGTCGCGTCCCGGGTCTGCCGCGTCCGGGCCGCGTCCAGCGCCGACCGGAACGCGTCCGCCCGGTCGCTGTCTCCGACGACGAGCCCGAGCGTCACGTCCCCGGGGACGGGCAGCGCGCGCTCCCGCTGCCCAACGAACGCCTCGGGGACGAGCCGCGTCCACCCCTCCGGTACCTCGCTCGTGGTCGTCGCCGCCCCGACCTCCCGAATCGCCGGCGTCGTCGCCCAGTCCGTCTCGGTCGGCGCGTCGCCGTCGGCGACGCGAATCGGCGCGAGTGCGTCGGCGAGCGGAGGCAGCAACGAAGCGTCCTCGACGGCCGGCCGGAGCGTCGCCGTGCTCGGCCACGCGGGCCGCAGCCCGTCTACCGTGGCCGGGTCGACTTCGAGGTACTCGAGCAACTGGACGGTGAGCGGCTCCCCGTAGAGGTTCGGCGGATAGAACGGGAGTTCGGGAGCGACCCGGTCGTACTCCCGGCGGCGGAGCGAGTAGTACCCCCCGATTCGCACGAGCGAGTCGAAGAACAGCGCCCGACTCAGTACGGACGAGACGTGTTCGCTCGGCGACCGACCGGGCGTCTCCAGGGGTTCGCGGTAGCCGTTCTCCAGGTGGAGTGCGGGCTCGGTCCCGATTTCGAGCGTGGCGCCGAAGTAGAACGCCAGCGGGGCGACGGGGTAGACGTACTCGTACCGAGCGGGTACCTCGACGGTGACGCCGGTGTCCGGCTTCGACAGTTCCGGCGGCACGTCGAGCTCGTCACCCGGCCGAATCGCCGGCGGGTGGCCGCGGAGCGTCGGCCACGAGCGCTCGCTCGTGAACTCCTTGAGAGACGACCCGAGGTAGGACACCGCTTCCGCCACCGCTGCCGGGTCGTCGGGCACTTCGATGGTCGCCCGTGGACGCGAGTGCTTGGACCGCGCACCGATTGTCACAGTCGTCTCGTCGTCGAACTGCAGTGTCGCCGCAGCCGTGTCGAGCGCACTCGACTCGTAGGACGCCGTGACGGCGGTGTCCTCGACGCGCAGGTAGGTCTTCGTGGGTCCGGCGAGCTCGACGAAGTACGTTCCCGATTCGAAGCGCCTGGGCTCGGACGTGAGCCCGCCCAGGTGAGTTCCGTCGCCGTCGCGAACGAACACCTTCACGCGCGGGTCGACTCGGAGTCTCGTCGTCGTCACCGAGGCGGCCGCGTCGACCGGGAAGACGAACAGGTCCGTGATGGCTGGCGCGAGGGTCGCGCCCGTGTCGACGCCGAGCTGGATGTCACTGTCCTCCACCTCGTCGGTGACATACACTGTCCCGTCGTCTGCGTCCACGACGAACGACACCAGTTCGGCGCCCGATTCCATGCCTCGGGGTTGCGTCGACCGCGATTTCACACTGTCGGAGGCGACCCCGGCTCTCGCGAGCCAGCAAGTACTTCTCCGGGAGCCCACTACGACCCCGTCCACGATGACCGACGGCGACACTCCGGACGTCACGCCCCTCTACGAGGAGTGGTCGCTGCACGGCGCCGACCGGTACGCGACGGACGACCTCCGGGCGCTCAGCCGCTACCTCGGCCTCGAACACGACGACCTCCGCGCGTGCCTGACGAACGCCGCGGGCGTGGTCGACGTGCCCGACGAGGACGGCCGGGGGCGGGTGGTCCCGCTGCACGCCGCGGACGCCCCCGAACCCACCGACGAGTACGTCGTCTGGGACGCGGACAGCGACGCCGTCGGCTACTTCGACGAGAGCTTCGGTATCAGCGGCGCGGACAGCCGCGCCCCCCTCGACGACGTGGTCGCCACCGAAATCGCCCACCGGGTGCGGTTCTGGCACCCGGAACACGCACCCGGCGAGGGCGACGGGGGCGACGCGCTCGCCGACGTCGACGTTCCGTCCGCGGTTCCGGCCGAGACCCCCCTCGAAGGCCAGCAGCGCCGCGCGTTCTTCGACGAGCTCCGGGAGACAGTCCGAGGCGAGCGGGCGGCCGAGCGCGATGGCACTCGCGAGGCCCACGCCGACGCTGACCTCGGGCAGCTGATCGGCGAGCGCGCGGTCGACGGGCCGTTCGTGCTCGTCGGCACGACCGCCAAATCCGCCCGACCGGCGGACGTGCGCGTGCAGTACGCGCCCGAGGACGGCGCGCCCGCGGGCATCGACCTCGTGTCGGCGTTCGACCTCTACCCCGACAACCACGTCCTCCTGGACGCCTTCGACGACGCGCTCCCGCTGCCCGCCCGGGTCGCGAGCGTGGACGGCCCGAATGTCACGCTGCGCCCCGCCTGGGAGCGCGCCGACGACCCCGAGCGGACCGCCGAAGCACTGGAGGAAGCAGACACGTTCTGGCTGCGCGGCCTGCTCAACCCCGTCCCCTACGCCCGCCGCCTCGACGCCCTCGACGCGGTCTGGGAGACGCCCGAGAAGCGCCGGCTGCTGACGGGCGAGCGCGACCTCTCGGTCTCCCGGCCGCCCAGCCGCCGGCGGGCGGACCTCGCGCTCGACGACCACCAGTCCCGCGCGCTCGCGCTCGCCGTCGCCGCGGACGACGTCCTCTGCATCCACGGACCGCCGGGTACCGGGAAGACACGGACGCTCGCGGCCGTCGTCGCCGAGTCCGTCGCCCGGGGCGAGCGCGTCCTCGTCACCGCGCACTCGAACCAGGCCGTCGACAACCTCCTCGTCGGTGACAGCACGCCCGAACGGCCCGACGAGTCCTCCCTGCACGGCGTGCTGGGCGACGACCAGAGCGTCGACGTCGCGCGGTACGGCCGGCACTCCCGGAACCGCGTCGTCGACGAGCACTACCGGCAGCGCGGCGTCGCGACGGCGGACGTGGTCGCGGCGACGACGAACGGCGCCGCCACCTTCGACCAGGACGCCTTCGACGTCGCCGTCGTCGACGAGGCGACCCAGGCGTCCCGGGCCGCCACCGCCATCGCCGTGAACGCCGCGGAGAAGCTCGTGCTCGCCGGCGACCACCGCCAGCTCCCGCCGTACGGCGTCCGCGAGGGCGGCGCGGGCGAGATGCGGCCGTCGCTGTTCGAGACCCTCCTGGACCGCTACGGCGACGACGCCGCCGTGCTGCTCGCGCGCCAGTACCGGATGCACGACGCCATCGCCGCGTTCCCGAACGACGCGTTCTACGGCGGCCGTCTGGAGACCGCCGAGGACGCCGCCGGCCGAACCGTCGACGGCCTCCCGGCGGTCGAACTGTTCGACGTGGCCGGCGAGGAGCGCCGGGAGGAGCGCGGCGCCAGTGTCCGGAACGCCGCCGAAGCCGGCGTTGTCGCCGACCGCGTCGCAGCGATTCTGGACGCCGGCGTCGACCCGGGGGACGTGGGCGTCGTCGCGGCCTACAGCGGCCAGGTCTCGGAGATACGCCGCGCGCTCGCCGACCGCGGCCTCGACCGCTCCGCCCTCACCGTCGACACTGTCGACTCCTTCCAGGGCGGCGAGCGCGAGGCCGTCGTCGTCTCGTTCGCGCGCAGCAACGACGCCCACAATGCGGGGTTCCTCGAACACCCCGAGGAGGGGCCGCGCCGCCTGAACGTCGCGCTCACCCGCGCCCGCCGGCACCTCTCGCTGGTCGGTGACTGGGAGACGCTGACTGAGCCGGCCGGCCACCGCGACCCCGAGGACTCCTGTGCCGGCGTCTACGCCGCCCTCCACGACGCGCTCGATGGCCTCGACGCGGCCCGGCTCACCAACCGGTAGCGCCTGGCGGGCCGCCCCGAATCGCAACACTCCCTGCCACACCCACAGCCAAGGTCCCGGGCGGCCTACCGACGCACGTGACTCTGCTCGTCTACGGCGCCTACGGCTACACCGGCGAACTCGTCGCGGCGGAACTCGCCGACCGCGGCCGCGACCCCGTGCTCGCCGGCCGGAACGACGCGAAACTCGGGCGCGTCGGCACCCGCCTCGGCTGCGAGGCCCGGGCGTTCCCCGTCGCGGACGCCGACGCCCGCCTCGACGACGTCGACGTCGTCCTGAACTGCGCGGGGCCGTTCGCCGAGACGGCCGAACCGCTGGCCGACGCCTGCCTCGCCGCCGGCGCCGACTACCTCGACGTGACGGGCGAGATTCCCGTCTTCGAGACGCTCGCCCGCCGCGACGACGACTCCGCGGACGCGGGCGTGACCCTGCTCCCCGGCGTCGGCTTCGACGTCGTGCCGACGGACTGCCTCGCCGCCCACCTCGCCGACCGGCTGCCCGACGCCACTCACCTCTCGCTCGGCTTCGAACCCCACGGCGGGCTCTCGCCCGGCACCGCCGCCACCGCCGTCGGGCAGCTCGGCGACGGCGGCGCGGTGCGGCGGGACGGCCGGCTCGTCGCCGTGCCGCCCGGCCACCGAGAGCGCCGCATCGACTTCGGGAACGGTCTCCGGACCGGCGTCACCATCCCCTGGGGCGACGTGTCGACGGCCTACCACTCCACGGGCATCCCGAACGTCGACGTCTACGTCCCGGTGCCGTCCGCGGCTCGCCGCCTGCTCTCGGCCTCCCGGCACCTCGGCCCCGTCCTCGGTGCGGACCCGGTCAGCGACGCGCTCCAGTCGCTCGCTCGGCGGTTCGTCGACGGCCCCGACGAGACCGAACGCGAGTCCGGCCGCGCCTACGTCTGGGGCGAAGCCCGGAACGAGGAGACGGGCGAGACCGTCGTCTCGCGGCTCGTCACCCCGGAGACGTACGCGCTCACCGTCGACGCCGCCAGCACCGCCGCCGAGCGCGCGCTCGACGGCGACGCCCCCGACGGCTACCAGACGCCGTCGACGGCCTACGGTCCGGACTTCGTCACCGACCTCGACGGCGTCACCCGGACCGACGACGGAGACGCCTAGAGCGAGTCGAACTCGACGTCACCGTTGTCCGACTCCGCTAGTACCTCGTGCGTCCCCTCGCCGAGCACGCCACGCACCATGCCGTCGTCGTAACGCGTGTCCGACAGATCGAGGTCACCGATGCCGGTCTCGCCGTTGTCCGTCCGTGCCACTACCTCGGCGTCGGCGTCCGGAGACAGCGACACGCTCACGTCCCCGTTGTCCGACGCGGCGGTCACGTCACCGGGCAACGGCGCCGGCAGGTCGATGGTGACCTCACCGTTGTCCGTCTCCGCCGTCGACACCGGGCCAGCCGACTGCACTGTCACGTCCCCGTTGTCCGTGGCCGCGGACTCGACGCCCGCTACGTCCTGGACCTCGATGTCGCCGCTGTCCGTCTCGAGTTCGCCCACCGCCGTCCCGGCCGGCACCTGCACGTCGAAGGCCGCGCTCACGCGGTCGGTGGTCCCTTCGAGCGCGAGCGAGAGGTCGCCGTCCCCGGTCGGCCCGGCGACCTCGACGCCCTCGACGCGATCCTCGCTCGGCCCCGACAGCCGCGCGGTCACCGCCACCCGCTCGCCGTCGTGGGTCGATACGTCCACGTCGCCGTTCCCGCTGTGCACGCTCACGACTGCGTCCTCGCTGGGCAGGCCGAACTCGACTTCTCGCGTCTCCTCGTACTGGTCGCCGAACAGGCCGGTCGCACAGCCGGTCAGTGACGCTACCGCTGCAGCCGCGACGCCGCCGAGGAGGGCTCGTCGTTGCATACCCAATGCTCTCGCCCGGCGTTCCTAATCAATTACTGCGTGTTGCTCGCGGTGAAACGGCGCCCGGAGACCCGACGAGTGACACCCATACCGGTCGCTCGCGGTTCGAGTATCAGAGAATGTCCAGGGGCGAGAATCGAACCGGAGCCAGACGGTCGCCTCGCGGCGCGACTTTCGAACGCTGCGACTGGCGGGGTTCGGATCTCTCGGACACACCGGCTCGCGACGCGGACGAACGACACGCTACGCGGTCGTTCGTCGGTGTGTCGCTCAAAACTGAGGTCCAGGGGCGAGAATCGAACCCGCGTCTCAGCCTCCACAAGGCTGAAGGATAGTCCACTACCCTACCCCGGACACTGCACTCGGTCGTAGCGCGCTCGCAGACAAATACGTTACGACCTCGGGCAGACGATACGCTTTTCCACGAACCGGGCGTATCGACGGGTGACTGTGGCCGTCACGGACAAAATCTACGTGAAGAACCACCGGCAGATCGCGTCCCAGCTCGACACCCGATTCCCGAAGTCGGCGTTCAGCGGCGCCACCCTCGACATCCTGTTCACGGGCGACCTCTCCGAGCTGAACGACGCGACCCGGGACTCGGTCCTGGAGTTCGCCGAGGACTTCCTGGACTGCGACTGCGACTCGAACCCTTACTGCGGGCACCCCGAGGAGAAGTTCGTCGAGTACCTGCTGGACCTCCGCGCGCAGGGCCTCGACCCCGAGTCGATGGTGGACGTGATGACCGACGACTACATGGTGTACGCGTACCCCGGCGACCTCTACTCGTTCCTCGACGACGCCATCCGCACCCTCGAAGCCGTCGAGGAGCTCGCCGACGTGGACGGCCGCCCCGAGGAGGCCGACCGCGCCAGCCGGAAGAAACGCGAACTCAGTCGATAGCGCCGCTCCTCTCTCCGCTCTCGTTTCTACCGGCGGCGAAGCGCTCGACGGACTCGGCGACCTCTTCGACGGCCAGTTTCTCCGTTCCCGCGTCGGTCTCCACGTCGACGACGCCGTCCTCGCGGTACGTGTTCCCGACCACGACCGTCGCGGGGATACCGAGCAGGTCGCTCTCGGCGAAGCGCTCCCCGACGCTCAGGTCGTCGTACAGCAACACGTCGTCGCGGCCGCAGTCGTCGTGGATGCGTTCCGCGACCGACTGCACCTCCCCATCGCCGACGGGAATCACGGCGGCGCGGTAGGGCGCGACGCTCCCCCAGTCGGTGACGGGCCACGCGAGGCTGTCGCTGCCGGCGTGCTGCTGGGCGAGCGTCTGGAGCAGGCGGTCGACGCCCAGCCCGTAGCTCCCCATCTCGACGGCGCGCTCGCCGCCGTCGGCGGTGTCGACGGTGAACTCCATCGCCTCGGAGTACCGGGTGCCGAGCCGGAACACGTGCCCGACCTCGACGCCGTCGCTCGCGGCGAGGCCGCCGCCGCACTCGGGACAGGCGTTCCCGGCCGTGTGCGCGTCGAAGCCGTCGTGTTCGTCGGTGACGCCGAACCGACAGCCTCCGGCCGTGCAGTAGACGAGCCGGTCGCTGTCGCCGCCGGCGTCCGCGACGGGCGCGACGAACTCCTCGGAGGCCGCGCCGCCCATCACGCCCGCGTCGGCCTCGACGACGGCGTACTCCAGACCGACGTCGTCGAGGACGCGCCCGTAGGCCGCCCGGACCTCGCGGTACGTCTCCCGGAGCCCGGCTTCGTCGACGTGGACGCTGTAGGCGTCTTTCATCGTGAACTCCTTCGTGCGGACGAGGCCGTTCCGGGCGTGGTCGTCCCGGAACTTCGCCTCAACCTGGTAGACCAGCAGGGGGAGGTCGGCGTGGCTGCGCACCCGGCCGTCGAGCAGGTGGACGACGCCCTCCTCGTGGCTGGGCGCGAGACACATCGCCTGCCCGTCGCGGTTCTCCAGCGTGAACATCTCGTCCTCGAAGCCGCCCCAGCGACCGCTCTCCCGCCACCGGTCGGCGTACTGGAGCCCGGGCAGTCGGACGCGCTGTCCGCCGACGGCGTCCATCGCCGCGACCACTCGCTCGGTGAGCTTCTCGCGGACGCGCTGGCCGGCGGGCGTCACCGCCCACAGCCCGCTGCCGAAGTTCCGAATCAGGCCCGCGCGAACGAGCAGTTTCGCCGCGTCCGACCCCGCACCGGGTGTCTCCCGCGTCGCGGGCAGGAAGAGGTCGCTACGCCGCACGCCAGTCACCCCCGTTCGCGGCGCCGCGGCTGGTCGTCGTCGTTCGTGTCCGCTGCGAGAAGTCGCTATGCGCCTGCCGGAACGCGTCCACGGGCCCGACTGGACCCCTGGCGTGACTCGACCATCACAGGCGCCTGTTCGGCACTGGCGATAAAAAGGCTACCCCGGCCGTGCGAACGACTCGCTACCCGAGCTGGTAGGGTTCGTCGTCGTCGTCGAGCTCCTCGAGGTGGACGACCTCCTCGACGTCGTCCTCGCCCTCCAGTCGGTTCCGGAGGTGGTCGATGTACGCCTTGTGCTCGTCCAGTTGCTCTCGCAGGTGTTCGGCTTCCAGTTCGAGGCGCTCGTGTTCGCGCACGAAGCTCTTCGACACCTCGACGCTCGGCGGGAACTCGTCGTCGTCGTCCGCGGCGCCGTCCTCGGGGACGACCCGGACCCGGCCGTCGTGGGCGACCAGCGAGTCGACGTAGTCCCGGAACACCGCGGACAGCGAGAGGTCGCGCTCCTCGGCGATGTCGCGGAGCGCGTCGAACGTGTCCTCGTTCACGCGGAACGAGATGGTCTTGTTCTTGTTCCCCATCTGGCAGGGACTGTCGGCTGGAACCGCTTAAGGGTTTGTCAGACGGTCACGCGTCGGCCGGAACGTCGGCCTCCGCGTCGAAGTCCTCGAGCGCGTCGAGGACCGCCTGCCGGTACGCTGAGAGGTCCTCGCCGTACTCGGCGCGGGCGCGCTCGGCGTACTCGTTGCCCTCCTCGTCGAAGGCCTCGACGCGGTCGAGCGTGCGCTCGGCGGCCTCCACGACCCAGCGGTCGCGGACGGCCTCGTCGACCATCGTGATGGACTCCGGCCGCAGGGAGACGTTCACGGACCCGTCGTCGGTCTCGAAGGTCCGTGGCTTCCCGACCACGGCGACGTACGTCGGCGTCTCGGCGTCGCGGAGCGCGGACGCCGCTTCCGGCTGGTACTGGCCGGCGTAGACGAAGAACGTTCCCGTCGGGTCGACGACGCGGCCGCGCCAGTACTCCGAGTCCTCGCCGATGTCCTCGGTCTCGGTGAGCGTCCCGGAGACGAACACGCGGTTCGCGCGCTCGCCGGTCGGGAGCAGCGCGTACAGCGGCGCGCGCTCGTCGTCGGATTCCTTGAACGTGAACGTTGCGTCGTTGAACTCGGCTGCGAAGACGCGTCGCGCGACCTCGCGGGTAGGTGCTCCACTCATCTACATCGACCTCGCTCGAATCAGCACGGATTCCGGGTCTGGCTGGTCGTCCAGTAGCTCCGTCTCGTTCGCGAGCACGTAGCGACCGAACGTCGGCCCCGTGACTCGGTAGTACTTCCCCAGAATCTTCGCCTTCATCTCGTCGGCGACGACGGTCGTGTCGAGGGCGTCCTTGGCCATCTGCTTGGCCTCCTCGAGGCCGATACCCGTGAGGGCCTCCGTGGCTTCCTCGTCGAAGATGACCTCGTGGACGTCGGTGCCGTCGTCGAGCACGCCCTTGATGCGGAGGTCGAACTCTCCCTCGACCTCGCCGTGCTCGTTGCAGCGGCCGTTCTGGAGGACGCGCGTGCAGTCCTCCTCGGGGCAGCGCTTGATGAGGCCGCTCCCGGACTGGACGTCCACGAGCGCGCCCTCGACCTCGTCCTCGTTGTCGCCGACCTCGAACTCCTCGTCGACCTCCTCGATGCTCGTCGTCTTGTTCAGCTTCACCGAGTACCGGCCCTGGTACTCGTCGGTGACGACGTTCCCGAGGCGGTACGTCTTGCCCTCCTCGAGGTTCGCGAGGTCGGACTTGGCCCACTTCGTGAACTTGATGGTGCCGGTCGGGTCGCCGAGCAGGCCGACCTGCCCGACGGAGTCCGAGCGCGGCTCCCAGAGTTCCACGACTTTCGCCGTGATGTCCACCCACTGTTCGGCCTCGTCGACGTCCTCGACTTCGACGGTGTCGTTGCCGCCGCCGCCGGCGAGGTCGTCGCGGTCGAGGCCGGCCTCGTCGAGGTAGTGGTTCTCGACGCTGCGGCGGGCCTCGTCTACCGGGACCTTGTACTCCGTAACCAGTTTCTCCAGCCGTGCTTCTACGTCGTCGACGGTGGCGTCGACGTGCTCCGAGAGGTCGTCGTGTACCTCCTGAGCAGTGTCTGAAAGGTCGCTCATGGTCGTGTGTCCGTCTCCGCGTGTGTTTCGATGGGAGACGTATCGGTGTTGGCTCCCGACCATCTTTAAACTCTCGGCACCGTGGGAACGTGGTCGCTAGTTGGCCGGAGACAGGCATTTGGGCCGCCGCGTCGAAGCCGCTGGTATGTCCCATCTGGCAGACGTGAGCGCGCCGTGACGCGCACCGTCGCCGTCCTCCTCGCGGGAGGGACCGGCACCCGGCTCTACCCGGCGAGCCGCAGCCACCGCCCGAAGCAGTTCCTCGCGCTCGGCGACGACGACCGCAGCCTCCTCCGCCGCACCGCCGACCGCGCCGCCTTCGCCGACGACCTCCTCGTCGTCACGCGTGGCGAGTACGCCGACCGCGTCCGCGACGAGGTCCCGGAAGCGGCTGTCCTCGTCGAGCCGACCGGAAAGGACACGGGGCCGGCGCTCGCGTACGCCGCCAACGAAGTACGGGCGCGATTCGGGGCCGGCGCAGCGATGCTCTGTCTGCCGAGCGACCACGTCGTCGGCGACGGCTTCCGGGACACGGCCGAGACGGCCGTCGACGTCGCCGCACGCACCGACGCGCTCGTCACGCTCGGCGTCGAGCCCGACCGCCCCGCCACCGGCTACGGCTACATCGAACCGGGCGACGACCGCGGCGACCACAGCGAGGTCGCCGTCTTCCGCGAGAAGCCGGACGCCGAGACGGCCGAGCGCCTGCTCGAACGCGGCTGCCTCTGGAACGCCGGGATGTTCGCGTGGACGCCCGCCGCCTTCCTCGACGCCGCCAGCGACGGGCCACTCGGCCCGCTCGTGGCCGCGCTCGACTCCGGGGTCGACCCGGCCGCCGCCTTCGAGCGCGTCGACCCCGTGAGCGTCGACTACGCGGTCCTCGAACGGGCCGACGACGTCCGGGTCGTCCCCGCCGCCTTCGACTGGGACGACGTCGGCGCGTGGGACGCGCTCGGTCGCCTGCTCGACGGCGACAACGCCGTCCTCGGCGACGCCACAACCATTGACGCCGTCGGAAACGTGGTCGCCAGCGACGACAAATACGTCTCGGTCGTCGGCGTCGACGGTCTCGTGGTCGCCGCCTACGACGACCGCGTGCTCGTCGTCCCGAGAGACGACGCCCAGCGCGTCCGCGAGGCGGTCGCCGACCTCGACGAAGACGGGCTGTTCTGAGGGGAGCCAGCGCCTCGGCGGTACGACTCGGGGACGGAGTGAGCGAGCCGAACCGGGTTCGGCTGGCTTGAGCCCGAGTGAGGGTCCCCGTTCACGCCTGGACGACTTCCCGACAGGATTCGACGAACTCGATGAGGGCCCGGCCGGCGTCCCGCGAGACGCTGATGAGAAGCGTCTCCTCCTCCGAGTACGGGAACTGAATCACACACGCGTTCTCGTAGTAGTCGATGAGGGCGCGACGCTCTCCGACCGGCTTCGACGAGAGCTCCGGCGACAGAAACGGGTCGTCGAGCCGGAAGGTGTCGACGACCTCCCGATACGTGTCACTCGTGTACTCCTCCTTGAGGTCGTCTCTGAGATACCGGATCTCGTAGTCGTCCTCCCTGACGACGACCACCGTCCGGAGCCCGTCACCGACCCGGTTGTACACGTACTCTGCGAGGCGGTCGGCAGTCTCTTCGACCATAGTGAGCGGTAGCGCGCCGAGTGAGATAAGCGTGATTCCGGCTACTACCGGTAACCTACGAGCCGCGTTAGCCAGGCTCGCTACCCCCGCAGCCGACCGCCGTCGACGGGGAGGCTGACGCCGTTCACGAAGCTCGCGCGGTCGCTCGCGAGGAACGCCACCACGTCGCCGAACTCGGCGGGGTCGCCGACGCGGCCGAGCGGGATGTCGTCGCTCCACGCCGCCAGCCCCTCGTCGTAGCTGTCGTACTCGCCGCGCTCCACCGAGGCCTCCACGAGCTCCTCGATTCGCGGCGTCTCGTGGGCGCCCGGCTGGACGACGTTCGCGCGCACCTCTGGCGCCCACTCGCGGGCGACGGTCTTCGCCAGGCCGACGACGCCTCGGCGGACGGCGTTCGACAGCACGAGCCCCTCGATGGGCTCGCTGACGCTCGTCGACGTGACGCAGGTGACGGTGCCGCCGCCGTCAACGAGGTGCTCGTGGGCCGCGTCGAGTGTGCGCACGACGCTCATCACGAGCAGGTCGTAGGCGTCGTACCAGTCCTGCTCGTCCGTATCGAGGAACGACCCGCTCGGGACGCCGCCCGCGGACGTGACGACGTGGTCGAGGCCGCCGAACTCCTCGACGGTCGCGTCTACGACTGCGGTCACGTCGTCGGGGTCGGTGATGTCAGTCGGGACGGTCAGGACGTCGCCGGCGGCGTCCGCGCGAACGTCTTCGGCCGCCGCGTCGAGGCGGTCCTCGCTGCGCGAGCAGAGTACGACGTCGGCGCCCTCGCGAGCGAGCGCCGCTGCACTCGCCTTCCCGAGGCCGCTGGACGATGCCGTCACGAGCGCCGCGTCGCCGTCGAGTGTGAGGTCCATAGGACGGACTGCATCGGCCAGTGGTTAAGTCGCTTCGCCGCCGGCAACCGCGACCGGCGCGCTGGCGGGAACTCCGAGTACTGAAACGCTTATCAGAGGTGCGGCCTGATTGGGGAGCAATTGGCCGACTGGCCGACCAGGGCACCGTGACGATTCAGTTCGATGTCGGGGACGAGCGGCACACGCTTCGGGTGCGGGACACCGCCGAGAGCGAGCGCTTCGCCCTCCGATTCGGCAGTCGCATCGACCCGGACGAGGCGTCCGTCGACGAGTTCACGAACCCCGTCGACGCCGCCGTGGCGCTCGAGACGGGCGAACTCCACTACCCGCTCCGCAGACCCGCGACATTCTTCCGGGACGGCGAGGTCGTCCACCGCGCCGAGGGCGCCGCGTCGAGCGAGTGGCTCGAGCGAGGGACCTACGAGATAGACGCGTCGCCGCCGGGCGCGAAGACGTACGTGAAAGTGTGTGACGCGGCCGTTCGGGCCCGGTTCGAGGACAACCACACCGTCCTCGATGCCGACCCCGCGACTCGCGTCGTCGTCGGTGTGCGCTCGCATCACGAACAGCCCGCGGGCACCGTGCGGACGACGGAGGACCCGCGGGACGTGATGGCGGCGGTGTCGACGTTCGGGTCGGCGCTGAAGACGCGGTCGCCGGACCGGTCGTGGCCGACGCTCCGCGGCCACCCGCCAGCAATCGAACTCGGGACGACTCTGGACGTTCCGGGCCACGTCGAGCCGCCGGAGACCGGAATCACGGTCGAGGTGCCACCGGAGTACGGCTCGATTTTCACGGTGGCGCCGCTGGCGTACTACCTCGGTGCCACCGTCGAACCCGGACCCGAGCCGGCGCTACACGCCGCCGGACGGACAGTGCACTTCGACCCGGACGCCCTCGCGGCCGACGTCCGGGACTGCCTGAAGCACTGTCTCGTGCTGGACGGTGCCGTGCGGACAGCCGGCGCCTTCCCGTTCTGGACCGAACAGACGAACGCCCTCGACGACCGCGTCGAGTTGGACTACGAGGGGCTGTTCGCCCGGCCGCTGGACGAGCGCACGGCGGCGTACCTGGCGGTGCCGCGGTCGGCGACAGCGGGGCTGGTGGGGTGGCACCTCACGGCGGACGTGGCGCCCGAGCCCAGGTACGCGGCGGCGCTGCCGTACCTAGTCGGCGACCTCGCCGCAATCAGGAGCCCGCCGCCCGAACCCGAACGGGTCGAACGAGCGCCGGAACCGGACGCGCTCGCCCGGTCGCTCGCCGACCAGCCGCGCGAGACGGCTGCCGCTGTCCGGCCTGTGCGGCCCGACACTCCGGGCCACGTCTGGGCGGCAGAGGGGTTCGCGGTGGACGCGGTGAACCCGACCGTGGGGTCGTTCCGGCGTGGGTTCGAGTGGCCGTCGGGCGACGGCGCGCTGGACGTCCACGTCGTCTACAACGACGAACGCCTCGCGGCTCCGGACGAGCTCGCGTACGACACCCACGAGACCGAGGACACCGAGGTCCGGGTGTCGCACTCGTTGACGACGGCGGAGCTCCAGGAGGCGTTGCTATCTGAGACGGACTTCCTGCACTTCGTGGGGCACGTCACGGAGCGGGGGATGGTGTGCCCGGACGGCGAGTTAGACGTGCGGACGCTGCCGACGACCGGCGTGGGGGCGTTCTTCCTGAACGGGTGTCGGTCCTACGAGCAGGGGTTCGCGCTGCTGACAGCCGGTGCGGCGGGCGGTATCGTCACGGTCGACGACGTCGAGGACGAGGTGGCGGGCAGCGTCGGTCGGGACGCGGCGATGCTGTTGGACGCCGGGTTCCCGCTGTACGGCGTGCTGGACGCACTCGGCCAGACGGGGACCGACACGAGTCGGTACACGGTGCTCGGCGATCCGACGCTCGCGCTCCGTCGGCACCACTCTGGAATCGCAGGGCTCTGGGCCGCCGACACGGACACAGGCGCGAACTCGAACGCGGACCGCGTGCCGTTCGACATCTCGTGGTACCCCCGCGGCGAGAACGGTCTCGGTGCCCTAGTCGACACGAACTACGGGCCGTCGCGGAAGCTGTTCGACTCGTCCAAACCCACCGTACACGCCCTCTCCCACGACGCGTTGGGTTCTTTCCTGGCCGCCGAGTCGGGCCCGCTGCTCGTCGACGGGCGGCTCCAACGGCCAGGCGAACTCTCACTCGACGACTTCACGTAGCCGGTTTCGTCCACATCGAACAACGCTTATCCATCCGACGCCGACTCTTTCGAGAGTAGCCCACGGGGGACATCGTGACGATACAGTTCGATGCCGTCGACGGCCGTCGTCTGCGCGTCCGAGACACGACCCAGAGCGAGCAGTTCACACTGCACGCCGACTGCGAACTCTCTCCCGAGCCGGCGTCCGTCGACGAGTTCACGAACCCCGTCGACGCCGCGGTCACCGTCGACGCCGGCGAACTCCACTTCCCCGTCTACCGGCCGGCGGTGTTCCTCGAAGGCGGCGAGGTCGTCCACCGCGCCGAGGGCGCCGCGTCGAGCGAGTGGCTCGAGCGAGGGACCTACGAGATAGACGCGTCGCCGCCGGGCGCGAAGACGTACGTGAAAGTGTGTGACGCGGCCGTTCGGGCCCGGTTCGAGGACAACCACACCGTCCTCGATGCCGACCCCGCGACTCGCGTCGTCGTCGGTGTGCGCTCGCATCACGAACAGCCCGCGGGCACCGTGCGGACGACGGAGGACCCGCGGGACGTGATGGCGGCGGTGTCGACGTTCGGGTCGGCGCTGAAGACGCGGTCGCCGGACCGGTCGTGGCCGACGCTCCGCGGCCACCCGCCAGCAATCGAACTCGGGACGACTCTGGACGTTCCGGGCCACGTCGAGCCGCCGGAGACCGGAATCACGGTCGAGGTGCCACCGGAGTACGGCTCGATTTTCACGGTGGCGCCGCTGGCGTACTACCTCGGTGCCACCGTCGAACCCGGACCCGAGCCGGCGCTACACGCCGCCGGACGGACAGTGCACTTCGACCCGGACGCCCTCGCGGCCGACGTCCGGGACTGCCTGAAGCACTGTCTCGTGCTGGACGGTGCCGTGCGGACAGCCGGCGCCTTCCCGTTCTGGACCGAACAGACGAACGCCCTCGACGACCGCGTCGAGTTGGACTACGAGGGGCTGTTCGCCCGGCCGCTGGACGAGCGCACGGCGGCGTACCTGGCGGTGCCGCGGTCGGCGACAGCGGGGCTGGTGGGGTGGCACCTCACGGCGGACGTGGCGCCCGAGCCCAGGTACGCGGCGGCGCTGCCGTACCTAGTCGGCGACCTCGCCGCAATCAGGAGCCCGCCGCCCGAACCCGAACGGGTCGAACGAGCGCCGGAACCGGACGCGCTCGCCCGGTCGCTCGGACAGACTACGCGAGCGACGGCGGACGTCGTCGTCCCCGACCCAGTCGACACGCCGGGACACGCGTGGGTCGGCGGGGGGTTCGCAGTGGAGGCCGCCAATCCGACCGTGGGGTCGTTTCGGCGTGGGTTCGAGTGGCCGTCGGGGGACGGCGCGCTGGACGTCCACGTCGTCTACAACGACCAGCGAATCGACGCACCCGACGAACTCGCGTACGGGAACCACCCGACGGCCGAGACGGACGTCCAGGTGTCGCACTCGCTGACGACGGCGGAGCTCCAGGAGGCGTTGCTGTCGGAGACGGACTTCCTGCACTTCGTGGGGCACGTCACGGAGCGGGGGATGGTGTGCCCGGACGGCGAGTTGGACGTGCGGACGCTGCCGACGACCGGTGTCGGGGCGTTCTTCTTGAACGGGTGTCGGTCCTACGAGCAGGGGTTCGCGCTGCTGACAGCAGGCGCGGCGGGCGGTATCGTCACGGTCGACGACGTCGAGGACGAGAACGCCGGTCGAGTCGGCTACCAGGCCGCGATGCTACTGGACACTGGGCTGTCACTGTACGCGGTACTGGATGCGCTCGGTCAGACGGGGACGGACACGAGCCGGTACACAGTGTTAGGTGACCCGACACTCCAGCTACGGCGGACGACCACCGGTGGTGCCCTCCTCGCAGCGTTCGACACGGACAAGGACGCCTGGGAAGCCGACCGGTTACCCGTGACAGCACACGGTTACCCGGCGACGGAGAGCGGACTCGGCGCCCACTTCACGCCCGCTCACTTCGAGGCTGGCAAACAACTCTTCTCGGCGAAGAACACCCGCACGCGAATCGACCGCGCCGAACTCGCACATCACCTCGAAGAAGACCCATTACCGACGCTCCTCGACGACGACCTCGTCCTCAACACGGAACTGTCTCTCGACGACTTCGACGCCTAGTTGCCCCAGAAGTTGTCGCGGCTGCCGAGCCGCTCCATTCCGCCTTCGTCGTCGTCATCGTCCTCGTCGGCGTCCGCCTCCTCGTTCGCTTCCTCGGCGTCTTCCTCGTCCTCCTCATCGTCTTCCTCGGGGAGCTTCTCGATGAGGTCGGCGCGGGCGTAGTTCGGCTTCACCTTCGAAATCTCCGCTTTCACGCGGGCCGGCGGCAGCACGCCGTCGACCATCACGATGAACCCGGAGTCCGCCTGCCGGCCGACGCCGGCGCCGCTCTCGTGCATGTCGTCGACCTCGATGACTACCTCCTGACCGGGCACCACGGGCGCCGTCTTCAGGTCGGAGATGGGCTGGCTGTAGTGCTGGCACCACTCCATCCCACCGCGGTCGCCGTAGTGCTGGCACCCCATTCCCTCTATCTGTTCCTGGAAGCTGGGGCACTCGTCGGCGAGGGGGCAGTCGGCCATACGTCACGTTGCTGGCCACCCGTCTAAACCCTTGCGGCACGCCCACTGCGGGGGTTCGGTGTCGGTGACAGCGCCGGCCGCGCTCCCCGTGACACCAGCCTGCTGCGGGGCCGGCTGCGCCGAGGGTCGCCGCCAGCCGAGCACGTATCCCCGCACCGCTCCAAGACGAACCCACGATGGCCTCCCAGTCCCCAAGCGGTCTCTACGAGACACCGCCGCCGGATATCGCCCGGACGCAGGGGAAGTTCCGCATCACCGTCAACCACCCCGGGCGCGCGCTCCCCGACCACGACGACCACGGCTACGGCCCGCTGGCGGCGGTCGTGGAGTCGTTCATGGACCCGGACACGCTCATCTCGATGCACCAGCACAGAAACGAGGAGATAATCTCGTGGGTGCCGGCGGGCGTGATGCGTCACGACGACGGCGACGGGAACGAACTCGTCACCGACGCCGACCACGTGATGGTGATGGGCGCGGGCAGCGGCTTCTGGCACGAGGAGCGCACGCTCCCGGACGACCCGCCGCTGCGGATGCTCCAGATATTCGTGCGGCCGCACAGCCTCGACCTCCCGCCGGGCATCCAGCACGAGCCGGTCCCGGACCCGGTCGCGGGCGAGTGGCGCCACGTCTTCGGGCCCGCCGACGGCGACCACGGCGCGCCGCTGACGGTGCGCAACGACGCCCACCTCTACGACGTCCGCCTCGGCGCCGGCGATACCGTCGACTTCCCCAGCATCGCGGGCTGGGACACCTACTTCTACGTCTTCGAGGGCGGCGTCGAAGTCGACGGCACCAGTTTCGAGCAGGCCGACAGCGGCCTGCTCGTCGACGAACCCGAGGCCTCGGTCGCGGCGACCGAGGATACGACGATGGTCGCGTTCCACCTGAATCCGGACGCCGAAATCACCCGGCAGGGCACGGTCGGTCGGTAGGAAACGCTGCGCTCAGCGAAATCCAGCTGTGCCAGTGGCGTGCGTTCGACGGCCCGACGCGTCCCTTTGTTCGACGTTCGCTATGCTCGCGCCGGAAAATCTACGCCACCAGTAGTCGCCAACACCGATTCTCATTTCGCTCGAAGGGTGAAAACTGGCCCGTACGGACAAGACACTTACCGAAGTCGGGAGAGCGATTCGGTGTGAAGCGTCGGACGCTCCTCCTCCACGCCACCGCCGCTGTCCCGTTGACGACAGGGTGTCTGTCGACCTCTGAGCCGTCGGGAGAGACGACCACGGACCCACAGCAGACGACTGTCGAGCCAGAAATCGGAACTCTCTCTCGGCGGCCGCCGGACGCGGACACTGACTGTGGCGACGACGCGATGGAGGCGATAGACCTCCTGACCGGGGAGTCGTATCCCGAGCGAGCAGGCGGATTCGAACTGACCGCGACGACCGAGACGGTCACTCTCGGCGACGAGATCACGTTCTCGCTCCGGAACGTCGGCACCGAACGGGAATCCGTCGGCACAATCTACAAGTACACCTTCCAGCGACGCGAGAGCGGCGACTGGATGCCGGTGTACCACACGCCCGACTCGGGCTGGATAGACGGCGTCAACGCCATCCGGCCCGGTGGCGGCTACGACTGGCCGTTCACATTCGACCGAGACGGCCTCGAACGGGAGAACCCCGGGAACGCGGACCACTACGTCTGTTCGCCACTCGAACCGGGGACGTATCGGTTTCTCTACTGGGGCGTCGGCGAGGCGGCGATAGCGACACGGTTCACCGTCGAACAACCCTGATTCAGCTGCCCGGTACAGTATCCGTTCTGAAAACGAACCCGCGCTCCCGACCACTGTTGTGAAGCGCGCTACGCCAGCGGCGTCCGCTCGACGACCTGACGCGTGTACCTTTTTCCAGCGCTCACTTCGTTCGCGCCGCAAAAATCTACGCCGAGAGAGCTACGCTCTCCCGAGCCCTGCCTCGCGGTGCTCGGCAGGACGCTAAAAACCCGCTACGCCAGCGGCGTACGTTCGACGACCTGTCCGTCGTACGTCGGGTACTGCTCGACGATTTCGCCCTCGCCGATGTCGCCGTCCTCGACCATCTCTTCGAGGAGCCACCACGCCACCTCGACGTGCTCTGACTTCACGGTGTAGAACTCTTCGGGGACGCCGAGCGCGCGGAAGCGCTCCGGATCGACGGTCGTCTTCCCGTAGACGAGCGTGCCGTCGTCGGTGATCTCGTCGAACTCCCGGCGGACGTTCCGCGCCATCCGTTTGAGCCGCGAGCGGTGCTGGGCGGCGTCCTTGAACACGCTCGTGCAGAAGTACACCTTCTCGTGGTCGGCCATCTCCTCCAGGATGGCGTCCTTCGAGCCGTCCACGGCGCTCATGTGGTCCTCCTGGAGCTCGTAGCCCTCGGCCTGCATGCGCTCGTAGTTCCCGTCGCTCATCTCGAACTCGTTGACGTTACAGAAGTCCGCCGCGCCCTCGTCGAGGAAGTCGAGGAACTCCTGCTCGGCGCGGATGCCGGGAATCTCGAACGCGGGTGTCAGGCCCTCCTCCCGCGCGATGTACAGAATCTCCTCCCACTCGGTGCCGTGCATGTCGCCCCACAGCTCGTACGGCGGGTGGAAGCGAATCTCGTCGAGGCCGGCCTCGCTCAGGCGCCGCATGTTCTCGCGGCCGCCCGTGATACCCGTGTAGAGGTGCGTGTGGTGGTCCTCGCCGAACTCGTCTTTCAGCCGGCGGAGGTACCGGCACGTCCGGTCGAGTACCTCCTGTGGCTCGCCGCCCGTGATGGACGTACCGAGGGCGTCCATCAGCTTCGCCTCCTCGACGATGTCGTCCTCGGACTCGACGGGGCGCTCGTTCGCGTACACCTGGTGGACGTTCTTTCGGTTCTCGCCGAGCGGGCAGTAGAAGCAGTCACGCTGGTCGCAGTACCCGTAGACGAAGAGGACCATCTTTCCCCCTTCCGCGCACTGCTCGCAGCCCTTGGAGATCATTCGTTGAACAACTGGTACTGCTCGCAGACTCAAAAAGCGTGCGAAAGGGGCCGGCAGGCCGTCGAGCTCGCGACTGGCGGGCCGGAACGGTGTCAGAGCGCTCCGAAAGTCGGGCTTACTCGGCTCGTGGTCGCGCGGTCCGGTCGAAGGCGTCGGCTTCGACCGTCCGCCGCCGGAACGTCGCGAGTTCCTGGCGCGTCACGACGACCGAGGCCGCGAGCATCACGAGCACGAACGCCGCTCCGTACGTCAGCGAGAGGTCGTTGAGGACGACGTTCACTGACTGGAGGCCGGCGACCAGGACCGGGACGACCGACAGTACGAGAGTGCGCCGCGGGAACGCGCGGAACATCGCCGCGAACGACGGGGAACGAGTCACACTCCCCGGTAGTGGACGAGCGCCTAATGACCGTTACGGCGACCCGAGTCGTCGGTAAGGCGGTGCTACCTCTCGGGTGTCCCGGCCGGCGACGTGGGGTCTCCCGAAAGCAAATATACCACTGTCGCCTACGTGGCGACAGATGCTGCTGGTCCTCTGCGTGGACCTCGACGACGACCTCGGGCGGAAGACCGGCGTGCCGACGCCCGTGGTCGGACGCAACGAGGTCGAGCACGCCGCGGTGTCGCTGGCCGAGGCCGACCCCGAGGACAGCGACGTGAACGTCCTCTTCGAGGGCGTCCACCTCCACGACCAGTACAGCACCGAGGAGGACGTGGAGGTGGCGGCCGTCACGGGCGTCGAACGCGGCGACGTCGCCGCCAACCGCAAGGTCGGCCGGGAGGTCGACGAGGTGCTCGCCGGGCTGTCGACCGACGACCCGGTGCGGGCGGTCGTCGTGACCGACGGCGCACAGGACGAGTCCGTCGTGCCCGTCATCCGCTCCCGCGTCCCCATCGAGGCCGTCAAGCGCGTGGTCGTCCGGCAGGCCCAGGACCTGGAGTCGATGTACTACACCCTCAAGCAGGTGATGAACGACCCGGAGACGCGGGGGACGATTCTGGTGCCGCTGGGCATCCTCCTGCTCATCTACCCGCTGGCGGTACTCGCGGACGTGCTCGGCCTGCCGGGGGCCGTCCTCGGCGTCTCCTCCGCGGCGGTCGGGCTCTACGCGCTCTTCCGGGGACTCGGTCTCGAGCGCGTCGTCGACCAGGCCGTCGGCCGGGTGCGGGAGAGCCTCTACACGGGCCGCGTGACCCTCATCACGTACGTCGTCGCGGCGGCGCTGCTCGTCATCGGCGGCGTCGAGGGCGTCGGTCAGCTGGACGCGGTGCGGGCCCAGGCGAGCGGCGACCTCGCGCCGTCGACGGTGGTGGCGGCGCTCACGTACGGCGCCGTCCGGTGGTTCGCCGCCGCCGGTCTCACCACCAGCCTCGGCCAGGTGACCGACGAGTACCTCGCCGAGCGCTTCCGGTGGCGGTACCTGAACGCGCCGTTCTACGTGCTCTCCATCGCCGCAGTCCTGCACATGCTGTCGGCGTTCTTCCTCGACTACGTCACGCTCACCGAACTCGCCGCCGTGCTGACGGTCGGCACGCTGGTGAGCGTGCTGTCGACGCTCGCGTTCGCGGTCGTCGAATCCCGACAGGGCGGGTCGGACGCGGACGCCGACGCCGCCTGACTCAGGCGTCCCGCTCGACGACGAACTCCGCGAGGTACTCCAGGTAGTCTTTGGCTTCTCCTGCCGGCAGGTCGAGGTCCGAGAGCGCAGCGAGCGCGCGGTCGGACTGCTCGCGGGCCAGCGCGTTCAACTCCTCCGGCGACTGGTCGGTGACCCGCACGATGCTCGGCCGGTCCATCTCCTCGTCGATGCCCGCCGGCTTCCCGAGCGCCTCGCTGTCGGCGGTCGCGTCCAGCACGTCGTCCCGAATCTGGAACGCCACCCCGACGCGTTCGGCGTACTCGCCGAGCGTCTCGACCGTGCGGCCGTCGGCGTCCGCGGCGATGGCGCCGAGCTCTGCGGCCGCGCGGAACAGCGCGCCCGTCTTCCGGCGCGCGAGCTCCATGTACTCCCGCTCGTTCTCCGGCCGGTCGACGAGCTCGATGGCCTCGCCCTCGCCGAGTTCCACCAGCGAGTCCGTGACGCACTCCATCGCTCGCGGGTCCCGGGAGAACAGCGCGAACGCTTCCCCGAGCAGTCCGTCCGAGGACACGAGACCCGGCCCGTAGCCGTACTCCGCCCACGCGCTCGGCGACCCCCGGCGGACCTCCGACTGGTCGATGATGTCGTCGACGACCAGGGAGGCGTTGTGGACGAGTTCGACGCCGACCGCGTAGTCCAGCGCGTCCTCGCCGTCCGCCGCGAGTACCGGCTGCTGGCTCGCGTCGGCGTCGTCACCGTCCTCCCAGACGTCGCCGCCTGCGGCCTCGCAGACGAGGACGGTGAGCGTCGGTCGGACGCGCTTGCCGCCCGCGAGCACCACGTGTTCGAGCTGGTCGCCGAGTTCGGTCGGCTCGACGCCGCCGACCGTCTCGGCGATGCGGTCCTCGATGGCGGCCCGGCGCGCCTCGACGTACTCCATCACACCCGAATCGGGGTTTCTCGGGCAAGTACCTGACGGGACACGCTGGTTCCGCCGGTGGTCGCCCCCGACATTCATCGACCACGACCACGTAGTGTCACGCATGGCGGAACACTCCACCCGTCGGCGCCTCCTGGCCGCTGCGGGCAGCGGGGTCGCCGCGCTCGCGGCCGGCTGCAGTGGCCTCGAGTGGTACGGCGGTGACAGTGCCGGAACCGAGCCCGAACCGACCACGGCTACCGGCGAGACCGGGAACGAGACGACCACCGGGAACCCGGTCGTGGGCGACGCCGCGCAGGCCGGTGACCTCGCGTTGTCGAGTTCGGCCTTCGACGGCGGCCAGCCCATCCCCCGGCAGTACGGCCGCGACGAGTCCGACGTGAATCCGCCGCTGTCGATATCGGGCGTCCCCGACGGCGCGGAGACGCTGGCTCTCGTCGTCGACGACCCGGACGCCGTCGAGCCGGCCGGCGAGGTGTGGCTGCACTGGCTCGTCTGGAACGTGCCCGCGACCCGGACCGAGATACCCGAGGACTGGACGCCGGAGCGGGCTACAGAAGGCGTCAACGACTTCGGCGAACGCGGGTACGGCGGGCCCGCGCCGCCGGACGGGGAACACACGTACCGCTTCAAACTGTACGCCCTCGACGCCAGCCTCGAGGTCCCCGCGGACGCCTCGAAACGCGATGTCGGCGACGCCATGCGTGACCACGTGCTCGCGTCGACCCAACTGGTAGGGACGTACGCGCCCTAGAAGTCCGTGACCTCGGCCTGCACGCGCCCGTCTTCGACGCCGTCGGCCCGCGACTCGCCGAGCAGGGCCGCGAGCTCGTCTCGCGTGACGTCGTCGCTCTCGTAGAGGTAGGCGATTTCGGGCAGCGACAGCGACTCGTCGGCTGCCACTTTCTCCCGGAGGTGGTCGGCGTCGAGCGCGTGGAACGTCACGTCGTAGTCGACTGTGGCGGCGCGGTCGTTTCCGGCCTCCGCGAGGTTCACGCCCTCTCGGAGTACCGTCTCGAAGTCGAGGTCAGTCTCGCCCAGCCCGCGGTAGAGGAACGCCAGCGTGGAGACGAACGCGTCGAAGGCCTCGGTGCCGTCGGCGTCGTTCGCGCGCTTCTCGAACACCAGTTCGCTGTCCCGGTCGTCGAGGTGTTCGACCAGCACTTCGAAGTCCAGGAGGGCGTCGTAGACGCGCTCCCTGATGCGCGCTCGAGCGTTCCGTTCGGCCTGCACACTCGACAGTTCGCGGTCGCCGCGCAGGAACTCACGGTCCGCGGGCGACAGGACGCCCCGGCCTCGTTCACCAGAACCAGGCATAATCGATTACGGATTACGACATCTCGACCTAGCATATATAAATAATTCGTATCGGATTATCTTCGCCGAATCGTGTCGGTCTGCTTGAACAACGCTTATCGGTGTGTTCCGGCTGGCGTCTGGCACGCGGACTCCGGCCCCGGCCGGCCGCTCCACTACCATGACCCAACAGACGACGACGGACGACACGACCCTGCGCACAGCGCCGCCACGCGACCCCGCCTTCTCCGCGGTCGCTGCTCCGAACACGCTAACCACCGCCCTCGACGCCGTCGGCGCCATCGTCGACGAGTGCGTCCTCGCCGTCGACGAGACGGGCGTCAGCGTCGAAGCGATGGACCCCGCGACCGTCGCGATGGTCTCACTCGACCTCGACGCCGACGCCTTCGACGCCTTCGACGTCGACACCGACCGACGGCTCGGCGTCCCCCTTGAGCGGCTGCGTGACGTCGTCGGTATCGCCGACGCCGGCCAGCCGGTCGAACTCGCGTTCGACGCGAGCACCCGCCTCCTCCACGTCCAGGTCGGCGAACTCGCCTACACGCTCGCGCTCGTCGACCCCGACGCCATCCGGTCGCCGCCGGACCGCGTCGACCTCGCCGACCAGTACGAGGGCGGCGCCACCCTCGGCGGCGCCGGTGTCGCGCGCGCCGTCGACGCCGCCGACATGGTCGCCGACCACCTCGCGCTCGGCGCCGCGGCCGACCACCTCTACGTCCGCGCCGACGGCGACACCGACTCGGTCGAAATCGAGTTCCCGGCCGACGACTGCGAGGCGCTCGACGCCCCCGAATCCGCCGAGTCGCTGTTCTCGCTGCAGTATCTCGACTCGGTCACCGGCGCCACGCCGAGCGACCGCCCCGTCGACCTCCGGTTCGGTGACGAAGCCCCCATCGAGGTCGCCTTCGACGTCGCCGACGGCGCGGGCCGCGTCGCCTTCGTCGTCTCCCCACGGATGACGCGAGCCTGAGCCGTCGCTACGCGACTCGAAAGAACGAGAAATTGCTGCTACCGACGGTCTCGGCTCAGACGCTCGGCGGTTCGCCGCCGAACTCCTCGATGAGCGCGGGCACGACGTCGAAGAGGTCGCCGACGATGCCGTAGTCGGCGATGTCGTAGATGGGCGCGTTCGGGTCCGTGTTGATGGCGATGATGGTGTCGGCGCCCTTCATCCCGGCGACGTGCTGGACGGCGCCAGAGATGCCGATAGCGAGGTAGACGTCCGGCGTCACCTGCTTCCCGGACTGGCCGACCTGCCGGTTCTTCGGCAGCCAGCCGTTGTCCACGATGGGCCGCGAAGACGACAGGGTCGCGCCAGTCGTCTCCGCCAGCGCCTCGACCAGTTCCAGGTTCTCCTCCTCCTCGATGCCGCGACCGATGGAGACCAGGAAGTTCGCGTCGGCGATGTCGACGTCGCCGCCGCCGACCTCCTCGAAGCCCTTCACGGTGGAGCCGACGGCGTCCTCGTCGATGTCCACGTCGAACGTCGAGGTCTCGGCGTCACCGACGCCCTCGGCGGCCGGCCACTCGGCGCCGCGGATGGAGACGACGAACGGCCCGTCCGCGACCTCGACGGTCGTCTCGACCTTCGAGCCGTACATCTCGCGAGTGACCTCCAGCGCGTCGTCGTACGCCAGGTCGATGGCGTCCGAGACGTACGTCCGGCCCGTCCGGGTGGCGACGGCCGGCGCGTAGTCCAGGCCGTTCACGCTGTTCGGCACGAGGACGAACTCGGCGTTGAGGTCCGTCGCGAGCGCCTCGACGGCCTGCGCGTAGACGTCGTGATTGAACTCCTCGCCGTGCTCGACGGCGTGGACGTGGTCGACGCCCCCGCGGTTCAGGTCCTCGGCGAACGACTCGGTGTCGCCGGAGACGACGGCCGCGTGCAGGTCGGTGCCGGCGGCGTCCGCGAGCTCGCGGCCCGCCGTCAACAGCTCGAAGCTCACGTCCCGGAGGTCGCCGCGGCGGTGGTCGGCGACGGCGAGCACGGTCATTCGCCGACCACCCCCTTGTCGCGGAGAACGTCAGCGAGGGCCACGGCCTGCTCGCCCGCGTCGCCCTCGATGTACTCGGCGTCGCTCTCGGTCTCCGGCTCGTACATCGCCGTCACGTCGAGACTGGACTCGACGACGCCCGCGTCCAGCCCGAGGTCGTCGAGGCTCTTCGGTGCAATCTCCTTGGACTGCGCCTGCCGGATGCCCCGAAGGCTCGCGTACCGGGGCTCGTTGATGCCCGTCTGGATGGTGAGTACGGCCGGCAGCTCCACGTCGGTGAGCTCCTCGACACCGCCCTCGAGTTCCCGGTGTACGGACGCGACGCCCTCGTCGAGGACTTTCTCGGTGTCCAGCGCGTTCACGACGGCTGCCCACTGGAAGTCGAGCTCCTCGGCGAGCGCCACGCCGGTCGCGCCGAAACTGTCGTCGTTGGCCTGCACGCCCGAGAGCACGATGTCGGGGTCTTCGTCCTCGACGACGGCCGCCAGCAGCTGGGCCTTCGTCTCCACGTCCAGGAGCTCGACGTCCTCGATGGCGTCGTCCCAGACTCGGACCGCGCGGTCGGCGCCCTTCGCGAGCGCCATTCGGATGGTCTCCTCGGAGCGCTCCGGGCCGATGGTGACCGCGACGACCTCGACGTCGTCGCCGGCCTCCGCCAGCTGGACGCCCTCCTCGACGGCGTAGTCGTCCCACTCGTTGAGGTCGTAGTCGAGGTACGTACTCTCGATTTCCGTGCCGGAAATCTCGAAGTCGTCCTCCACTGCGGCCACCTCTTTGACGGTGACGAGAACCTTCATCACCTCGAAAATCGCGTTTCCCGGGGGTAAACGTTTTCGGAACAGGTGGCCAACCGCCGGGAGTTTTACTCGTCCTCGAAGCCCTCACCCGGCAGCGAGATGAGGTTCTCGCGACCGATTCGGAGCTTCTCGACCCGGTCGGCCTCGTCCATCGAGGACAGCAACTGGGAGACCTTCGCCGTCGACCACCGGGTCTCCTCGACGATCTTCGACTGCTTCATCCGGCCGCCGTTCTCCGCGAGCAGGCGCTCGACGCGCTCCTCGTCGCTCAACAGCTCGGGGTCGACGCCGCCAGTCCCCGACTCGGACCCCGAGCCGTCAGCGTCCGCTCCGGCAGCCGCGCCACTGCCCGTATCGTCGGCCGGCTCGTCTACTGGGTCCGTCGACGCCTCCGGCTCGCGCTGTGCCTCGGTCTCCGGCTTCGGAGCGCGACCCTCCGCCCCGCCGTCCTCGGTCGGCTCGTCGTCGCGCCGAACGTACACCCACGCAGCGACGACGCCGACGACAGCGACGACGCCCGCCACGGCGACCATCGGGAAGTCGTCGCCGCCGATGGTCGGCCCGGTCGTGAACACGAGCGACGGCTGTCCCGTCTGGAACGGCTGCGGGCCCCCCCACTGGTAGGCACCCCCGACGACGTTCGTGTTCGGTTCGACGGTGTCCGGCTCGTACCGCTCCGGCGGCCGGATACTCAGCGTCTGGCCGCCTCGGAGGTCACCGAACCACCCGCCAGCGAAGCCGTCCACGGTCAGCGTCTCGTTGCTCACCGCCGCGAAGTTCGTCCACGTGAACTGCAGGGAGAGTACGCCCGTCGAGTTGTTCCCGTGTTCGACGGTCGTCGCCGTCCGCCGGGCGTCGGTCACCTCCATCGGCCGGTCGACGCGGTCGCTCACCCCGGGCGCCGCCGCCCGGAACACGTCCACCGAGAAGCCGGTGTCCGTCTCACCGGCCTTGAACGCTGCCGCGAGCCGGTCGAAGGCGGCCGTGTCGTTCTCGGTCTCCAGGTGGTACGTCGCGGAGACGTTCCACCTCGCGTCGCCGTCCGCCTCGAGCTGGACGGCGAAGTGGACGCCCTCCTCTCCGAGCGCGCGGTCCTGGAGCTGCGGCTCCGGACCGTCCGCAACGGCGGCGGGCGTCGCGGCGTCGTCGGCGCCGGCAGCGACCGCTTGACTGACGGCGCCGGCACCGGCGAGCGGCGCGACGACCAGACACGCGAGGGCGACGAGGAGGGCGGCCTGCCGCATACACCGTGACTGAACGACGCTCGGGCAAAGTACTTTCCATCCGAGCGACACTCTCGGCTCGGACACGGCGAGAGAACGCTCCACATCGTTTTTGACCACCCCTCCCGAACGGACGCCCATGTCCCGCGTCCGCCCCGCTCTCGCCGCCCTCGTGCTCGTCGTCGCCACCGCGGCGACCGGGTTCGCCGCGACGGGCGCGCTCTCCGCGCCGGTCCAGCCCGGCGACGACCCGACTGTCGGCGTCTCCGAGAACACGAGCCGCGTCCTCCTCCTGACGCGCGCCGACGCCGCCGGCTTCGAGAGCGCGAACCTGTCGGTCACGGACGCCCTCGACGCCGGCCACGAGGGACTGTCGACCACTTACCGCCTGGAACGCCTCGACAGCGCGCTCGCCGCCGCCGACTCGGCCGAGCGCCGCCGCGCGCTCATCCAGCAGGAAGTCGACTGGGCCTCGAACCGCACGGACGCGCTCGTCGAGCGCGAATCCGCCGCCCGTGCAGCCTACGCCGCCGGTGACATCAACGCCAGCGAGTACCTGACGACGGTCGGTGCCGTCCACAGTGCCGCCGAGAGCCTCGAAGCGTACCTCGGGGACTCGACGAGCGAACGAGCCCTCTACACGTTCGCGGAGGACGAGAAACTGACGACGGAGATCAGTCGCACTCGCGCCCGCCTCCAGACTGCCCTCGGGCCCGTCAGGGAACGCATCGCCGCCGTCGTTCGGGGCGACCGCGAGCGCACCCGGGTCCACGTCACCGTCGGCGACGGCGTGATGCTCTCCGTCCTCGACGGCGACACGTACGTTCGTGAGACGGTGCGCCCCGACAACCTCGACGAAGCAGTGGGCGACGACCACGGCGACCCGCTCGAGTTCATCGCGGAGACCTACCCGTGGACGAAGAACAACTCTCGCGGCGCGTCGTACGGGCTGCTCGGTCGGTACGCCGTTCTGTTCTCAACGGGACACACGCACGGCGAGCTGGAAGTCTACTACGACGTGACGACCGAGCGCGTCTACGCCGAACGGCAGTCGCTCCAGCTGTCGAACCTCCCAGTGTCCTACGAGTCGTCGGCGAGCGCGAACAACACGACGCTGCACGTCTCTCGGACGTACACCGGTGGTCCAGTGAACATCCGCGTGGAGAACGCGACCGGCGGCGGCGTCGCGGCGCCCGTCACGCTCGCCGGGTCCGACGTCGGTACGACCGGCGAGGACGGCGAACTCTGGGCCATCAGTCCCGGCGGCGAGTACGAGGTGTCCGTCGAGGTCGGCGGCGAGACGCTGAACGCCACCGTCGTCGCGAACCCCCAGCCGCCCGTCGAGCAGACGACCGCGAACCGGAGCGCCGGCGATACGTAACCTCGGTGCAGCCGCCGACCACCGCCCACGGCGGTCCGAGCTTTCTTCACCGAAGGCGGGACCACAGCGACCCGTGGCACGCGCTTACGCGCCGGTCGCGGCCGTCCTGCTGGTCGCGGTCACTGTCGTGGTTGCCGCCGGCGTCTTCGCGTTCGTCCCGGCGCTGCCCGGGGGGCCGCCGGAGCGCCGCGGCGTCACAGCGACGGCGTCCAGCGACGGCACGGTCGCGCTGACGCTGCTGTCGGGGCCGCCGCTCGACCCCGACTCGGTCGAGGTCAGAATCGCTGTCGACGGGCAGCCACTCGCCCGCCAGCCGCCGGTGCCGTTCTTCTCGGCGTCGGGGTTCGTCAGCGGCCCGACCGGCGCGTTCAACGCCGCGAGCAGCGAGGACTGGACGGTGGGTGAGACCGTGACGGTCCGAATTGCGGGCACGAACGCCCCGGTTCCGATGGCGGGAGACACGGTCCGCGTCGAACTCAGGGTGCGCGGGCAACTGCTCGGCGCGGCCGAAGCGACCGTCGAAGCCGAGCGGAGAACCAGTGCGTGAGAGTCAGTCCTCGTCGCGCTCCGGCGCCCGCGCGACCGAGACGATTGCAGGCGGACTGCTCTCGTTCTTCTGGAGCACGCGGTGCTCGATGTCCTCGAAACCTGCCTCGCGGAACATCCGGTCGGCCTCGTCCTCGTCGTAGAACAGCATGATCGCGTCGGCGACCTTCTGGAAGACGGTCGACTTCGGGTAGTCCGGACCGACGACGAGGACCTGGCTGCCGGGCTTCGCCACGCGGCGAATCTCCCGCAGTCCTTCGACCGGGTGCGGCCAGTACTCGATAGACCCGGAGGACCACACGAGGTCGAAGCTGTCGTCCTTGAACGGCAGCCGCTCGGCGTCCCCGAAGTGGAAGGCGACGGGGTCGTGTTTCCCGAGTTTCGCCCACGCCTTCTCCAGCTGGTGGGGGCTCTGGTCGAGCCCGTAGACGTGCTCGGTGTGCTGGAGCAGCCCCTCGGTCCCGAAGCCCGTGCCGCAGCCGACGTCCAGCACGCGGTCGTCGGCGTCGATGTCCAGCATCGACAGCGCCTCGGCGCGCATCTCCTCGGTCCAGATGAACGTGTTGACGCGGTCGTACACCTTCGAGAGGTACTTGTAGAACGTCCGGGCCCGCGACTTGTCTTCGAGGACTCCCATCGGCCGAATGTTGGCCTGAACACCCATAATAGCTTCCGATGGCCCCGGAACTTCGCAACTACCATATAGCCCGTAGGCTAACTCCCGCCTGGTTAGAGCGTATGCCAAGGCCAGAGGTTCTCGACGACATCAAATCGGCAGAGTCCGACGCCGACGACATCGTGGCCGAGGCGGAGGAGGACCGCGAGCAGCGGCTCTCCGAAGCCCGGTCGCGGGCCGATGAAATCCGTAGCGAGGCGGAGCAGGAGGCCCGCGAACTGAGAGACGAACGACTCGAGACGGCCCGGGAAGAGATCGAGGCCGAGCGCGACGACCTCCTCGAGGACGGCGAGGCGGAACGAAAGGAACTCGCCGCCGAAGCCGACTCCAACGAGGACGAGGCGGTCGAGTTCGCGCTCGAACGGTTCACGGAGGCGGTACATGCTCAGACCTGAACAGATGAGCAAGGTCTCGGTGGCTGGCTCCCAGCGCGTGCTGGGCGACGTCATCGAGGCCATCCACGACCTTGACCTCGTCCACCTCTCGGACTACGACGGCAACATCGAGGGGTTCGACAACGGCAACCCCCTCGAGGGCGCCGACGAGTCCGCGGAGAAACTCGTCACCGTGCGCTCCCTGAAGTCCATCCTCGAGGTCTCCGAGGCCGACGCGGGCCCGACCCGCATCGTCACCGACGAGGCCCTCGAGGAGGAACTCGAGGAGATTCGCGTCGAAGCGAACGAACTCGACGACCGCCGGAGCGAACTCGAAGACGACCTCCGGGATGTCGAGGAGCGAATCGACGAGGTCGAGCCGTTCGCGGACCTCGGCATCGACCTCGACCTGCTGCGCGGCTACGAGAGTCTCCAGGTCGCCGTCGGAGCGGGTGACGAGGACAGCGTTCGCGCCGCTCTCGCGGAGTCCGAGCGCGTCGACGCGCACGAGGTCTTCGCGGGCGACGACACGCTCGCCGTCTTCGTCTACCCCGAGAGTGACGACGAGACGGCGCTCGACGACGCGCTCGTCGGCGTCGACTTCACGCGCATCGAAGTGCCCGAGGACGGCGAGGCGAGCCCCGGCGAGTACGTCGCGAAACTCCGCGACGAACAGAACACCATCGAGACGGAGCTCGAACGCGTCGAGGCCGAGCTCGTGGAGTTCCGCCAGGAGCACGCCGGCTTCCTGCTCGCCGCCGAGGAGAAACTCGCTATCGACGTCCAGAAGGCGGAGGTTCCGCTGCAGTTCGCCAGCACTGAACACGCGTTCGTCGCCGAGGGCTGGATCCCGTCCAGCGAGTACGACGCGTTCGACGAGTCGGTGCGGGCGTCCGTCGGCGAGCACGCCGCCGTCGAGGAACTGGAGCGAGCGGACTACGAACCCGCCGGCCACGGCCAGCACGCGCCGGCGGAGGACCACGGCGCCGAGGCCGCCACCGACGGCGGGACGAGCGTCGAGTTCGACGAGAGCGACAGTCCGCCCGTCGTCCAGGACAACCCCGGCCCGGTGAAACCCTTCGAGGCGCTCACCGAGGTCATCAACCGACCGAAGTACACGGAGATCGACCCGACGGCAATCCTGTTCCTGACGTTCCCGGCGTTCTACGGGTTCATGATCGGGGACCTCGGGTACGGCATCCTGTACACGGCAATCGGCTTCTGGCTGTACCGCAGCTTCGACAGCGAGATGATCACGAAGCTCGGCGGCGTCGCGATGTGGGCCGGCGGCTTCACCGCGCTGTTCGGTGTGCTGTACGGCGAGATATTCGGGCTCCACCTGGTCACGGAGCACCTCTGGCACGGTGCACTCGGGTTCGCCGACGCACCCCTGAAGAAGGGGCTGCACGTCGGCGCGTTCGCCGAACTCTGGCTCGCGGCGAGTCTCGTGTTCGGTATCGTGCACCTCGCCATCGGCTACGTGTTCGGGCTCGTCAACGAGTCCCGTTCGCACGGCGTGAAGACCGCAGTCACCGAGAGCGGTGGCCAGATGCTGCTGATGCTGGGCGTCGGCGCCTGGCTGTTCAGCACGCACATCCAGTCCGGCGGCGGGCCGCGCCCCGAACTGCTGTACCGCGTCATCGAGCTAGTTCCCGGTGTCACCGGCGGGCTACCGCCCGTCGTCGGCCAGGTCGGCCTGGTCGCGGCGGTCGCCGGCCTGGTGCTGGTCACCGTCGGCGAGGGTGCGGCCGGGTTCCTCGAGAGCCCGACGTACGCGCTCGTCAACACACTCTCCTACACGCGTATCGCCGCGGTCCTGCTCGCGAAGGCGGGAATGGCGTACGTCGTGAACCTCCTCGTGTTCGGCGCCTACGAGGTCCACCTGGAGAACCCCGAGACTATCGACTACATGTTCGGGCTCTTCACGACGACCATCGAACACGAGACGCACTTCATGGTCTTCAGTGGCTCGCACGGCCACGAGGCGCTGTTCCCCGGCCTCATTCACATGGGCTGGGGTGGCGTGCTCGCGGGTCTGCTCGTCCTCATCGCGGGGCACGTGCTCGTACTCGCGCTCGGGGTAACATCGGCCGGCTTACAGGCTCTACGCCTCGAATACGTCGAATTCTTTAACAAGTTTTATGAAGGCGGTGGCGAGAAGTACAACCCGTTCGGTTACACACGCAACTACACCACAGAGGACTAAGTAAACTAAAATGTTCGAAACTTTCGCCCAGATGACGACGATCCTGACGCAGACCGGAGGTAGCATGCCAGCAATCACCCCGAAGGCCGCCGCGGCAATCGCAGTCGGCCTCGCAGCCCTCGGTGCCGGGTACGCGGAGCGCGGCATCGGTTCCGCCGCGGTTGGCGCCATCGCCGAGGACCAGGACCTCTTCGGTACGGGCCTCATCCTGACGGTCCTTCCGGAGACGCTGGTCATCCTCGCGCTGGTCGTCATCTTCGTCGTCCCGACCCCGTTCTAAGCACCCTCGCAGTCCCCCACTTATGAGTCTGGAAACAGTAGTTGAGGATATCCGAGACGAGGCCCGCGAGCGCGCGAAGGAGATTCGTGCAGACGCCGAGTCGCGCGCCGACGACATCGTGGCGGAGGCGGAAGCCGACGCCGACGACATCGTCGCCGAAGCCGAGGCTGACGTCGAGGCCGAAATCGCACAGGAGCGCGAGCAGAAACTCTCCAGCGCGCAACTCGAGGCCAAGCAGATGCGCCTCGAGGCGCGCCGAGACGCGCTCCAGTCTGTCCGGTCGACCGTCGAAGACCGCATCGCGGCTCTCGACGGCGACGAGCGCGAGGAGCTCACCCGCGAGCTCCTCGACGCGGCCAGCACGGAGTTCGGCGACGACGACGTCCGCGTGTTCGGTCGCTCGGAGGACGAGGCCCTCATCTCCGACATCCTCGACGACTACGACGGCTACGAGTACGCCGGCGAGTACGACTGTCTCGGCGGCGTAGTCGTTGAGAGCGACACGTCCCGGGTCCGAGTGAACAACACGTTCGACTCGGTCCTGGAAGACGTCTGGGAGAACAACCTGAAAGCAATCAGCACCCGCCTGTTCGACGAGGAGCAATGAGCGCCTCCGGACCGGCCAACTACGAGTACGTGGTCGCCCGGGTCCGCCACCGCCGAGCCAGCCTGTTCGGCGACGACGAGTACCGGAAGCTCCTGCGCATGGGCACCGGCGAGATCGCGCGCTTCATGGAGGACACCGCCTACGAGGAGTCAGTGAACCGACTGGGCTCCCGGTACAGCGGCGTCGACCTCGTGGAGTACGCGCTCAACGACACGCTCGCTCACGAGTTCGACTCGCTGCTCCGGTGGAGCGACGGCCGGCTGTACGAGCAGGTCGCCACGTACCTCCGGAAGTTCGACGCGTGGAACGTGAAGACGGTGTTCCGCGGTCTCTACTCGGACGCGAGCGCCGAGGAGATTCGCGACGACTTCGTCGACGCCGGCGAATTCAGCGAGGACTTCCTCGAGCGCCTGGTCGCGGCCGACTCCATCGAGACGGTCGTCGAGGAGCTCGACGGGACGCTGTTCGAGCCGTACCTCGAGTCCGCGTTCGCCGACTACGAGGAGTCCGGGACACTCGTCCCGTTGGAGAACGCTGTCGACCGCGCGTACTACGAGAACCTCGTTCCTCGGCGGGTCACGAACCAGGACAGTCCGCAGGCGCTGTACGCGGAGTTCCTGACTGCGGAGATCGACTTCCGGAACGTCCGGAACGCGCTGCGGTTGGCGCGCTCGGGCGCGTCCGTCGACCCCGAGGAGTACTTCATCGAGGGCGGGACGCTGTTCGAGGCGTCCGAACTCGGCGCGCTCGTCGAGCGGAAGGCCGACCTCGTCGACCGCCTCCGGGACAGCCGGTACGGCGACGAGCTCTCGGCCGCGCTCGACGACCTCGAGGAGGCGGACAGCCTCATCGGGTTCGAGCACGCGCTCGACCGGGCGCTCCTGGAGTACTCGGACTACCTCTCGCACGTCCACCCGCTGTCGGTCTGTCCGGTGCTGGCGTACGTGCTCGCGAAGGAACGGGAAGTAGACAACATTCGTGCCATCGCTCGCGGCCGAGAGGCCGGCCTGAGCGAGGACGAGATTCAGGAGGAGCTGGTCATCCTATGAGCCAGGAGATCGCCGTGGTCGGAAGCCCGGAGTTCACCACCGGATTCCGACTGGCGGGCGTTCGGAAGTTCGAGAACGTCCCGCAGGACGAGAAAGGCGAACAGCTGGACGGCGCCGTGGAGGCGGTCCTCGAGGACGCCGACGTCGGCATCGCCGTGATGCACGACGACGACCTCGACCACCTCTCGCGGAACGTCCGGCGGTCCGTCGAGACCAGCGTGGAACCGACGTTCGTGACCATCGGCGGGGGCGCCGCCGGCGGCAGCGGACTTCGAGACCAGATCAAGCGCGCCATCGGGATCGACCTGATGGGCGACGAGGAGGAAGGTGAGTAACTTCGAATGAGTCAAGCAGAGACAATCACCGACACCGGCGAGATCGAGAGCGTGAGCGGTCCGGTCGTGACCGCCACGGACCTCGACGCCCAGATGAACGACGTCGTCTACGTGGGCGACGAGGGTCTGATGGGCGAGGTCATCGAGATAGAGGGCGACGTAACCACCATCCAGGTGTACGAGGAGACGTCCGGCATCGGGCCGGGCGAGCCCGTCGAGAACACGGGCGAACCCCTCACCGTGGACCTGGGTCCCGGCATGCTGGACTCCATCTACGACGGCGTCCAGCGCCCGCTGGACGTCCTCGAGGACGAGATGGGAGCGTTCCTCGACCGCGGCGTCGACGCGCCCGGCATCGACCTCGAGAAGGAGTGGGAGTTCGAGCCCGCCGTCGAGGTGGGCGACGAGGTCGAGGCCGGCGACGTCATCGGCAGCGTCGAGGAGACCGTCAGCATCGAGCACAAGGTCCTCGTCCCGCCCCGAAGCGAGGGCGGCGAGGTCGTGAGCATCGAGTCCGGCTCGTTCACCGTCGAGGAGACGGTCGCGGAGCTGGACTCCGGCGAAGAGATTGCGATGCACCAGGAGTGGCCGGTGCGCCGCCAGCGGCCGACCGTCGAGAAGCAGACGCCGACGGAGCCGCTGGTGTCCGGCCAGCGCATCCTCGACGGCCTGTTCCCGCTCGCGAAGGGCGGGACGGCCGCGATTCCGGGGCCGTTCGGGTCCGGGAAGACGGTCACCCAGCAGTCCCTGGCGAAGTTCGCGGACGCGGACATCGTCGTCTACATCGGCTGCGGCGAGCGCGGCAACGAGATGACGGAGGTCATCGAGGACTTCCCGGAGCTGCCCGACCCGCAGACCGGGAACCCGCTGATGGCCCGGACGTGCCTCATCGCGAACACGTCGAACATGCCGGTCGCGGCCCGCGAGTCCTGCATCTACACGGGCATCACTATCGGCGAGTACTACCGCGACATGGGGTACGACGTGGCCCTGATGGCCGACTCCACCTCGCGGTGGGCCGAGGCGATGCGCGAGATCTCCTCCCGGCTGGAGGAGATGCCCGGCGAGGAGGGCTACCCGGCGTACCTGGCCGCGCGGCTCTCGCAGTTCTACGAGCGCGCCGGCTACTTCGAGAACCAGAACGGCAGCGAGGGGTCCATCTCCGTCATCGGCGCGGTCAGCCCGCCTGGCGGTGACTTCTCCGAGCCGGTCACCCAGAACACGCTGCGTATCGTGAAGACGTTCTGGGCGCTGGACTCCGACCTGGCCGAGCGCCGGCACTTCCCGGCGATCAACTGGGACGAGTCCTACTCGCTGTACAAGGACCAGCTCGACCCGTACTTCGAGGACAACGTCGTCAGCGACTGGTCCGAGCAGCGCCAGTGGGCCGTCGACATCCTCGACGAGGAGTCCGAACTCGAGGAGATCGTGCAGCTCGTCGGCAAGGACGCGCTGCCGGAAGACCAGCAGCTCACCCTCGAGGTCGCGCGGTACATCCGCGAGGCGTGGCTCCAGCAGAACGCGCTCCACGACGTGGACCGCTACTGTCCGCCGGAGAAGACGTACGCCATCCTCTCGGGAATCAAGTCGTTCCACGACGAGGCGTTCGAGGCGCTGGAGGCCGGCGTCCCGGTCGACGAGATCACGGCCATCGACGCCGCGCCGCGTCTGAACCGTCTCGGCACGACGCCCGACGACGAGTACGAGGCGGAGGTCGAGGATATCGAACAGCAGATTAGCGAACAGCTCCGGGAGCTCTACTGACAATGAAAGAGTACCAGACGATCACCGAAGTCAGCGGCCCGCTGGTGTACGTCGAGACCGACGAGCCAATCGGGTACGACGAGATCGTCGAGATCGAGACGCCGGACGGCGAAGTCAAGCGCGGACAGGTGCTGGAGTCCAGCCAGGGCTTCGTCGCCATCCAGGTCTTCGAGGGAACCGAGGGCATCGGGCAGGACGCCTCGGTACGGTTCCTCGGTGAGACCCTGAAGATGCCCGTGACCGAGGACCTCCTCGGGCGCGTGCTGGACGGGTCCGGTAACCCGATCGACGGCGGTCCCGACATCGTTCCCGACGAGCGACTCGACATCGTCGGCGAAGCAATCAACCCCCACGCTCGCGAGTACCCCGAGGAGTTCATCCAGACCGGCGTGTCCGCCATCGACGGCATGAACACGCTGGTCCGCGGCCAGAAGCTCCCGATTTTCTCCGGGTCCGGGCTGCCGCACAGCGACCTGGCGCTCCAGATTGCGCGACAGGCGTCCGTGCCGGAGGAAGAGGAGGAGGGCGGCGAGGGCAGCGAGTTCGCCGTCGTCTTCGGTGCGATGGGTATCACGGCCGAGGAGGCAAACGAGTTCATGGAGGACTTCGAGCGCACGGGCGCACTCGAGCGCTCCGTGGTCTTCATGAACCTCGCGGACGACCCGGCCGTCGAGCGGACGGTCACGCCGCGGATGGCGCTGACCACGGCGGAGTACCTCGCGTTCGAGAAGGACTACCACGTCCTCGTCATCCTGACGGACATGACGAACTACTGCGAGGCGCTCCGCGAGATCGGCGCGGCTCGTGAAGAGGTGCCGGGTCGGCGTGGCTACCCCGGCTACATGTACACGGACCTGGCGCAGCTCTACGAGCGCGCCGGCCGAATCGAGGGCGAGGAGGGGTCTGTCACCCAGATTCCCATCCTCACGATGCCGGGTGACGACGACACGCACCCGATTCCGGACCTCACCGGGTACATCACCGAGGGCCAGATCATGATGAACCGCGACCTGAACAGCCAGGGCGTGACGCCGCCCGTGAACGTCCTGCCGAGCCTCTCTCGCCTGATGGACGACGGTATCGGCGAGGGGCTCACGCGGGACGACCACGGCGACGTCTCCGACCAGCTGTACGCGGCGTACGCGGAGGGCGAGGAGCTCCGCGACCTCGTGAACATCGTCGGCCGCGAGGCCCTGAGCGAGCGGGACAACCGCTACCTGGACTTCGCGGACCGCTTCGAGGAGGAGTTCGTCGACCAGGGCTTCAAGACGAGCCGCGACATCGAGGAGACGCTTGACCTCGGCTGGGAGCTGCTGTCGATGTTCCCGAAGTCGGAGCTGAACCGCGTCGACGAGGAACTCATCGAGGAGTACTACGTCGAGGACGAGACCGAGGAAGCCGCGACCGCCGACTGACTGCGGCATCCGACGCTCGCGCTCTCCGTTCTCTCTGTCGGTCCGCCGCAAAGCGACGCGTCGGCCGAACGCACTTGTCGCTCCGGTCTCAATGTGAAGCAGTGACACGCACGGCTGTGGGTCGTCGAGCGCGGTTCCGGGTGGTGGCGTGACCGAGCCCGAGTCGGTTCGCGAGGCGGCGCGCGCCGTCGACGTGGACGAGTCGCTGAAGGAGCGCGCGATGGACGAGGCGCCGGTCGGCATCACCATCTCGGACCCGTCGCTGCCCGACAATCCGCTGGTGTACGTCAACGACGCCTACGAGCGGCTCACGGGGTACAGCCGCGAGGACGTCATCGGCCGGAACTGCCGCCTGCTCCAGGGGCCAGACACTCGGGAGGGGCCGGTGGCGGAGATGCGCCGCGCCATCGACGCCGGCGAGCGCGTCTCCGTGGAACTCCGTAACTACCGGAAGGACGGCACCGAGTTCTGGAACCGCGTCGAGGTGGCGCCCATCTACGAGGACGGCGAGGTGACGAACTACGTGGGGTTCCAGACGGACGTGACTCGCCGGGTCCTCGCCGAGCGAGCCGCTCGCGAGCGCGCCCACGAACTGCGCGACGAGCGCGCCACCCTGGAGCGCGTCCTCGACCGCGTGAACGGCTTGCTCGCGGACGTGACGACGGCGCTCGTCCGGGCGACAACCCGAATGGACCTCCAACGGGCGGTCTGTCGGCGCGTTAGCAGCGGCGACCCGTACGCGTTCGCGTGGATCGGCGAGTACGACTACGCGTCGGAGGCCGTGACGCCAGTCGTCGCCGTGGCGGGGGACGGCACCGAACTGACGGACTTCGAGGTGTCTCTCGGGGAAGACGACCCGGCGGTGCGGGCCGTCGAGACGAACACCGTACAGGTCGTCGACGCCTCGACGGGTGCGGGGCTCCCCGGGGCGGCGTTGCCGAGCCGGTTCGAGTCGATGGCGGTCGTCCCGCTGGCGTACCACGACTCGACGTACGGCGTGCTCTGTGTCTGTGCCACCACGGCGGCGTTCGACGACCACGAGCGCGTGGTGTTGCGGGCAATCGGGCGCGCGACCGCTACCGGCATCAACGCCGTGGAGAGCCACCGCCGCGTGACGACCGACGAACGCACCGAACTGACCTACGACCTCTCGTCGGCGGCGTGGTTCGTCACCGACCTGGCGGCGGCCGCCGACTGCGACCTGGAGTACGTCGGCGCCGAGCGAGCCGACGGTGCGCTCACGCTCCTGTTCGACGCTTCGGGGTTCGACGAGGACCCGGGCGGGCTCGCGGACGGCGCCGCCGGCGTCCGGGCGGCGTCGGTGGTCGCCGACCACTCCAACGGCACGCTGCTGGCGTTCGAGGTGCCGGACTCGTCGTTGGTCGCGGCGCTTGCCGAGCGCGGCGTCGATGTCGACACCATCGAGGCCGCGCCCGACGGCGCCGAACTCGTGCTGGACGCACCGGACGACGCCGACCCGCGGTCGCTCACCGACGTCGTCGAGGACCGGTGTCCGGGCGCCGAGCTCACGGCCCTCCAGGAGCACGCGTCGCCGCCGTCGAGCGAGCGCGCGGCGCTGGCGTCGGTCGCCGACGACCTGACAGAGCGCCAGCGAGCAGTCCTCCAGCGCGCGTACGCCGCCGGGTTCTTCGACTCGACCCGCGACGTCTCCGGGGCCGAGCTGGCGGACTCGATGGGAGTGTCGCCGTCCACGTTCCACCAGCACCGGCGGGCGGCGCTCCGGAAGGTCGTCGGCGCCGCCGTCGAGTGCGACGCCATCGACGACACCCTCACTTGAACCCGGCCCCGAGACACCGGAAATTTGGGCTGTCACGCTTACGACGCGTTCATCCCAACTACCGGTTGTACCATGGCAACACCAGGCAGTGAATCCACGTGGCTGTGGATTGGGACGGCCGGCATGTTCCTCGGGATGGTGTACTTCATCGTTCGAGGGTGGGGTATCGACTCCGACCGACGACAGAAATTCTACATCGCCACGATATTCATCACGGCAATCGCGTTCGCGAACTACCTGGCGATGGCGCTCGGGTACGGGCTGACGACCGTGGTAGTCGCCGGGGAGGAACTCCCCATCTACTGGGCGCGGTACACAGACTGGCTGTTCACCACACCGTTGCTGTTGTACGACCTCGGCCTGCTCGCGGGCGCCGACCGCAACACCATCGCGACCCTCGTCGGTCTCGACGTGTTGATGATCGGGACCGGTGCCGTCGCGACGCTGACCGGTGCTGGAACCGGCGCAATCGGGACCGAGGGGGCGCGCCTCGTCTGGTGGGGCATCAGCACGGGATTCCTGCTCGTGTTGCTGTACATCCTGTTCGGCTCGCTGACCTCGCAGGCGAAGTCGCTGTCGAGTGACGCTCGCGGGACGTTCGGGACGCTCAGGAACATGATTCTCGTGCTGTGGCTCGTCTACCCGGTCTGGTGGCTCGTCGGTACCGAAGGCCTCCAGGCGGTCGGCCTCGGCATCGAGACGGCCGGCTTCATGGTGCTCGACCTCACCGCGAAGGTCGGGTTCGGCTACATCCTGTTGCGCAGTCACAGCATCCTCGACGCCGCCGAGACCCGTCGGGAGGCGCCGACCGGCGGCCAGCCCGCGGACGCCTGACGTGCTCCGGCGAGGGCCGGATGGACTCGCCAATCTTTTCGACGTGCGTGCGAAACAGGAGCCGACAGTGACACGAACCGCCGCCGCTCGCGCCGTGGTCCGCTCGGGGACTCGGTCTCCACGGGTGCCGTTCGACGCACAACACCGGGGGCGTAGCTGGTGACGACGTACGTGGCGTTTCTCGCGGCGTTCGTCCTGCCGCCGCTGGCGGCGCTCACCGCGCTCCGGGTCGCCCGCTGGGACGGCGACTACTACCGCCTGGGCGGCATCGGCGTGCTGGTCGTGCTCGCGATGGCGTACACGACGCCCTGGGACAACTACCTCGTCGCGCGCGGCGTCTGGTGGTACGGCGACGGCGCCGTGGCGGCGTGGCTCTGGCACGCGCCCGTCGAAGAGTACGCCTTCGTCGCTACGCAGACGCTGGTGACCGGGCTCTGGGTGCAGTCGCTGCCGGTCCGCGACGACCCCGGCTTCCTGCCGACGCGCCGCGACGCCGCTGCTGGCCTACTCGCCGGCGTGCTCGTCGCCGCCGTCGGCGTCGCCGCCCTCACCCGGGACGACACGTTCTACCTGGGCGCCATCCTCGCCTGGGCGGGGCCCGTGCTCGCGCTCCAGTGGGCGGTCGGCTGGCGGTACCTCTGGGCGCGCCGCCGGCTGTACGCCGTCGCCGTCGCCGTTCCGACCGTCTACCTGGCCACCATCGACAGGTGGGCCATCGCGGACGGAATCTGGGTGCTCGCCGGCCAGTACACGACCGGCCTGACCGTCCTCGGCCTGCCGGTCGAGGAGGGCGCGTTCTTCCTCGTGACGAACCTCTTCGTGACACAGGGCCTGATTCTCTACGCGTGGGTGGTCGCACGGTGGCGCTGACCGCCCTCGGCGACCGGGAGCGCGCCACGCTCGCGGCCCCGGCGCTCGCTGCCGGCTGGTTCGCCGTCGCGCTCACCGCAGCGCCCGTGCTCGCGGGCGTCGAGCTGTCGCCGGCGGCCCGGTACGCGCCGCTGGTGCTGAGCGCGGTGCTGTTCGGGATGCCCCACGGAGCCATCGACTACGTCGCGCTCCCGCGAGCCGTCGCCGGCACGGTGTCGGGCCGCTGGCTCGCGGCCGTCGGCGTCCTCTACCTCGTTCTCGGTGGCGCGTACGCCGCGGCGTGGTTCCTCTTCCCGGTGGCTGCCGCGCTCGCGTTCGTCGCAATCACGTGGCTGCACTGGGGACAGGGCGACCTCTACCCGCTGCTGGAGTTTCTGGATACGGACTACCTCGACACGCGCACGCGACGCGCGGGGACGCTGCTCGTGCGCGGCGGCCTCCCGATGCTCGTCCCGCTGCTCGGCCACCCCGAGCGCTACCGGCAAGTCGTCGCCGCGTTCGCCGCGCCGTTCGGCGCCAGCGCCGACGACGTCGGTGCCCTCGCGCTGTTCGACCCGACGGTCCGACTCGCGCTCGGGGTCGGGTTCGCCGCGCTCACCCTCGGTGTCCTGGCTGCGGGGCGGCGCCGCACGCGGAACCCGCGGGCGTGGCGAGTCGACGCCGCCGAGACGCTGGCGCTGTGGGCGTTCTTCTACGTCGTCCCGCCCGTGTTCGCGGTCGGCGTCTACTTCTGTTTCTGGCACTCGGTCCGCCACGTCGCGCGCGCCGTCGCCGTCGACGCGTCGGTGTGGCCGTCGCTGCGCGCGGGCGACGTGCTCGGTCCGCTCGCGCGCTTCGGGAGAGAGGCGGCGCCCCTGACGGCGGTCGCGCTCGCGCTCGTCGGCGGCCTCTGGGTCGCGGTTCCGGAGCCGCCGACCACGCTGGAGGGCGCCGCCGCGCTCTACCTCGTCCTGATTGCGGTACTGACGCTCCCACACGTCGTCGTGGTGACGTGGATGGACCGGGCGCAGGGCGTGCTCGACCCCGACTGAAAACGTTTACCTCCCCGCAGGGCGAACCCTGTCCTAAGAGACCAGTATGGCCCAGGACATCAAGCCCACCCGGAAGAACCTCATGGAGATCGAGGACCGCATCGAACTCTCCGAGCGAGGCCACGACACGCTCGAACAGAAGCGCGACGGCCTCATCATGGAGTTCATGGACATCCTCGACCAGGCACAGGACGTCCGGGAGGACCTCGAGGGCGACTACCAGGCGGCCCAGAAGAAGATCAACATGGCGCGCGCGATGGAGGGCGACATCGCCGTCCGCGGCGCCGCCGCCGCCCTCGAAGAACACCCCGAAATCACCGTCGAGTCGCGGAACATCATGGGCGTCGTCGTCCCCCAGATCGAGTCCACGAAGGTCAGCAAGACCCTCGACGAGCGCGGCTACGGCATCCTCGGGACGAGCGCGCGCATCGACGAGGCGGCCGAAGCCTACGAGGACCTCCTCGAATCCATCGTGCTCGCGGCGGAGGTCGAGACCGCGATGAAGAAGATGCTCACGGAGATCGAGACCACCAAGCGCCGCGTGAACGCCCTGGAGTTCAAGCTCCTGCCGGAGCTGTACGACGGCCAGGAGTACATCGAGCAGAAACTCGAGGAGCAGGAGCGCGAGGAGATCTTCCGCATGAAGAAGGTCAAAGCGAAGAAAGAGGAAGACGAGGAGGACGAGGAGGAGACGGCCGACGCCTACTACCTCGACCGCGAAGAGGCGCCCGCCGACGACTAGCGCCGCTCGCTGTACTCGTCCAGGCTTCGCCGGAGCCACTCGACGCGTGGGTCCGGCGTTTTCTCCGTCTGTCGCAGTCTGTCCTCTTGTTTCGTGCCGGCGTCCTTGCGACGACAGACTGGCGGCCCGCCGCGCCCGCGTCACTTAGGGGTCTGCCGGCCGTCGGCCGAGCCATGGACTGCCCGAACTGCGGCGCCGACCTCTTGCCGTTCCCCGTCCCCGACTCCGTCCGCGACCACCTGCCCGACGACCGGGCGAGCGCCACCGTCTGCACGCACTGTCTCCGGGTCGCGCCGAGCGACGACGCCGTCGCCGAGTACCCGGAGTTCTCTCGCGCGAGCGAGGCGTTCCCCGACGACGGCGAGACGGCGGCCGTACTGGCGAGCCTGCTCGCGCTCCTCGACCGCCTCGTTCTCCACCGCCAGGACGCCGACGCCGTCGCCGAACTCGCGGAGCGACGCGGCGTCGACGTCCTCCTCTTCCTGGACCGGGTCGCCGCGGACGACGCGGTCGACCCCGAACTCGACGTGACTCGCCGGCGCACCCAGCTCGAACAGCTCATCTGAGTGCCGGCAGGCCAGCAGTTAGGGGGCTGGCCGCCGACTGTCAGCACATGGACACTGAGTGGGCGGACGCCGACCGGCTGGCCGGCCTGCGCGAGGCCCTCGTCGTCACGGGAGACCGCGCCAGTATCTCGGTCGAAGCACCGTACACGGGCGAGCCCGTCGCCGAGATTCCCGCTGGCACCGAGGCCGACGTCGAGGCAGCGGTCGAGCGCGTCGAGACGGCGCAGGCGTCGTGGGCCGAGCGACCCGTCGAGGAGCGGACCGCCGTCCTCGACCGGTACGCCGACCGGGTGCTCGACGCGCAGGCCGACGTGCTGGACCTCGCGCAACTGGAGTCCGGGAAGTCCCGGCGCGACGCGTTCGAGGAGGTCCTGGACGTGGCGGCGACCGCCGACCACTACGCGACCGTCGCCGGCGACCTGCTCGCCAGCGAGGGCCGCCGCGGCGTGCTCCCGGGACTCACGAAGGCGACCGTCCACCGCCACCCGAAGGGCGTCGTGGGCATCATCTCGCCGTGGAACTACCCCGTCACGCTCGCCATCTCGGACGCGCTGCCCGCGCTGGCGGCCGGCAACGGCGTCGTGCTCAAGCCAGCCGAGCAGACCACGCACGTCGCACTGCTCGCCCGCCGACTGCTCGTGGAGGCCGGTCTGCCGCCCGAGCTGTTCCAGGTCGTCTCCGGGGAGGGCGAGCGCGTCGGGGCGGCGCTCGTCGACCACGTCGACTACGTGGCGTTCACGGGGTCGACGCGCGCGGGCCGGGAGGTCGCGGCCGCTGCGGGCCGGAACCTCGTGGACTGCTCGCTGGAACTCGGCGGGAAGAACCCCCTGCTCGTCCTCCCCGACGCCGACCCCGAGGACGCGGCGGCGGGCGCGGCCCGGGCCTGCTACGCGAACGCCGGCCAGCTCTGCATCAGCACCGAACGCCTCTACGTCCACGACGCCGTCTACGACGACTTCCGGGACGCGTTCGTCGCGGCCGCCCGCGACCTCCGGCTCGGCGGCGGGTTCGCGTACGGCCCCGAGGTCGGCAGCCTCCAGAACGAAGCGCAGTTACGGAAGACCATCGAGCACGTCGAGGACGCCGTCGAGAAGGGCGCGGACGTGCTCGCCGGCGGCCGCGAGCGATCGGACCTCGGTCCGTACTTCTACGAGCCGACGGTCCTGGAGGGCGTCACCCCGGAGATGACCGCCTACGAGGAGGAGACGTTCGGGCCCGTCGCCTCCCTCTACCGGGTGGACAGCACCGAGGCGGCAATCGAGCGCGCCAACGACTCCGAGTACGGCCTGAACGCCTCGGTCTGGACGAGCGACCCCGAGCGCGGCGCGGCGGTGGGCCAGCGAATCGAGTGCGGGACGGTGAACGTCAACGAGGGGTACGCGGCCGCGTGGGCGTCCATCGACGCGCCGATGGGCGGGATGGGCGACTCCGGTGTCGGCCGGCGCCACGGCGACGAGGGCCTGCTGCGGTTCACGGAAGCCCAGACCGTCGCGGTCCAGCGCGGCCTCCGCATCGACCCGGGGCCGCTCCCGCAGGCGCTCTGGGCGAAGGCGATGTCGGGGGGGATACGGCTGCTCGGGCGGCTCCCGGGGTGGGCGCGGTGAGCGTCTTCCTCACCGGCTTTCCGGGCTTCCTGGGGTCGGCGCTCGTCGACCGGCTGCTCGACCGCCGGGAGACGGTCCGCTGTCTCGTCCAGCCGAAGTTCCGGGACGCCGCCGAGTCCCGGGCCGCGGCCCTCGCGGGCGAGGACTGGCAGGACACCATCGAACTGTACGAGGGCGACATCACCGAGCCCGGGCTCGGCCTCGGCGACGACGCCCGCGAGACGGTTCTGGACGAGACCGACGAGCTGTTCCACCTCGCCGCCGTCTACGACCTGGCGGTCGACCGCGCGGTCGGCGAAGCCGTCAACGTCGACGGCACCAGACACGTCCTCGACGTCGCCGAGGACTGCGACCTCGACCGCTTGCACTACGTCAGCACCTGCTACGTCAGCGGCCGCCACGACGGCGTCTTCGGGCCGAGCGACCTGGACGTCGGGCAGTCGTTCAACAACCACTACGAGGCGACGAAGTTCGAGGCAGAGGTGCTCGTCCAGGAGCGGATGGACGAGGGGCTGCCGGCGACCGTCTACCGGCCCGCCATCACGGTCGGGGACAGCGAGACCGGCGAGACCCAGAAGTACGACGGGCCGTACTTTATCATGCGGTGGCTGCAGCGCTGCCCCGGCGTCGCGCCGCTCCCGGCGTTCCCTGGTCGGGCCGGCACCGAGCTGAACGTCGTCCCCCGGAACTTCGTCGTGGACGCCATCGACCACCTCAGCGAGCACGGCGAGGCCGGCACTGTCTACCAGCTCTGTGACGCGAACCCGCCGACGATTCCCGAACTCACCCGGCTGCTCGCGGCCGTCACCGACACCAGGGTGCTCCCGCTTCCCACCACGCTCGGCCTCGCGAAGCGGCTCCTGGGGACCGAGTCCGGGCGCTCGCTGGCCGGCATCCCCCCGGAGGCCCTCGACTACTTCACGCACCCGACGACGTACGTCGCGCCGAACACTCGCCGCGACCTCTCCGGGTCCGGCATCTCGTGCCCGGCCTTCGAGAGCTACGTCGACGTGCTCGCTGCGTACGCCCGCGACCACCCCGAGGTCGGCAGCGCGGCGATGACGTGACCCGGCGACGGCGACCGTAGCGGTGAGGCTTATCCGGCTCTGCGACTAATCCGACGTGTGGACTCCCCGTTCGAGATTCTCGGCGTCGACCCGGGCGCCGACGACGAGGCGGTCGAGCGAGCGTACCGCCGCCGCGTGATGGAGACCCACCCCGACCAGGGCGGGTCGCTGGAGGCCTTCCAGGTCGTCAGGGCCGCCTACGAGGCCATCGAGTCCGGCGACGCCGACGCGTTCGAGGAGGGCGAAGTGGAGACCGACCCCGGCGCCGAGGGCGTCGACCGCCGCCCGGCGTCCGCGGAGACCCGCGTCGAGTACCTGAACTACGAGGCGGCCGCCGACGCCGGCTGGGACCTCGGCGACGACGCGCTCTTCGAGAAGGCGGCGCGCGCCGACCTCGACCCCGTGGACCACGGCGAGTTCACGGTCGAACCCGGCGAGTCACTCCTGGAGGCGGCCGAGCGCCGTGGCTGGGCGTGGCCGTACGCCTGCCGGGGCGGTGCGTGCGCGAACTGCGCGGTCGCCGTCACCGCCGGCGAACTCTCGATGCCGACCGACCACATCCTCACCGAGGACCTCACCGGCCAGGGCTTCCGGCTGTCCTGCAACGGCGTCCCCCTCTCGAGCGACCTCCGCGTCGTCTACAACGTCAAGTCCCTGCCCGGCCTCGACGAGCTCCGGCTCCCGCCGTATCCGTTCGAGCAAGCGCACGCCGACGACTGAGTCAGCACTTCGTGAACCGGAACTCGACGTCCTCGCTACCCACCGAGACGCTGACGTGGCTCGAACAGGGGGTCACGTCCCAGTTGGTCTCGCCGGCCACGCCACCGTTCGCCTCGACGGCGAGTGTGTACTCGGTGGCCGGCTCCTGGACTTCGAACTCCGCGGTCTCGTCGTCCGAAATCTGGTACGTCTCGGCGAAGTCCGTCTCGCCGTCGACCCGCACGAGCCGAACCGTCACTGGCCGCTCTCCGGCCACGTCGCTAGTCACCTGGCCGGAGACGGCGTCGGCGCGGCCGCGGTGAGCCGCGCCGAACAGACACCCCGACCCGGCAGTCAGTGCGGTGCCGGCCGCCGCGACCACCGCACGACGTGACACAGAACTCACAGCTCTGCCTGCGCCCGGCTCGGTAATGTGTCTTGTGTCGGAGCCGAGCCGTGGCTCGCGGTCAGTCTGCGAGCGAGGTGGAGAGATACGCGTCCGCCGTTCTTACACGCCGGTTCGGTACCGGAGGAGTCCCGCGTAGCCGCCGAACGCCGTCAGGAGCTGTTCGCCCTTCTCGAAGTCCGTGGAGATGAAGTGCGTCTCCGTGCCGCGCTGGTCGGCGATCTCCATCAGGTGGTCGATGGCGTCCTCGCGCTCGACTGCTTCGGCGTCCTCGCCGCACTCCGTGCAGGTGTGGTCCGGGCTGGAGTTCCGGCGGTCGACGGTCTCGTACTCCTCGTGGCCGTTCGGGCACTCGTAGACGACGACGTCCTCGCGGAGGTCCTCGGAGACGAGCAGCCGGTCGACCGACCCCATGATGAGGTTCTCGCGGGTCGGCTCGAAGCCGTACGTGGCCTGGTCGCCGCCGTTGAGCTCCTCGAAGAACTCCTCCATGTCGGACTTGTCGTCCATCAGGTCGGCTTCCGCGAGCGCCTCCTGGCCGGCGTCGACGAGGTCCGAGAGCCCGGACTCGTCGGTGTAGGAGACGTCGAACTTCCCGAGGACCTTGTCCCGGAGTTCGTGGTGGAGGTAGTCGCCGTCGAGGAACTCGTCTTTCGTGGGTGAGGGGCCGCCGACGAGGATGCCGTCGATTTCGTGGCGCTTCGGCACGAAGAGGTCGTCGGCCATCCCCGCGACCTCCTGGTAGAAGTTGTCGATGGCTTCCAGTCGCAGGCGGGCGAACCGCTGTGCGGACTGGCCGCCCTTCCGCTGCTTGCCGGGGACCAGGGACTCGGCGGACTTCACGGGGACGACGCGCTTGCCCTTCAGCCAGCCGACGTTCGCCTCGCGGCGGTCGAGGACGACGAGGCCGTACAGCCCCTTGTCCCCGAGCATCTCCTCGAGGGGTTCGGTGAGGAACGCCGAGTCGCAGTGGTAGCGGAACGACTCGATGGGCTGGGGCGGCGATTCGAGGACTTCGGTGACCATGTCGGTCTGGCCGCCGCCGGAGTCGACTGCCCCGGAGAAGATGACCATGCCGTTGTCCGGCGGGAACGTGTCGTAGTACCGCAGCCGGTCCTTGATGGACGTCAGCGCGTCCTGGACCGCCGTCCGCGTCTGCTTGGACTTGATGTTGGAGGCTTCCGAGTGCTCCTGGGTGACGTGTGCGACGACGTCGGAGACCTGCCGCTCCGGAGGAATGTAGATGGTGACCAGTTGGGTGCCGCTTCCCTCGTAGTCTTTGAGCTCCTCGATGACCTTCCGGAACTCGTACTTGCGTCGGTCCTCGGACGGTACCTCCTCTTGCTCGCTCATTGCACTGAAGTAGCCGACCAGCCGGTAAGTAAGCTTTGACCTGCCAGGACCCCCGCTCACACGGACGCTGGCACCGACTCACGGCGAATCGAGCAACCGCCGGGCCACAACTGCTCGCCCTCCCGGTAGACGGATGGACTTCGAACGGGGGCTTTCGGCGAGTCGTCGCGTCGACGCGCTCCGACCGCCCGAGCTAGCCGCCAAACGCTTTATGTGACGGTGTGCGAAGATGTAGCCATGAGTGGCCGTGTGTTCGCCGTCGCCTCGGGGAAGGGCGGCGTCGGGAAGACGACGACCGCCGTGAACGTGGCTGCGGCGATGGCGGAGGCGGACCGGTCGGTGGTGCTCGTCGACTACGACCTGGGGATGGCGAACGTCGGCCAGGTGCTGGACGTCGAGGCCGTCGACGCGACGCTCCACGACGTGCTGGCGGGGGACGCCGAACCCCTGGACGCCGTGGCGTCGGCGCCCAGCGGGTTCGACGTGGTGGTCGGCGGCACCGACATCGAGGACTTCGGTCGGGCCGACCCCTCGAAGCTCCGGGGGGTGGCGGACGCGCTGCGGTCCGAGTACGACGTGACCATCGTCGACACCGGCGGCGGTCTGAGCCACGACACGACCGTGCCGCTGGGGCTGGCCGACGAGACGGTGCTGGTGTCCACTCGGCAGGCGGCGGCCCTGGAGAACACGGCGAAGACCCGCGACCTCGTGGAGCGCGTCGGCGGCAGCGTGACGGGCCTGGTCGTCACGCGCGTCTCGGGCAGCGACGTGGCGGACGACGACGAGGTTGCGGCCCTCGACGTGGACATTCTGGGGTCGATTCCCGAGGACGGAACGGTCGCCGACAGCGAGCGCGCGGGCGAACCCCTCGTGGCGTTCGCGCCGGAGAGCCCGGCCGGACAGGCGTACCGCGAACTCGGCTACGAACTGCTCGGCGAGTCGCCGCCGCTGTCGTTCCGGGACGGCGACGGAGACGCCGAGCCCGGGGCGGCGATGGCGGAGATGATGACCGAGGACGTCGAGGAGACGGGGAGCCGGTCGCTGCTGTCGCGGGTGACCGGCGGCCTGCTCGGGTCGAACGGGAAGGATTAAGCGAGAGCGCACTCCGAGAGTCGCGTATGGCAACTGAGAGCGACTCGATGTCGACCGGCTGGCTGCTGTTCTACGTCCTGCTAGCAATCGGTATCATGTACGGCGCCCTCGCGTTCGTCGGCGCACCGATCTAGTCGCCGTCTTCTACATCGACTCGGGCGCATCGATGCCGAGGGCGTCGAGCGCGTTCGCGAGCGTCTGGCGCGCGGCGTCGACGAGCGCGAGCCGCGCCGCCCGCACCTCGGGTGCGACGTCGTCGGCGAGCACCGGGCACTCCCGGTAGAACGCGTTGAAGTCGTCGGCGAACTCCCGCGTGTACGTCGCGACCTGGTGGGGTTCGAGGTCCTCGGCGGCCGCCTCGACGACGAGCGGGAGCCGGGCGACCGAGGCGAGCAGCGCGCGCTCGGCGTCCTCGTCCAGCACGTCGGCGTCAAGCTCGGGCTCGACGTCGCCGGCCTCGTCGAGGATGCCGCAGGCGCGTGCGTGGGCGTACTGGACGAACGGCGCGCTCTGGCCCTCGAAGTCCAGGGCGTCCTCCCAGTCGAACGTGATGGCTTTCGTCGGCTGCTTGGAGACGATGTCGTAGCGGACGGCGCCGATGCCGACCTGCTCGGCGATGCGGTCGACGTCGTCCTCGGAGAGGCCGTCGCCGCGCACGCGGTCGCCCATCCGGGAGCGCACGGCGTCCTCGGCCCGCGAGACGGCCTCGTCCAGCAGGTCGTCCATGTCGACGCCCGTGCCCTGACGGGTGCTCATGGACTCGCCGCCCGGGAGGTTCACCCAGGCGTAGAACAGCTCCTCGAGGCTGTCGGTGTCGTTGCCGAGGATGTCGAGGGCGGCGTTGAGCTTGTTCGCGTGGAGTTCCTGGTCCTCGCCGAGCACGGTGATGGCGCGGTCGAACTCGTCGAACTTCCACTCGTGGTGGGCCAAATCACGGGTCGTGTAGAGCGTGGTGTCGTCCGAGCGGAGGAAGACGAACGACTGCTCGATGTCCCAGTCCTCCAAGTCGAGCTGCCAGGCGTCCTCCTCCTCGTACGCGTACTCGGAGTCGCGGAGGCGGTCGACGACCTCGTGCGTGGAGCCGTCGCGGAGGAACTCGGTCTCCTTGACGAACTCGTCGAACTCGGCGGGCAGCCGGCCGAGCGTCTCCTGCATCCCGCCGAGGACGGTGTCGACGACTTCCTCGACGCGCTCGTAGGTGTCCTCGTCGCCGTCGTCGAGGCCCTCGATGATAGCCGCAATCTCGTCCTCGGCGGCGTCGACCTCCGCCTCGGGACCGTCCTCGAGGAACTCGTTGCCCTTCCGGTAGTACCGCACGAGGTCGTAGTCGGGCTTCTCGCGGCCCGGCTCCGGGAGGTCGCTCTCGTCGAAGGTCTCGTACGCCCACGTGAACACCGCCATCTGGCGGCCGGCGTCGTTCACGTAGTACTCGCGGGTCACGTCGTTGCCGGCGTACTCCATGACGCGAGCGAGCGCGTCACCGAGGATGGGGTTGCGGGCGCGGCCGACGTGGACCGGGCCGGTGGGGTTCGCGCTGGTGTGCTCGACGACGACGGACTCGCCGGTGTCTTCAAGGTGACCCCAGTCGTCGTCCTGGGCCGCGGCGAGCGTGTCCGCGAAGTACGCGTCACTCGGCAGGAAGTTCACGTACGGCCCCTGCGAGCGCGCTTCGGCGACGTACTCTGCATCCGACACGTCGACGGCGTCGGCGAGCTCGCCGGCGACCTGCGGCGGCGGTGCGCCCGCCTCGCCGGCGAGCCGGTACGCCACACTGGACGCGAGTACCGCGGACACGTCCGCTGGCGGTTCCTCGATGCCGAGGTCCCCGGTCGGGTAGCCGAGGTCGCCGAGGGCCGCCTCGACGGCGGCCTCAACCTCCCGGCGGAAGGCGATGAACATGCCCGTGTGGTGGACGCCGCCCGCAAAAGGTGTTCTGAAGCGCGGCGGTGTCGACCGGTGGTCGGAGCCGAACTACCCGGTGCTCTGTACCGGGACGTACCGTCGGGGTCCGGTACGTGTCGCCACGTACCACTCTTAGCAACGTTGATACTTTCGCCGGGTGGGTGCCCACACGCGATGGTCGATACCTCTCGACGGCGACTCCTGGGCGGCACTGGCGCAGCAATCGCTGGCGGACTGGCCGGCTGCCTCGACGGGGCGACGAACGCCCTCGACGGTGGCGGCGACGGCGGTGGCGGTGAGACCTACGAGGTCGGGTACGGCGACTACCAGACGGAGGTCTCCGCGTCGTCGTTCCCCGAGACACTGTACGTGTACGCCGTCCAGTCCGGCTGGTCGAACTGGCCGGCGCTCATGGAGGTGTTCGAGAACGACTACGGCGTCGCGCTCAACGACGACGACCGGTCCTCCGGCGAGGCGCTCACGCACATGCGCCAGCGACCCCAGAACCCCGACCACTCCGCGTACAACGGCGGTTACACGTACGGCATCATCGCGATGAACGAGGGGTTCACGACCGACTACAAGCCCGCGAACTGGGACAAAGTCCCCGAGAAGCTGAAGACCGACAACGGCCACATGACCGCGACCCGGCGCATGACGACCGCCGTCACGTACCGGAAGGACATCTACGAGGAGCGCGGACTCGACGAGCCCGAGACCTGGGCGGACCTCCTGCATCCCGACATCACCCAGGACCTCGCGCTCCAGACGCCGACCGCCGCCGTCGGCCTCGCCAGCGCGCTGTCGGTGAACAACGCCCGCGGCGGCAGCCTCGACGACCTCCAGCCCGTCGTCGACTACTATCAACAGCTCAAGAACGGCGGCGCGGAGTTCACCGACAACTTCCTTGCGCAGTTCACGAAAGGCGAGTACGCGACGTTCGTCCGCTACGACTACTCGGGCCTGAACCTCAAGTACAACAACGAGGACGTGCCCGAGGAAGACGTCGGCGTCGCCCTCCTGCAGGGCGAGAACGGGAACGCGGGCGCGTTCAACCAGCCCTACGGGTTCGGGATGCTGGACGGCGCCCCCAACCCCGAGGCCTGCAAGCTGTTCATGGACTACGTGCTCTCGCTGGAGGGCCAGCGGGAGTTCCTCGACGCGTACGTCCGCCCCATCCGCGCCCCCGAACTGGAGATGCCCGACGAGTTCCCCGCCCAGTCCGTCTACGACGAGACCGAGTTCCAGGTAGACTACGGCACGCTCGTCGAGAACCAGCAGTCGATTATCGACGAGATCGAGCGCTCGGCCGGCCTCTGACATGGGCGCGGACGACGCACCGACGACCAGCAAGACGACTGCGACTGGCCGCGAGCGGAGCCGCCGGCTGCGGCCGGAGGCGCTCCCGGACTGGCTCCCCGAGTGGGTCGCGTCGGTCGCCGCGCCGCGGACCGAACGCGACCGCGAGCGTCGCCGCATCGCCGTCCTCTGCGCGCCGTTCGTCCTGCTCGCGGCCGTGGCGGGTGTCTACCCGCTGGTGGAGATGGTCCGCATCAGCCTCTCGGAGGCACGGTTCGTCACGACGGGCGTGACGCTGGACGCGTACCGGGAGCTCGCGACCGACCCGTACCTCCGGCGTTCTGCGTGGAACACCCTCTGGTTCGCGGTCGCCACGACGGCCGCGAGCCTCGTCGCCGCCACCGCGACAGCCCACGCCCTCGAGAAGTACGACCTCCCGTTCGAGGGCGCGCTCGTCACGCTGCTGTCGTTCCCCGTGAGCCTGCCGGGCATCGTCGCGGCGTTCATGATAATCGTCCTGCTCGGGAACACCGGCCTGCTGACACAGGCCGTCGCGTGGTTCGGCGGCCGCAGCGCCATCGACGCGGCGGTCGCGACGAGCGTCGGCGGCCTGTTCGTCGCGTACTGTTACTCGATGATTCCGCGCGCGTTGCTGTTGCTCCGTGGGAGCTACAGCGAGGTGAACGGCCACGCCGAGGAGGCCGCGCGGTCGCTCGGCGCGTCACCGGCGCGGACGTTCTACCACGTCACCCTCCCGCAGATCACGCCCGGGCTCATCGGGGCGTTCATCCTCACGTTCCGCACCGCACTCGCCATCTTCGGGACCGTACTGGTGTTGCAGGCGATGCGCGTGTGGACGTTCGAAATCGACTACCTGCTGTCGAACGGCTACCAGATTCAGCTGGCGTCCGCGATGGCCGCCGTCTGGTTCGCGTTCGTGCTCGCGTTCACCGCTGTCGGACTCCGGTACACGAGCGCGGAGGTGGGGCTGTGAGCGCGCCGACCGACGGCCGCCGCGCCGTCTCCGCCGTGGTCGGCCGCCCGGTCGTGTTCGCCGTGTTCGTCGGGACGCTGCTGTTCCTCGTGGCGCCGGTCGTGGTGACGTTCGTGTCGTCGTTCGCCCGCGAGTGGACGGGCGCGGTCCCGACGGGGTTCGTGACGTTCGCCCACTGGGAGCAAGTCCTCGGGTTCGGCGGCTACGAGGACGCGGCGAACTACTCGCTGCGGCTCGGCAACGTCGTCGAGGCGCTCGGCACCGACCCGCTCGGGGCCCTCGACGAGAGCCCGTTGTTCCGGAGCGTCGGGCTGGCCCTCGGCGGCGTGCTCGTCAACCTCGTCGTCGGCGTCCCCATCGCGTACGCCGTCTCGCGGTACGACTTCCGCGGCCGCGACCTGCTGAACGCGGTGGCCGTCCTCCCGCTGGCGCCCGGTATCGTGCTCGGCGTGGCGTTCCTGCGTGCGTACCCCCAGCTGTCCGCGACCGACGTGGGGCTCGTCGTCGGGTACTCGCTGCTGAAGGCGCCGTTCATGGTACTGGCCGTGCAGTCGAGCTTCGAGGGGATGGACCTCCGGCAGCTCGAGGAGTCCGCGCGCTCGCTGGGCGCGTCGTGGCCGCGGACGTTCCTGTTCGTGGTCGTCCCGAACGCGAGACGCGGCATCGTCTCCGGCGCCGTCATCTGCTGGGCGCTCGCCGCCGCCGAGTTCAACTTCTCGTACGTCGTCTACTCGCGGGGCGCGCGCCCGCTGGCGCTGTTCCTCCAGGCAAACATCTCGAACAGCTCGTTTCTGACTACCTCGGCGGCCGTGTCGGTGTTCTTCGTCCTCATCGCGGGGGTGACACTGGCACTTCAGGTCGCCGGCAACCGCGGATTCGCCACTCGATAGCCATGTCCCGAATCACCATCGACGACGTGACGAAGCGCTTCGCAGACACCACCGCCGTCGACGGCGTGACTCTCGATATCGCGGACGGCGAGATTCTCGGCGTCGTCGGCCCCTCGGGCTGCGGGAAGACGACGACCCTGCGCACCGTCGCGGGGTTCGAGACGCCGGACGCCGGCCGGGTACTGTTCGACGGCGAGGACGTGACCCACGTCCCGCCGGAGGCCCGGAACGTCGGACTGGTGTTCCAGAGCTACGCGCTGTTCGAGAACATGACCGTCCGCGAGAACGTCGAGTTCGGGCCGAAGATGCAGGGCGTCGGCGCCGACGAGCGCCGCGACCGCGCCGTCGGACTGCTGGAGCTGCTGGACATCGCGGCGCTCGCGGACCGCGACCCGGCGACGCTGTCCGGCGGCCAGCAGCAGCGCGTCGGGCTGGCGCGAGCGCTCGCCATCGAGCCCCACATCCTCCTGCTGGACGAGCCGATGACCGGACTGGACGCCCAGCTGAAGCGCCGGCTCCGGGTGGAAGTCGGCGAGCTGCTCGCCGACCTCGACGTGACGGCGATGTACGTCACGCACGACCAGACGGAGGCGATGGAGATGTGCGACCGGGTGGCCGTGATGAACGACGGTCGCGTCGAGCAGGTGGGGACGCCCCGGGAGGTCTACGAGTCGCCGGCGTCCGAGTTCGTCGCGGAGTTCGTCTCGCTGGACGTCCCCGAGTTCGCGTTCGTCGAGGAGTCCGCGACGGCGGAGTAGCGCCACGCTTTTCCCCGCGAGCGGCGAATCCGGTGACATGCCGAAGCAGGTGGACGACCCCGACTACCACCACGAGAACCACACGGCCGCCCAGACGTGTGGCTGGACCGCGAACGCGATGCGCGGCGAGGGCACCTGCTACAAGCACGCCATATAGCCATCCCAAACTGCTATAAGTTGTTAGCTCATGGGTACGCGTAGACGCTCCCATGTCCACCAGCGACGACCCGGAACGCCGCTACCAACTCTCCCGGGAACGAATACAAGACGCCGACCTCCACGCCGACGACGTGGACGCCGTCCTCGAATTCTTGGACGCAATCAACCCCGATATCTCCACGGTCAACTTCACGAACGACAGCGGCGAGCGCGAGACGAAATCCTACGGGACGCTCGCCGCGTACGCGCAAGCTCTGAAACGCGTCGGGGAGCTTGCGAACACTCCACTGGTTGAGATGCCGGACACGCGCGCCGTCAACGCGTTCTTTGACGACGTGGGTAGTGGCACCCACCCGGACGTCAAGGACGACGGATACGCCAAGAGCACGCTCTCACAGTGGCAGAGTGGCGTCACCAAGTTCTACGAATACCACGACGACCTCGGGATTGACCACAGTGAGGTAGTGGTGAAACGCCAGCCGAAGTCAACGGTGGACGAACGGGACATGTACTCCCGGGAGGAGATTCAGGCACTCCGGGATGCCGTCACGAACACGCGCGACCGCTGCATCCTCGAACTCCTCTTGAACACGGGCCAGCGAATCCGCGCCATCCAGACGCTCCGCGTGAAGGACGTTGACACCGACGAGGGGATTTACTACCTGAACACGGACGAAGCCGGGTTGAAGGGCGCGGACAAGAACGGTTCGAAGCGCCCACTTCTCGGCGCGGCCCGGCCCGTCTATGACTGGTTGAAGGACCACCCCACGGGGGAGCCCGACGACTACCTGATTACGTGCCTCCCGACCGCGCAGCGTGGCACCCCGGGCAAGAAGCTCTCCCAGTCAACGATTCGGGAGCGCCTCCGGCAGCTTGCGGATGACGCCGGCGTGAGTAAGCCGCCGAACCCCCACAATTTCCGGCATTACTTCGTGACGGCGTGTAAGCGCGACTACGGGATGGATGAATCGACGATTAAGCACCTGATTGGGCATGGGCCGGAGAGCAAGGTGATGGAAACGACCTACCAGCACCTGACTGACGACGACCACATTCGGGCGGCTGAGGTGGCGGCGGACTTGCGGGAGCCCGAGGAGGAATCTCCATTGACGCCGCAGGTGTGTCCGACGTGTGGCGAGCAGTTAGACCCGGAGGCGAAGGCGTGCCCTGGGTGTGGGACGGTGTTCGCGCCGGACGCGAAGGCGGTCGAGGACCAGATGCAGGACGACATGAAAGAGTCCTACAAGCAGACGGACCCCGATGATGAGGAAACGATGGGTGCATTGGACGCGCTTGAGGAGTCACTCAAGGATGCCAAGAAAGACCCGGAGAAACTGGACGAGATAATTGAGATGCTAGGCGAGCGGGATTAGTCGCTTAGCTTCTCTTTCATAATCTGTGCGTAAAGCTGGTCACCGATATCACCGCGTTGGAATAGGATATCCACCTCATGCCGTGGTAGGTCAGCAATCTCCTCTTCGGTCATCTCTTCGACCGGTGGCCCGACCGATACAGAGAGCGTGTTTTCCGTGTTGGTCACGGCCTGGGAGGAGTTACTTAGTTCAAGGGCTGCACGTACACCCTTCTCGACTTGGGCATCAAATGACGCCGTTCGTCGATCCATCATTGTCTGTGAGGAGGGAGTTGAATCTGGCTGGTTTACTGCGTCAATGAATTCTTGGGCGTCGGTATATCTCGGGTTCTCTTCCGTCCACATGAAGAGCAAGGCAGCTAGTATCCAGGGCGGAGTATCAGCATCAGCATTATCGTCTTTCGATTGCGTCTCTCCTATGTTGTCGGGCCGCCCTCCGTCTGCTAAGAGCTCTGTGAGGTCTATCCGGTCATTAGCTTCAGCGTCTAATAGTAGCTTCAAGTCCTGAAAGCCGGCTCGAACACGCCGCCGTAGTCGTGAGCGAAGCGCTCGCTCATGGGACTTGTTCTCCTTCTCTTCTCCTCGCAAGTAGTCGCGCTGCGTGTTGGTCAATAATGACGCGGGCCGGTCGCTCATACTCGAAAAGTTGTTGCGCCGAACGTAATAATCTGTCCCTCCCCCTCGTTAACCATATGAGTTCGACAGAAGGTGTCGGAACCGCACAAGTACGCAAAGAAGGGCGAGTCACAATCCCGGCCGCTGTTCGGCGGCAATTAAATCTCGACCGTGGCGACCTCGTCAAAATTCGAGTGGAACCTGTCGGGGAGGGGCACGCTAATGACTGACGCAATCAAGGAAAACCGCGAGGACTTGGAATACCTCGCGGACACCGACCTTCCCGCAGCCGACCTCGCGGAGGCACTCCTCGAACTATCCGAACCGGAGGCTAACGCATAATGTCCGAAAGCATAGCGGCCGTGGGGGCGGCCGCCAGAACGCGGTGTGTGGCGTGGACGACGCACCGAGTGGGTGATCGCCTGTGAGCACCTACGAACTCCCCCACAAAGAACGTACCGGCGCGTCACGCGTTGACGCCGACCTTCTCGAAGCCTCACCCAGCGCAGGCTGGCAGGCCGTGCACGCAATCATCGTCGACCAACAGGGGTGCTCGTCCCAGTGACCGACCGCGAAACCCTCACCGGGCGGCTACGTGACGCCGAACTCCTAGAAGACCGACTCATCTCCGTGGAGGACGGCGGCAAAGCCTCACTAGTCCACCACAACGACGCGCGGCACCGTCGGAGTAGCTTCGAGGACTTAGACGGGAATTACGGCGTGTACGCGGGCGCGAACCCGGCCGGGGACCGCTGGTTGATTGACGTGGATATTGACGACTACAGCGAGGACGCCGACAGTGACGCGCTCGACGCCGTCCGGTCGCTCCCCGAGACGTTGACCGTCGCTAGCCCCCACACGGACGGTGAGACGGGCGGCCATCGATACTACTACATTGAGGGGAAGGACGTCCCCGAGAGTATTGCGGTGGTCGCCGACGCGAAGAACCCCGGTATGTCGTGGGGTGAGATTCGCGTTCACAACCAGTACGTGGTCGGTCCCGGTTCACAGTTGGACGGGTGTAGTAAGGAGTGGTGCGACGAGTGCGCGACTCAAGACGGTGGTCGGTATGAGATTGTTCGGGACGCCGCGATTAGTGAGATTACGCTCCCCGATCTCTTCGCTGTCCTACGGGCCGACGAGAGCGACGAGACGGCCGCACAGACCGGGGGAGATGTGGATACGTCCCAGGACACTCCCGACACCGAAGGTGACGACACGCACGCGCGTGCGGTCGCAGAACACTACGATAACATCCGGGACTACCTAATGTCCGGGAGCAACGACCGGAGCGAATCAGACTTCCACGTCTGTTGTCGGCTAATCGAGCACGGCGTATCGGAGTCCGAAGCCTACCGCCTGTTAGCGAATAATGGGAACTCGAAGGTGGACGCCGAGGACGCGTCCCGTGACTACTGGCAGCGGACGTGGCAGAAAGCAAAGCAGAAGGTGGGAAGTGACGCGGGGAGGGAGTCACTCCCGGCGAGTGCGCGCGCGGACGGTGGTTCGACGGCCGCAACCCCTACCCCTAGCCCGGAGGGCACGGGAACGACAGAAGCCCCACAGTGGGAGTATGTGTATGAGCAGTACGCGAACGCCAGTGACAGTGATGACAGGAAACCCGCGCGATTCGCAGCCACCGAAGTGCTGAGCGAGGATCACCATTGGGCGAACCTCGAAGAGAACGACACACTGTATGCCTACGACGGTGACACAGGCATCTACAAATCGGCGGGTGAGAAGAGCGTTCGTGAGCTGTTAGTTGACCACCTGCGGGAGCAGTATGCGAAGAACGAGAAGTCGGAGATTCTTGACCAACTCCGCGGGCGGCATACCGTCAGCCAGGACGATATGGGCGGCCCACCGAAGCACGTCCCTGTTCGGAACGGAGTGCTCGAAGTCCATCCGCGTGAGACTGAATTGAAACCGCATAGCCCCGACTACCGCTTCTTGGGCGCGGTCACAACCGAGTATGACCCGGAGGCCGAGTGCCCGCAGTTCCGCGCGTTCCTGAACGACGTGGTCCAAACGGACGCGCAGCGCAAGAAACTCCAAGAATACGCCGGTTACACCCTGATGCATTGGGCGCTCCCTCACCATAAGGCGCTCTTCCTTGTCGGGCCAACCGCAAGCGGGAAATCCACGTTCCTGGATACGATTCGCGCCGTATTGGGCGACAACACTGTGGTGTCGCTCACGCCACAGGAACTTACCGGCGAGCGGTTCGCAGGCGCGGAACTATTCCAGAGTTGGGCGAACTTCCGGAACGACATCCCGAGTTCGCTGATTGAGGACACGGGCGCGTTCAAGGAGATAACCGCAGGTGACTCAATCAAAGCCGAAGAGAAGTTCAAGGACCCGTTCCGGTTCGAGCCGAACGCGAAACACCTCTTCAGCGCGAACCAACTCCCGGACGCCGAAACCGATGATGAAGCGTTCTACCGTCGGGTACTGTTGGTCCCCTTCCCATCTAGCGTCCCCAGGGAGGAGCGTGACCCACACTTAGACGACAAATTACAGTCCGAACTATCCGGTGTGTTGAATTGGATGCTCGCAGGGTTGCAGCGACTACTGCAGCAAGGCCGGTTTACGGCTGACCGGACGCCAGGTGAAACCCAGCGAACCTGGGAGAAGTGGGGGAACACGGTTGACCGCTTCCGCGAGATCTGCCTAGAGAAATCCGACGGGTCGGAACTTCCTAAGCGGAAGGCCTACGACGCCTATCACGCGTTCTGTGAAGCGGAGAGCCTGCCCGCTGAAACCCAAAACAAGATGACGCGCCGCCTGAAGAAGGAAGGAATTGCGGACGGCAGAGCGACGGTGAACGGTAAACAACAACGCGTCTTCATCGGCGTGCAACTCACAGGGAAGGGCGAGAGTTACCTTGATGGCCCCGACGACTCACAGAACAGCGGGTTTAGACACTTCGACTGAAAGTGTCTTTAGAGGTATAGGCCTTCTACTGCTTGAAAACCACAGTATCGGGTGGTGCGTTAGACACTTTTGTTCTATTAATCGCGAGTGCGTGTGTACGTGTGTGGTGGTTCAAACTAAAGTGTCTAATTGAGGTGCGTTCTCTCGGTGTGGCGGCGTGAGGCTGCTGAAAACACCATAGACACTTTAGATTCTGCCGGCTCCCACGCGTCTCAGTGGGGTGGAGGGAGTGACAGACGATTCGTGGGGAATCCTCTGTAAAATGACGTATATTAGGTGTTCTGTGGAATGGCCTAATGCCCCCACTTGTGGCTCAGACAATGCTGTTTTCACTTTCAGGGAGTCGGGGGATTTACCCAAAAGTTGACACAGAAATATAAGTGTGTATCACACATATACCTGGGTATGGACCGGACCTCAATCCCCCTTGGTTCATCGACCCGTGACGCCCTCAAGGCGTACAAAGAACAGCACGACCTCCGGAACTACAACCGCGCCATACAGTCACTACTCGCGGATCAGGAGGAACCGGCAGAGAACGACGCCCGAGGGCGACCGTGAACAACCCGCGCCCACGCCCACACTAACCAACACCACAATGACCACCAACACCACTCAGACACCCGATAACGGCCGCCTCACGACGTACACCCATGGGGGGAGCGCGCTATGAGTGCCAACGCGAGCGCGGACGCGACCCCGGACCCCGACGGTGGGGACACCGACTATGAGGCGATGCTCGACACGCTGGACGTGGCGATTGAGGAAGCACGTCGGAAAGTCGAGAACGGCCGGGTGTACGACGCCGAGAATGAGAAGGTCCGAATCAAGTGGATTCGGGCGCTCGCCTACGCGGTCAATGTGCGTCGCCAGGTGACGAACGACCGCGACCTAGAGGAGTTGGGGGAGCGGATTGAGGCGCTCGAAGAATCCCAGGAGGGCGACCTGTGACCCGGCGCTCGAAGCGGGAGCTAGAACGGGCGCTAGAGGACCTCGACCCCACCGCCGGCCACGACGGCCCGACAGAGATCGTGATTCGTGAGACTGTGGTGCCGTCGGACTGGAACGGCGAGGACGGCGACGCCGAGGCGCGGTCCGTCTCCCAGCTGCGGGTGTATCGTGACGCCGGCGGGGAGTGGCATACTGAACAGGGAGGTGTCAACGAATGACCCGGAAGTCGAAGCGGGAGATTGAGCGCGCACTCGACGCCCTCGCAGACGGTTCCCGGGCGTCCACTCCCGGGGACGTATCCAATCAGGTACGCGAGGCGGTCCGCGCGGCGCTAGCGTATCGGTATGCGAACTATGGGACTGTCGACCGTTCCAGCCGGGAGGCGTTCCTTCGGGACGCGGCCGCCCACGTCGATGAGCCGCACGCGGCGACGCTCCGGGAGTTGGTCGACGGGAGGGGGTCGGCATGACACGCCGGTCGAAACGCGAGATTGAGCGGAAACTCGACAGTCTAGAGGACCCCTCAGGCGACACGACGGCGTCACCTCCCGGGGTTGTCTATACGACCGGCGACGGGTACGTGACGCCGGACGGCGACCCGGTGGCGACCGACGAGGCGGGGAACCCCGCCCGCTCCCAGCGTGGGCCGACGGTGATTCTTCGCGGGGAGTACGCCGAGAACGCGCCTGACGTTCAGGAGGGGCGTCGGGACGAATGACGTGGTCCGTGATGACCCCCGTGTTGCCGGCACGCGGGGCGAGCACTCAGCCGGCCGTCGGTGTCGTTGGTTCAGTCATGGCTTCCCCCTACCCCGTTCGTGTGTCACAGCACGGCGGGGCTTCGGTGATGACCCCGGGACGTCGGCACTCTCGGGCGAGCCACTTCGCCGATCCAATTCGACTATGAACGATTCGATTCGCGGTACGACGCTAGCACAGTCCCATGAATACACGCCGACCCTGTTCGGTGGTCAGAATGAGTGACGAGTATCTGTTCGCGCTCCGCGCCGGTCGCGCCGGTGTGAAGTTCCACCGTGGCGTGAGCTTCGACCACGGTCGCACGGGCGGGGACGCGATCCAGTTCATTCAGGACGACGACACGGTTGAACGCCTCAAGAACAAGACGGACAAGTTCGGGAACAACCTGTTCCGGTGGGTTGGGGTTGACGCGCTCGATGAGGTGCTTGAGTCGGCCGCGGACGCCGCCGAGGAGATTGAGGCCGGCGAGCACGACCACGTGCTTGACCTCCTGCTGGCGGCCGAGAAGATGCGGTATGGGCCGCGTGTCACCGTTCTCGACGCGATTAGTGAGCGGGCGCGCCAGATTCAGGCCGAGCAGGACCCGGAGGATCTCACGGATTCGGTGACGGTTGAAGACGTCCGCGCGAGCATCCGGTAACAGCCGCGTATGAGCACGCAAGACGACCCGTTCCCGGACCTGGAACCCTATCCTGAGGGCCTGGATTTCTGGGAGCGCGACCATATCGGCGGCCTGTTCTCCCAGGCTCCGCGTGGCGACTGTCCGTGCCACGTCGCTCTCCCACGGCCGAATTCCAGTGAGATCGCTGGCCTCCAAGACCTCCCGAGTGAAGCCGCGCCGAGTGATTCCGAGCGCCAGTATTTCTGGGCGGGAGATTCGTCGTGGAACCGCTCCGGCGAGGAGTTGGACGCGCCCGAGTTAGGCGACCGGCTCGCCGATACCGTGGCGGACGTCTCGAATCCGTTGCTGGATGATAGCACCGTGGAGTTCGATATCTTCCCGACCCAAACCGGCGGCGACTACACTAGCCGCGCGGTCGTCAAGGACGGCGAGGTGACGGACTACACCGTGGCGCTCCCGTCCTTTCCGATTGCGGACTATGTTGGGAAGTACAAGTTCATTCAGCTCCGGTATTTCCTCAAGCGGGACGCCCCACTCCTCCGGCCGCATAACACGGCCACTATTCGCGGAGGCGTGCCGTATCTCTACTTTGGCCGCGACAGTAACCCGAGTGCTCCTTCGGGTGCGCTCGCCGGCTTGGTGGAGGATATTGCAGAGGCGTACGTGGGAGAGTCGACGGCGGACACCCTGGATAGCTACCCTGAGTCCTACTAAGCGGTAGGATTTCCTCGGGGCTAATCTTTGCTAGGACTCGTCCTCGCCGCCTAATTCCGAGGTAATCGTAATACTCCGGCGCATTGGGTCGCTTTCGTCTCCCTGCGGGCCAACCACAACTAACTCAACCGTGTATTCGCCGGCCTGCATATTGTGGTCCCAGCGGTTGATGAACCACATAGAGGATTCAACGACTGTCTCCGTATCCCGCTCCGGTTCGAGCGTTCGTTCTCTCTCTCGGTGGAATACTTCAGCCCCATCTCCATCGGTAATCGTCCACTCCTCAATGACGGTGAACGAATCTGTTGATGGATTGGGGACCTCATACCTTCGAGTGGGCATAAGCCATTCATCGTCCGCCTGAAGGCTCAACTCATGGATAACGGGACGCTCGGTAGCATCCGGTTGGTCCGTGGTTGAGTTTTGGTCACTCGGTGAGCTCCCGTCCTCGGGGGGGTCGGCTTCGTCGGACGAACCTAGACTAACAGAGATACATCCAGCCGTCCCTAGAATGGGTATTGTAGCCAGGAACGTCCGTCGTCGCATACTCTAATCTGTTGGCTGAAGATACATACCTATTGTGTCGTGGTTGCACATTGACCACCCCATGACGGCCAGGGTTCCCTGGGTGACCTCATGGCGGCCGGCTACCTCATGGAACCTTGGTGAAAGTAGAGCCGCAAGTTAACCAACACACGCCCCGATACGGGGGAGTGTTGGTTAAGCGAATGCGCGTCACTCTCTGTGACGAAACACCCCATGGAACTCCGTTCATTGACTGGGGGTTTTTGACGGTGCCACCACATGGATACCATAATAGATGTCAGACACTCGGGATTACACGCGGAGGGGGGTCTTGTCCTCCCTCGGGGTCGCAGCGACGTTCTCCCTCGCCGGCTGTACTGGGCAACCCAGTGGTTCAGACACTCCTACAGAAGCGACTCAAACGCCAATGGGTCAACGGACGTCGACAGAGCAAGACACGTCGACAGCCACGACGACCGTGGAGCGGGTGGCTGAAGCGACGGTGACGGACTCCACCCTAGAGGTAACGGAGGGTCAACACAGCACGACGGCCGCGATGACGGGGACGGTGGAAAATACGGGGAATATCCCGCTCCTCATGTGTAACGCCGTGGCGAAGTTCTACAACGCGGATGACGAACTCTTGAACACGAACGGCTGGCAGATAATGGGGTTACTCCCGGGGGAAACCTGGGCTCCCTGGTTGCAGTATTACGGCGACGGCAGTAAGGTTGAACGCGCGACCCTGGAGATAGACAGTACCACCTCAGCCGAGGAATCTAATCTCTACAGTGGAGGGGCATCGTTCCAGATTGAGGAGACTAACGTCCAGGTGCCAGTTGATGCAGGGGGGATGCCTCGACTCACCGCGAAAGTACGGAACGATACGGGGTCGGAGGTTGCTCGCGTTCGGTTCATTGGGAAGGTCTACGATGACGCGGGGCGGGCGATTGCCCACGGGACGCGGGTCGTGAATTCGTTTGGCGCGGGGGAGGTGTGGAACGTCGAGGCACCGATGAATATGGAGGGGGACCGAGGCGACCAGATTAGTAGTCATGAGGTGTTGCTGTTCTCGTTGTGATGAACGGGCTTTTTGCCGTTCCCACGCTTGCCTTCCTGTATGAGCGAGGGCGAGTCCGGTCCGAAGCAAGTTGACGATCCGGACTACCATAGCGTGAATCACACAGCGGCCCAAGCCTGCGGGTGGACGAAGAATGCACTTACAGAAGGTCGCACGTGTTACAAGCACGCCTTCTACGGCATCCGCTCCCACCGGTGCATCCAGATGACGCCGGTGGTGCGGTGCAACGAGCGCTGCGTGTTCTGCTGGCGGGACCACTCCGGGCACACGTACGAGCTGGACGGCGTGGAGTGGGACGACCCGGAGGCCGTCGTGGACGCTTCCATCAGCCTCCAGCGGGAGCTCCTCTCGGGGTTCGGCGGGAACGAGGAAGTCCCGCGAGAGCGCTTCGAGGAGGCCCTGGAGCCCCGGCACGTCGCCATCTCGCTGGACGGCGAGCCGACGCTCTACCCCCACCTCCCCGAACTCATCGAGGCGTTCCACGACCGGGGGCTGACGACGTTCCTCGTGTCGAACGGCACCCGGCCAGAAGTCCTCCGGGAGTGCGACCCGACGCAGCTCTACGTCTCCGTGGACGCGCCGGAGCGCGCGACGTTCGACGACGTGGTCGGCGCCCAGGAGGACGACGCCTGGGAGAAGCTCGTGGACACGATGGACGTGCTCTACGAGAAAGACGAGACCAGGACGGTGCTGCGGACGACGCTCGTGGGCGGCGAGAACGTGGCGAACCCGGACTGGTACGCGGGCTTCTACGAGCGCGCGGACCCGGACTTCGTGGAGCTGAAGGCGTACATGCACGTCGGCGACTCCCGGGACCGCCTGGACCGCGAGGCGATGCCGAGCCCCGAGGCCGTCACGGAGTTCGCCGAGACGGTCCAGGAGCACATGTCGAGTCTCCCGGTGCTGAAGACCGACGAGTCCTCGCGCATCGCGTTGCTGGCGCGCGACGAGGACACGTGGGTGCCGGAACTGGAGCCCGACTCCGCGTTCTGGACGGACGGCGCGCGCCCGAGCGCCGACTGACACAATTTCGAGACGCGTTCCACATCCGGTATCCTTATGCGGGGCGCGGGCCAACCCCGAGACATGTCAGGAGCCACGAGCACCGGGGACGTCGGTTACGACGAACTCGCCGTGCTCAAACTGCTCGCGCTCGACGGGGGCCACCGCGGCGAGGTGAAGGTGTCGTGTGGCGACCTCGCCGGTCGCCTCGACGCCTCCAACCAGACCGCGTCCCGGCGCCTCCAGGCGCTGGAGGACGCCGACTACGTCACCCGCGACCTCGTCAGCGACGGCCAGTGGGTCGCACTCACGGACGCCGGCGAGCGCGCCCTCGAACGCGAATACGAGGACTACCGCCGCATCTTCGACGACCCCGGGGAACTCGACCTCACCGGCGTCGTCACCAGCGGCATGGGCGAGGGCCGACACTACATCAGCCTCCCCGGCTACAACCGCCAGTTCGTCGACGAGCTCGGCTACGACCCCTACCCGGGCACGCTGAACGTCGACCTGGACGCCGAGAGCCAGCGCGCCCGCTCCGCGATGGAGTCCCTCGGCGGCGTCCCCATCGACGGCTGGGAGGACGAAGAGCGCACGTACGGCTCCGCGACCTGCTACCGCTGTACGGTCGTCGTCCGCGAGGACCACCCGGACGCCCCCGCCGGCGAGTTCGCGGGCGCCCACGTCATCGTCCCGGACCGCACGCACCACGACGAGAGCCAACTCGAGGTCATCGCCCCGGAGAAACTCCGCGACGAACTCGGCCTCATCGACGACGACGAGGTGACCATCCGTGTCGAAGAGCAGTAACGCCACCGCCGTCGCCCGCGCCGTCGCCGCGTTCCGCGACGGCGACCCCGTGCTCGTCCACGACGCCGCCGACCGCGAGGGCGAGGTCGACCTCGTCTACCCCGCCGCGTCCGTCGAATCGGCGGACGTCGCCCGCATGCGCAACGACGCGGGCGGCCTCGTCTGCGTCGCGCTCGCCGAGGCGGTCGCCGACGCGTTCGAGCTGCCGTTCGTGACGGACGAACTCGACCACCCCGCCGCGGACCACGGCCACCTCGGCTACGACGACCGGTCGTCGTTCTCGCTGACGGTGAACCACCGCGACACTTACACGGGCATCACGGACGACGACCGCGCGCTCACCATCTCGGAACTCGGCCGCGCGGCCGCCGACCCAGACGCCGTCGAGTTCGCCGACGCGTTCCGCGCGCCCGGCCACGTCCACGTGCTCCGCGCCGCCCCGTCGCTGGCCGACCGCCAGGGCCACACCGAACTCGGCGTCGCGCTCGCCCGGGAGGCCGGCGTCCCGCCCGCCGTCGTCGTCTGCGAGATGCTCGACGACGAGACCGGCGGCGCGCGCTCCGTCGCCGACGCGAAGGCGTACGCCGACCGCCATGGCTTCGCGTACGTCGAAGGCAGCGAGCTGCTCGACGCCCTCCAGTAAGGGTTGCCACTGGTATTTTCCGGGTAGCAAGCGTTGTGCATCGCATGGTTACTCCCCAGGTTCCTCCAGAGCGGGTGCAGCGAAAAGTCGAGGACTGGAAAGAGCGGTACTCTGTAGAAAACCTGGCGGACCTACCCGCCTCCGAGATTACCTCTGTACGACTGGAATTCCGAAATGAGGTCCAGCGCCTCAAAACAGAGTACAAGCGGGGAAGACTCGTAACCCCAGAGAGGGCCGAAGCCGCTGGAAAGGAGCCATACACTCGCTCTCAACTCCGGGAGATTCGTCGCTACATCCGTAACGAGGCAGACAACATCACGATAAACTTCAGACGCGCCCGCGGACGTATTGAGCGCGAAAAATCAGATAGACGCTCACGAACAATAGTTAGCGGCGTTAGAGCGGCGGCTGAGGGGCTGACTGGAATAACTGATGTGTCTCTGTCTATCAAGCTCCCGTGGAACAAATAGCCGTACCGTCAAACCTTGCGCAGGGTGATTTTCACGGAGTCTAAGTCGTCGGTAACGGCGGTCCGGACTTCCCTGCGGCTTATCCGAACCCCTCGGACTCGATGCAGCCGGCCGGCACGCCGAGCCGTTCGGCCGCGGTGACGAGGCTGTACACCATCGCGTTGATGCCGCAGGCGTAGACGTCGACGTTCGACGGGTCGATGCGGGCCTGGACGCCGGACTGGGGTTCCTCCTGCAGCCAGCGCTCGAGTCGGCGCCCGAGGGGCGCGGTGACGGTGCTCGCGTCGGTGTGCTTGAGGAGGGCGTGCTGGACGTAGTCGGTCTCCCCGTCCCAGTCCGAGAGCACGGGCTCGCGGCTCAGGCACGGCACGAAGTGGAAGTTCTCGCGTTCGCGGGCGAGCGCCCGGAACGCCGCCCGGTACGGGAGGTCGTCGGCCCACGCCGCGCCGAGGAACAGCCAGACGTCCCGGCGCTCGCCGGCGTACTCGTCGCGGCCGGTCTCGAAGACGTAGTCGAGCATGCTCTTCAGGGGTGCGACGCCCGTCCCCGTCGCGAGGAAGACGAGGTCGCGGCTGGACTGCTCGCCGAGCACGAGGTCGCCGTACGGCCCGCGGACGCTCACCTCGTCGCCGACCGCGAGCCCGTCACAGATGCGCGGCGAGAGCCGGCCGCCCGGCACGCGCCGCACGCAGATTTCGAGCTCGTCCTCGGTCGGCGAGTTCGCCAGGGAGTACGCCCGCGACGTGCCGTCGTAGCGCAGGCCGACGTACTGGCCGGCGAGGAAGTCGACGTCCTGGTGGGTGTCGAAGCGCGCCCGCGCCAGCATCGGCTTCGGGCGGTCGTAGCGCTCCGCGACGGTCGCGACCTTCCGCGCGAGCCCCGGATACCCCGCGTCGCCGAGGTCGCCGGCGAGGCCGCCGAGGTCGGTGTCCCGCGTGACCTCGGGGAAGTCGGTGTCGAGCCCCCGGTCCTCGAGCCACTCGCCGACGGCCGCGACGACCTCGGGCCGCCGGTCTTGGTCCATCGTCTCGACCTCGGTGACGGTCGCAGACCGCGTCACAAGCGGCAGGTCGTCGATGGCGTCGTGTTGCGACGCGTGCGGACGGACGTCGGCGTCGGTCATACCGGAACCCCGTCGGCCACCCGCTTCAGGCTGTCGGCGACGGCGACTCGGACGGGTGCGGGAAGCGGGCCGTCAGTCGTCGTCGGTCGGGCCGGGAGCAGCGGCCGTCCCGACGTCCGGGTCGACGTCCGCGGGCGTCTGGTCGAAGCCGTGCCCGGAGAACGCCATCGCGAACAGCACGAGCGGCGAGAGGATGCCGAAGAAGTAGTACGGCGCCCACCACCACGAGACGGCGGCGCTCTGGCTGGAGTACAGCACGCCCGTCATGAAGACGGCGCCGGCGTGCCACGGGAAGAACGGTCCGGTCGGCGTGCCGGCGGCTTCCACGGCTCGCGAGAGGTCCCGGGAGTCGAGGCCGTACTCGTCGTAGAGGTTCCGCAGGGAGACGCCGGGGATGACGATGCTCATGTACTGCTGGGCGGAGAACGCGTTCGTCGTGATGGCGGCGACGCCGGTGCCGGCGACCAGGGAGCCCGGCGACCAGACCGCCTCCGTGAGGTGGTGCGTGAGCGTCGGGAGGATGCCGGTGCGCTCCAGTAGGCCGCCGAGCGCGAGCGCGGCGACGACGACGGCGATGGTCCACGCCGACCCGGAGACGCCGCCGCTGGCGAGCAGTTCGTTCACGAGGTCGCTGCCAGTGGCGGGGCTCGTGCCGTTGAGGAAGATGTTCCAGGCCGACGTGAACGAGGCGCCCTGGGCAGCGACCGTCGTGAGCGCGCCCGCGAAGACGCCGGCGACCAGCGACGGGAGCGCGGGGTAGCCGCGGATGGCGAGTCCGAACGTCACCACGAGCGGCAGGAAGACGAGCGCGCCGAGCGCGTAGGAGTCGGCCAGCGGGCCGCTGATGGCGGCGACGTCGGCGCCGCCGCCCTCGACGACGAACGCGCCGAGCGCCGCGTACGCGAGGACGGAGAGCCCGAACGCGATAGCGGTCCCGACGCGCATGCCGTTGATGTGGTCGTAGAGGTCGGTGTTGGTGACGGCCGCCGCGAGGTTCGTGGTGTCCGAGAGGGGGCTCTGCTTGTCGCCGGCGTACGCGCCGGAGACGATGGCGCCCGCGGTCATCGCGAGCGGGACGCCGAGGCCGTTCCCGATGCCGACGAACGCCACGCCGAGCGTGCCGACCGTAGTCCACGAGGAGCCGATGGCGAACGCCACGACGGCGGCCAGCACCGCCGTAGCGGGCAGGAAGACGGCGGGCGTGAGCGCGCCGAGCCCGTAGTACATCAGGCCG
>ENA-ORCS01000046-ORCS01000046.1-marine-metagenome-genome-assembly--contig:-NODE-46-length-150939-cov-15.098825_pt1 | contig 150939 bp, 145 predicted proteins | sample MGYA00237781_ERZ508513 | MGnify/ENA primary metagenome ERZ508513 (study PRJEB26184, sample SAMN06268793) | marine metagenome | isolation source: Eden Landing Ponds, San Francisco, CA, USA | place... | reverse complement strand
CAGGAGCGGTCCGCCTCGCTGGACCGGCTGGGGATGGACACCGTCGACCTCTACCAGATCCACCGCTGGGACGACGACACGCCCATCGAGACGACGCTGCGGACGCTGGACGACGCCGTCCGCCGCGGCCAGATCCGCCACGCCGGGGCCTCCTCGATGTGGACCCACCAGTTCGCCGAGGCCCTGCGGACCAGCGAGCGCGAGGACCTGACCCGCTTCGAGACGATGCAGAACCACTACAACCTCCTCTATCGCGAGGAGGAACGCGAGATGCTCCCCTTCTGCCAGCGGGAGGACGTCGCCGTCATCCCGTGGAGCCCGCTCGCCCGCGGTTACCTCACGCGCCCCCACGAGGAGTTCGACGCCACGACGCGAGGCCAGACTGACGACCACGCGCGAGAACACCCCTACTTCGAGGGCGGCGGCCGCGAGATCAACGAGCGCGTTCAGGAATTGGCCGAGGAGAAGGACGCGACGATGGCCCAGATCGCGCTCTCGTGGCTCCTGCACAAGGACGCCGTGGACGCCCCCATCGTCGGGACGACGACGATCGAGCACCTCGAACAGGCCGTCGCGGCGCTCGACATCTCGCTGTCCGACAGCGACGTCGAGTGGCTGGAAGCGCCCTACGAGCCGGTGCCGGTTTCGGGCCACGAGTAGCGAGCCCCGCTGCTCGCTTCGCTCACAGCGGGCCTCGGAGGAGCGAGCGGGAGTCGAAACGACACGTATTACGCAGTTTTACAGCGCAAACAGAGTCAGGGCACCCGTCCACCAGGGGTTCCGCGCTCGCTCGACGGAGTCGTGCCGGCCTGTTCGTGGGTGTGGTGGTAGAACCGCAACTGCGGGCCGCCGTCGTCGACCGGTTCGAAGCAGACCCGCCGGAAGCGCTCGTTCTCGATCAGGTTCACCGCGACGCCTTCCTCGTGGACCGAGACGGAGTCGTAAGCGGCCTCACAGATCGGACAGCGCTCCGGTGGCTCACCGACGCTCGTCTCGGCTGTCTCGTCGCCGGTCATCGCGGGCTCCCCGCCCTCTCGGCATTGTGCCTGTGGGGCCTCCCAGTGGGGTTGCCGAACTTCGCCACACGCCATCGGGCGGTGTCGCTCTGTCTGACTGCACACGTCATGTCCGCCACTGGGGAGGGAGGCCCCAAAGTTCCCCGGGCGACACCCCTTATTGCCCTCGCGCCTAACGTCGAGTATGCGCCCTCTGCTCTCGATGGAGTGGCGAAACGTCCTGTTCGCCCACTGGCCGGTCGACCCCGAACTCGTGGAGCCGCGACTCCCCGACCAACTCACGGTGGCGACCCGCGACGGGCGGGCGTGGCTCGGCGTCGTCTCGTTCGACATGACGGATATCCGCCCGCGCGGGTCGCCCGTCGGATTGGGGTTCCCCGAGGTGAACCTCCGGACCTACGTCGAACCCGCCGACGGCGGCCCCCGCGGCGTCTACTTCTTCACGCTCGACGCCGCGGACCGCCTCGGCGTGACGATGGCCCGACTGGGCTACCGGCTCCCGTACCACTACGCGAACATCTCGGTCGAGGAGCGAGACGGCGCGGTCGACTACGAGAGCTACCGGCCCGCGACGGCCGAGACGCCGGACGCGCGGTTCGAGGCGACCTACCGGCCGACCGGCGAGGTCCGAACCGCCGAACCCGGCTCGCTCGACGCGTTCCTCGTCGAGAACTACCGCTTCTACACGGACGACTGGCCCGTCGTCATCGGCGACATCGACCACGACCCGTGGCCGATACAGGACGTCGAGGCGGAGATTCGCGCGAACACGATGTTCGAGGCCTGCGGCTTCGACCACCCCGGCGGCGACCCGGTTCTCCACTACGCGGCCGCCCTCGACGTGACGGCGAAGCCGCCCGCGACGCTTCGCTGACGTCGTTCGCCCCGGGAGACATCGCTCACGCGTCGCGTTCGCGTGCGGCCGGGCCGCCTCCCTCGCCCGGGCGAAGGTGAAACCTTCAAGCATCGCTGAACTAACCCGACGGACATGGCACTCATCGACACCGTGATGGCAACGCTTCACCTCGTCGTCGGCGGTCTCTGGACGGGGAGCGTCCTCTTTTTCGCGCTCGCCGTGTTACCGACCGCCCGCGCCGGGAACATCCGCGCCGCCGCGTTCGAATCGGTCGTCTCTCGGCTGACGATGTGGTCCCGCGGGGCCTCGCTCGTGATGTTCGCGACCGGCGGCCACCTCGCCGGCACGCGCTACACCGCCGATAGCCTGCTTGGCTCCGGCCGCGGCCACCTCGTCCTCGGAATGCTCGCGCTCTGGTTCGTCCTGACCGGTCTCGTGGAAATCGGCCGGGGGCGAGCGAAAGACGGCCTCGCCGAAAAGAAAGTCCGCACGCCGGCCGAGAAGGCCGCGCCGTTCTACCTCGGTGCCGCGCTCGTCGCCGTCTTGCTCCTCGTCGACGCCGGCCTGCTCCTCAACTGACGCCGGCACCGACTCCCGAGGGCTCCGTAGAGTATCCATACCTATATTCAAAAATATATATTCTGTACGATATGTTTATCAGCTCGGTCCTGGTGAGTCCACGTGTATGCACGGGGACGAGACGCGCGCCACCGAGTCGCCGCTTCGAATCGAGCTGTGTCCCGACACCGGGCGGATACGCGTCCACCGGGAGACCGCGCTGGGGACGTTCACACGGACCATCGACCGATGAGTCCGGACGCCCCGCCGACCCTCGGAACGTCGCCGGTCGGGAACGCGGCCGAGCGCGGTCCCGGTCCGGTGCTCGCGCGCCTCGGCCGGCCGGTCTCGGAGACGCCGACCCGGCTCGCGGTCGTCGCCGACCCGCACGTCACGCCGACGGGCTCCGGCACGTGGAAAGCCTACCACCGGAGCGAGACGCGGCTTCGGACCGCCGTCTCGACCATCGCCGACCTCGACGTCGACGCGACGGTCCTCCTCGGCGACCTGACCCGCGACGGCCGCCCCGAGGAGTACGACGTGGTCGACGAACTCCTCCGCGACCTGCCGGGACCGCGGGTCGCGGTTCCCGGCAACCACGACGTGCCGAAGCGCTGGGACGACTACGACGCCCCGACGCCGGCCGAGTTCGCGGCGCGCTACGCCGACGACGCCCTCCCGTTCGTCCGCCGGGTCGGCGGCGTCGATATCATCGGGCTCGACTCCGCCAGCGGCGGCCCTGACCTCCCCCTCACGAACACCCACGAGGGGGCCGTTCCCGGCTCCCAACTCCGCTGGCTCGACGCCGTCCTCGCTGACGCGGCGACCCCGGTCGTCGTCCTCCACCACAACGTCTTCCACCCCCGCCGCCACACCGGGCAGTTCCCCGACGCCGACTTCTACCAGCTCCGCAACGCCGACGAGCTGGCCGCGGTGCTCGCGCGTCACGACGTGCCGCTCGTGCTCTCCGGGCACATCCACTGGCCCGCGACGGCGGTGCGAGCCGGCGTCCGCGAACTCATCGCCCCGGCGACCTGCTCGTTCCCGCAGTCGTTCATCCTCGTCGACGTCGACCGCCGCGGGACGACGGTTCGACTCGTCCCGCTCGCGGGACCGAAGGGGATGGCCGAGGCGTACACCCTCGCCGCCAGCGGGGCCGCCCACGGGCAGGGCATCGCCGCGCACGCCGACCGCGGGCATCTGTCGGCGCTCCCGCTGGTCGACGAGCGGACGCCGCCGAGGCGGGTCGTCGGCTCGGACGTTCCGGGGGCGGTTCGATGGCGGTGAGTCTCGACCGCCTCGCCGACGCCCGCGAGGCACTCCGCGCCGAGCGTCGCCGCTGTGTGGACGAACGCGAGGCGTTCCGGGCGTTCCGCCGCGAGGTCGCCGCGTCGCAGGCGACGGCGTCGGCTCCGAACCGGACGCCCGCCACCGCGACGCTCGTTGGCCAGCGGGGCCAGCGGGGCGGAACCGACGCCGCGCTCTCCGGACTGCGCCGGAGCTACGAGCGGACCGTGATGTCGGTCCCGCACTACGACGAGGAGTACGGCGACTCCTTCGAAGAGAGCCTCACCGCCGAGTTCGGCCCGGACGTGGCGACCGCGTTCCGGTCGGCGACCTCGGCGTCCTCGTCGGCCTCGGTCTCCGACCGTGTCTCCCGCCGCGTCTCTATGGACATCGCTGACTCCCGGAAACGGCCATCCCGCGGGTGACCGGTCGCGTGTCCGACCGGCGCTCGCTCCGCGTTCCCATCTGCGGTGGCGACCGAGACATGCCCCTCGGTGGGGGCGTCGATGCGGTCGCCGTATTGGGTCGACCCGCGTGCCGTCCGGGTCCCGGGCCGTCCCGCCTGGTTGCCTCCATTCCTCCCACGGAATTTTGTTTCCACCTAGACATACCAGGGCCATAACTTAAAACTTAGGACACCACTAGAACCTAGACGTGTTGGATAAAAAACTAGCCCCGTCACTAGTTTCGGGTGCATCTAGGCTCTAGCCATTATCAAAACATTTCTAGGCCTAGTGCCAACTTTCCGGGGCGCGGACGCGCTCGAGGACCTGGCCGTCGGTACCGTGCGTGTCGTCGGGAGCCGATCGGTCCGCGGAGAGCGCTGTGAGGAGAGGGAGCAGGAGTCGTTCGGCCGTCACCGGATTCGCGTCTGGGTGACGAACTCCCGCCAGTGGCGGAGCGCCCAGATGATCAGGCCCGTCGAGATGAGACCGGCCGCGAGGAAGTACGGCAGGAGGTTCGAGAACAGCCGGTCGGTGTAGGTGGCGCCGAAGAGCAACCCCTCGACGGACAGCGAGATGGCGATCAGCGCGACCAGCGAGACGACGACGCTGGAGGTGATGATCCGAGAGCCGTCCTCCAGTCGCATTTCGAGGACGACGAGCAACGCGACGAAGACGATGGCTGCGGAGAGTACGTAGTACGGGACCCGCCCACCGAGGCCGCCGACCAGTCCCTCCGTCAGCGCCAGGACGCCCACGAGACTGCTGGTGACGAGCAGCGTCGAGGCGGTGATCAGTCCGACGAGGGTGGCGATGAGCCTGTTGTCCACAGTGACCGATGACGCGGCGCCCGGCGAAATGAACCTTTCCACTGACCTCTCAGAACACGGCGACGAGGATGACCGACAGCAGGAGAATGAACGCGACCAGCAGGGCCAGCCACATCGCGACGACCACGTCCTCGTCGGCCAGGCGGGTCTTGGTCCCTACCCGATCCGCGGTCCCGCGGAGACCACTGGCGGCCCGACCGATCGCTCGCACCACCCGGAGGAGACCACCCTCGACGGCGTTCCGGACCCACCCCGCGAGGAAGAGGACGAGTTCGGTGAACTCCACGACGATCCCCTCGCTGGAGTCCGCAGGCGGCGTCGGCGTCTGGGGGCGGTTGCGGGCCCGCCGGGGCGCGCGTTCCGGTCCGCTCGCAGCCGCTCCGGGCTGGCTCTGTACGATCTCGGTCTGTACGGGTTCGTCTCCGAGCGGACGACGCTCGACGGCCGTCTCGGAGTCCTCCTGGGGCTGGTCGTCGGCTTCCACGATCGCCGCGTCGGCCGCTTTGGCCGCCCCCTCTTCGCCATCGGTCTCGTCGTTCGCGTCGACCCCGTCGTCGTCCGCCACGTCCGCGGTGGCCGCGTCGGTTGCCTCATCGGGCGCTTCCTCGCTTGCCTCGTCGGCGGGCGTCGTCTCCGCGGGTGGGCTCGCTTCCGACGTGTCCGTGTCGTCGTCGGCACTCGCCGCGTCCGCGTCGGTCGCCTGCTCGTCCGTCTCGTCCCCGTCCTCGCCGTCGTCCTGGCCATCTGTCGTTCCGTAGTCGACGTTCTGGCGACGCTCGTCGAATCGGTTGAGGATCGCCGGATTGACGGGGATGAGCTCCGGCGGCTCGAAGTCGTCGAAGCCCGGGGTCGCGCCGGCGTCGAAGGTCCGCTTCTTGCGGACCTGGACGTCCCTGACCTGCTCGTCCCAGTCGGTCATCAGGAGCCCCTCGCCCGGGTCCAGGTCCTCGACGGTGTCGGCGGCGTCGTTGCCGAGGATGGTGCTCACCACGTCGGTGTCGTTCTTCCAGGTCAGCCGGTGCCAGACGATCCAGTCACACTGGGTGATGAAGTCCTTGTCGACGGAGGCGGGCCGCTGGGAGACGCCGACGAACCCCAGGCCGTGTTTCCGTCCGCGCTTTGCGACCTGGATCAGCATCTTCCCCATGTCCGAGAGCCCGCCCGACTCGGGGATGTACTCGTGGACCTCCTCGACGATCAGGAGGAACGGCTCCTTGAGGCTCTTCTCGCGGTGGAATAGCTCGCGCACGACGCGGTGGGTGATCTCCTGGGCGTCCTCCTTGTGCATGAACCCGGAGATGTCGAGGATGATCGGGACGCGCTCGACCAGCGCGAGGTCCACGATGGTCTCGGCGTCCGTCGACGTAACGCGCACGTCGCACTGCTCGCCGTTGCCGAGGTGGAGGATCTGGTACTGCTCCTTGAGGCCCCAGTACTCCCCGTCGGTGTCGACGATGAGGAGCGGCTGGTTTCGGTCCAGCAGTTCCTCGACGATGACGTTGACGCTGTTGGACTTCCCGCTGCCCGACTTGCCGGTCACGAATCCCCGGCCGGTCAGGATGTCCACCAGGGGGAGTTCGATGGACTCCCCGGTGTCCGCGACGTCGATGTAGTCGTCCGTCATCCGATACCTACCCCACGTTCGTCGGTGGCGCTTAAATGCTTCGTGGATGGTCACCTCCTCCTGTCCGCGGTGCCGTCCCGCGGTCTCGCCGGGTGTACGACACGCGTCGGAGCGGAGCCCGGCCGGGTTTCGGGCGCTTTATTGTCCCCTGCTCGCTTCCCCAACCATGTTCCGCATCGGCGCACACGTCTCGATCAGCGGCGGCGTGACCAACGCGGTCGACGAGGAGGTCGACCTGGGTGGCAACGCGGGCCAGATCTTCGTTGGCTCGCCCCGCACCTGGTCGGTCTCCGGCTTCGAGGCCGACGAGGCGGCGGATTTCCAGGCCGCCAGCGACGACGCCGACGTCGGCCCGTGGATCGTCCACGGCACGTACCTCATCAACTTCGCCACCCCGAAGGACGACCTGGCCGAGAAGTCCGTCGACTGCGTCCAGGCCGAACTCGACGCCACGGCCCAGCTCGACATTCCCTACTACGTCTTCCATCCCGGCGCCCACACCGGCGCGGGCCGCGAGACTGGCGTCGCCAACGTCGCCGAGCGCATCTCGAAACTGGACATTCCCGACGAGACGACCCTCCTGCTGGAGAACACCGCCGGCAAGGGAACCACGGTCGGGCGCGACCTCGGCAACCTCGCGACGATGGCCGAGGGGGCCGACCAGGGCTACGACGACGTCGGCATCTGTCTCGACTCGTGTCACCTCTGGGCCGCGGGCCACGACTTCTCGACGCCCGCGGACGTCGACGCCCTCGTCGACGAGGTCGAGGCCACAGTCGGTCTCGAGAACCTCCACTACCTCCACCTCAACGACTCGAAACACCCCTTCGGCTCCGAGAAGGACGAACACGCCCACATCGGCGAGGGCGATATCGGCGACGACCCCTTCGCGGCGCTGATCAACCACGACGACCTCCGGGACCTCCCGATGGTCCTCGAGACGCCAGTCGGGGACGACAAGGGCTACGCCTGGAACATCGAGAAGCTCCGGTCGCTGCGGGACTGAGCCGCGCGCGTTCACACACGCTCCCCCATCACACCCCTCTCCGCCGGCCGCGGTTTCGCTTTCTTCCCCTCGGGTGGAACTCTCTAACGCTGTCCTACCCCATCTAAATTTGACACGTGTATGACGAGCGTCTTACGTCCGGCTGACGAACTCGACCCCTTCGTTTCGGGTCGAGTACCTGTCTGGCCCTGGGCTGGTGTGCTGCCCGCCGTCTCTGCACCCGACTCACGTCCATCGGTTCAATCGTTTGGCGTCGCCGGTACTGGTCACCTAGTCGCCGTTTGTAATCGTTTCCTGTCACGTCACCATTCCGGTTCGGGGACGCCGCAATCGACGCGCCTGGTGGCTCGCGACGGGCAGCCACCTCGACGCGAACGTAGTCGATCGGTGAGTGTTGCCGCGACTTCTCTGTGGTGCGGTTTCGTGGAATCCTATCGAATACGTGACTGTATCGGATACGTGTACGAAGGACGTCAGTATGGGATATTTCTGACTGAATTACGTCGGTTTTCATATGACAGAAACTAGACTGTCCTGGCGGGGCCGCAGCTCACTCCATCACACCACTTGGGCCTCGCTACCCCCACCCCGCCAGTCCCGCGCCGACGTCGGGGCGGCCAACGTTCGCTGGTCGCTTCGTCTCCCGCGCCACGCCGAACAGGTCCACCCAGTAGGGAATCGTCGTCTGCCAGTACCCGTCGGCCACGTAGACCGTCGTCTCGAAGTCCTCGGCCGCGTAGTGTAGCCCCTGGCTCGTGCGCTCGCAGTCGACCACGCGCGCGTCCGCGGCGACGGTTGGCGGGAGCGGCGCGTCGGAGGCGTCGGTTGTCGCGAGCACCGGCACGTCGAAGGTCCGTCCGACCTCGGCCAGCAGCGTCGCCGTCGCCTCGTAGAGGTCGTCGGCCTCGTAGTCGGGCACGTCGTCGTCCCGGTAGAGCGAGGCGCAGTTCGGCGCGACGACCATCGCGGTGCGCCCGTCGACGGCGCGGGCGAGTCGCGTCGCCAGGGTGTGGTGCTGGTAGGCCGTGAACGCGCGCGCGACGCGCACCCCGTCGAGTACCCGGTGGTGGGGCGCGAGTTCGTAGAGCGCGTAGGTCGTGGCTGCGTTGCGGACGTCGAGCCAGAAGACGCGCCCGTCGCGCTCGGTCAGCTCCGAGACGACCAGTCGGTGCAGTGCTGTCGAGCGCGGGCCCGGGCTCCGCAGGTGGGTCAGGCCCGCGTCGAGGTCGGGGAGGACGTCGTCAGTCACAGTCCACCCCAGGGCCGGAGACGCAAAGAGTGGATCCGGGCCGTGGCCGTTACTGCCGATTATCGGTGGCGGCCGGCGTCGGCGCTACTCGACGACCTCGTAGGTCCGCCCGCGTTTCTCGCCGTGGGCGTCGATCAGGTTGTACTGGTCCATCTTGCTCAGGTACTTGCGGACCGTCCGGCGGCTCTTCGGCTCCTCGACGCGGGCGGCGTAGCGCTCGTAGAGGTCGCCGGGTGCGATCTCGCCGGCGTCGGCGACGACCGCGTAGACCTCCTGCTGGTGGGGCGTCAGGGCGTCGACGGTCCGCTGCTTGATCGACGCGCGGGCCTCGGGGATGGCTGCCTCGACGTGGTCGTCGGTGAGGCGCGCCGCGCCCTCGGCCTCGGCCGTGCGTGCGGCCGTCCGGAGGATCCGGATGGCGACGCGGGCGTCGCCCGCCGCGGCGTCGGCGATGGTCGCGAGTTGTTCGCGGTCGATGCTCCCCGGTTCGAAGCCGCGCTCGACGCGGGCGTCGAGGATCGCCACGAGTTCGTCGTCGCCGTAACTGTCGAAGCGCACGCGCGGCCCGGCCCGCAGGCGACTGGCGACGCGGTCGTCCAGCCCCGCGAAGAAGTCGGTCTCGCGGTTGGCGATCAGGATCGGGTGCAGGTGGGGGACGCCCAGGAGTTCGTAGAGCAGGTCCGGCTCGTCGAGCTGGTCGACCTCGTCGAGGACGACGACGAAGGGTGCCCCGTCGCGCTCGCGGACGCGCCGCAGCAGCGCGTCGTGGGGCGTGGACTGCCGGTGGACGTCGGCCGTCTGGCCGACGGCGTCGAGCAGGGTATAGAGGACGCCGAAGCGCGTGTGCTCCGTCCAGCAGTTGACGTAGGTCGCGCGCACGTCGAGCAACTGCTCGCGCAGGCGCTCGACGGTGTAGCGCGCGACGCAGGTCTTGCCCGCGCCCGTCGGCCCGAAGACCAGCGGCGTCTCCGCCGGCTCTCCGTCGAGCAGCGGCGAGAGCGCCGCGGAGAGCCGCTCGGTCTCCGCGTGGCGGTGCTCGACGTCCCGCGGAACGAAGTCCTCCTGCAGGACCCGAGCGTTGGTGATCATCTACTGCCCGGTTTGGTCGCCACCCCCATAAACGGAACAGGGCCGTTTCCGATAGTGCCGTTCGGCCGCCCGTGGCTCCCGACCGTCACCTATCGGTATTTCGGTCGCGACGCGGTTTGGCCTATGGGGGCGGCCGACGACCGGTGGACCGTGGCGACCGAGTACCGCGGCGACCCGGCCGGACGACGCGCGAACAGCGACGCAGCCGACCGGATCGTCTGTCGCTGTCACGGCTGTGGGGTCCGGTTCCTCGCGGATCCCGGTGGTCCCGGCTGCTGCCCCCGGTGTGGGGCCATCGGCGGGCACGAGCGCCTCGGTCGCCCGTCGGCGCGTGAGGAGTGACCGGGGACGAGCCGCCGTCACCAGGCCGCCTCGAGGATTCCTTCGAGGGCTGACCGGTCGAGGTCCAGACCCGCTGGGACGTTCTGCGAGAGGTCGTCGGCGAGCGTCGCGTCGGCGAGCGCAGGGAGGTCCCCGCGATCGACCGCGTCCAGCGACCGAAGTCGGCCGGGGAGACCGAGCGCATCCCGGACGTCCGCGACGGCGTCCACGATGGCCGCGTCGGAATTGGCTGCGTCCCCGACGCCGAGTGCGTCGGCCAGCAGGTCCCGTCGCACGACGTCCGCCTCGAGGAGGAAGGCCACGACGTGGGGTGCCACGACGCCGTGGGCCGTCCCCTGGTGGACGCCGGCGTCGGAGAGCGCGTGGCCGAAGGCGTGGAGCAGCGACAGCGTACTCTCGCCGGGGCGCGAGACGCCGAACTGGGCGAGCAGGATGCCCCGCACGACAGGGGTCAGATCGGCGGCCGTCACGGGGTCGGCGCCCAGCGCGGGGAGTGCGTCGACCAGGAGCGCGAGGGCCCGCGACGCGGTCGCGTCGGTGATCGGCGTGGCCCGCGGACTGTAGAGCGACTCGAGGCCCTTGTCGAAGCCGTTCATGGCCGAGGCCGCCAGGACGGAGCGGGGCGTGGTCGCGTACAGCGCCGGGTCCGCGACGAGCGCGGTGGGCATGAGACCGCGGCCGCCGATCCCGCCGCTCGTCGGTTCGTCGACGAGGCCGCCGTCCGGGCTCGCGTTCAGCCCGGCACCCTCGGAGAGGTCCGCGCCTGCGAGGGTCGTCGGCACGGCGACGACGGGCGGCAGGTCGTCCGGGACGGGGAGCGTCCCCGTCGCCGCGAACGCCGCGCCGAGTTCCGCCGGCGAGCGGTCGCTCGCGAGGACGACGGCCGTCTGCTTGGCCACGTCGAGGCTGCTCCCGCCGCCGAGCCCGACGATGGCGTCCGCGTCGACGTCGCGGTAGCGCTCGGCCGCGGCGACGGCCGTCGCGAGTCGCTTCTCCGGCGTGGTCTCCGCGAAGACCGCACCGAGGCGGTCCCCGAGGCCGGCGCGCACCGGGCCGATCACGTCCTCGACCGTCCCGACGGTCCGGCCCGAGACCACGAGCGCGCGGTCCAGGCCGTGGGCCGCCAGTTCGTCCCCGAGGTCGGCGACGCAGCCCTCGCCGAACCGGATCACCGCCGGGTCGTACTCGAACCGGAAGGGCCCCTCTCCGGCAGGCGTGTGGTCTGCCATGAGTCGTGCCCGACGCTTCGAGGGCCCGTGGCTTCAATGGCGGCGGTGACGGGACGCGTCGGGGATGGCTGGTCCGATCGTGTTTCCGGCGCCACAACTGATTACCGGCGCTGGCCGGTAGGTGGAGGCGAGTCGCACCGATGGACGATCCACACGCAGACCAGCCGACTGAGACCGCCGGCGCATCGCTCGAGGACGCCGACGCCGCCGTCGTCCTCGTCCACGGTCGCGGGGCCAGCGCGAGCGGCATGCTCGACCTCGCGGGGGACCTGTCCGTCGACGGCGTCGCCTACCGCGCGATCCAGGCCGCCCGGCGCACGTGGTACCCGAACAGCTTCATGGCTCCCATCGAGTCGAACGAGCCCTGGCTCTCCTCGGCGCTGTCATTCCTCGACCGGACCGTCGCCGAAACTGCCGAAAACGGCCCGGGCCGCGACCACGTGGTCCTCGTCGGCTTCTCCCAGGGCGCGTGTCTCGCCTCGGAGTACGTCGCCCGGAACCCCGACCGGTACGGCGGCCTGGCCGCGCTCAGCGGCGGGTTGATCGGCCCGGAGGGAACCGCGTTCGACTACGAGGGCGACCTGGCCGGTACGCCGGTCTTCCTCGGCTGTAGCGACGTCGACCCCCACATTCCCGTCGAGCGCGTCCACGAGACCAGGGACGCGTTGACGGCCCTGGGCGGGGACGTGACCGAGCAGATCTACGGGGGAATGGGACACACCGTCAACCAGGACGAACTCGATCGGCTGGAGTCGCTGGTCGCGGACGCCGGCGACAGCGCGTGAGACCTGCCCGGAGCGGGGTGGCCGCAAGGTTCAGATGGTCGCCGGGGGTACGTTGGCGACGTGACCGACGACACCGACTTCGGGGCGGGCGACGAGGGACGAGGACCGGTCGCTCCGCCGCCGGACGAACCACCCGACGACGCGCCGACGGTCTCCTGCACACGCTGTGACCGCGAGTGGACGCTGGAGTACGAACTGTCCGACCTGCAGGTGGGCAACCAGGCCGTCGAGCAGTTCGCGCTGGACCACCAGCGCCACACCGGCCACTTCCCGGACGACGTGCGTCCCTGGCGGGCGACCTGTCGGCGGTGTCCCGAGTCCGTCGAGCGCCTGCGCGAGGACGCCGCGCGACGCTGGGCGGAGATTCACCGGCGTCACACGCGCCACGCCGTCGCCCTCACGCACGAGTCGCTCGCGGAGCCCGACATCGTCGACCGCGACGCACCCTGAGCCCTCCGATCGAACTCGACCTCGCTATCGTTTCGAGGGGGAAATCTCGACGTCGCCGTCTGCAGACACCGTAATTCGGTGCTTCGCGTACGAGAAGGTCACGTCTACGGCGCCGTCGGCTGACCCGACCCCGTCGGCGAGGAGCGCGTTCAGCGCGTCCGTTTCGACTGCGTCGTGCAGCGGCGGGAGCGCCGTTACCTCCCGGCCGGTCGCACGCGCGACAGCTTCGACGATCCCGCTGCTGGGTTCACCGTGGGCCGTCCAGTCGAACCGCTGGACGTCGTCACAGCGTGCGTTGCGACCGCTTTCCCCGCATCTGCTATCGTCCCCGATCATGTCTCCTGGTTCCACCCGTCTGCAGACTGCCCACGCACGGACCCTCTGCAGCCCCTCGGCCAGCCGACGGCGTGAGGGATGGCTCGCGATTCCCGGGGATGGCTAATAAGTGTATTGTGACGTGCACGCAATCCACACGGAACGCGGTCGTCGGCTGGGCGGGCCGCCCTGCGTCGGAGCCCGGCCACGTCGGTCGTCAGTCGATCGCGCCCTGGTCGACGGCCTGGCCGACGGCGAGACAGCAGACCGCGAGGACGACCAGAATGGAGAGTGTGAGCGCGCCGAGGCCGCCGAGGACCCCACTCGCGGCACCGGCCAGGAGAACGATCACACCGATCGCGGAGACGCCGAGGTAGTACCGATACCACGGGCGGTCGTCGCTCTCCTCGGCGTCCAGATAGAGGTACTTGTCGAGCTGGGTGGCGTTCGGTCCGAGCTCTACGTGCCCCCGGCTCTGGTTGAACTCGACGACGTCCATGTCGTCCAGCTTCGGGAGGTGACACTGGTAGAGGCCGACGTAGACGCGCTTTCGCTGCTGGCTAGAGAGGGCCTTGACGGTCGTGTCGTTCTCGATGGCCGCGACGTGTTCGGCCAGTTCGCTCAACGTGACGCGTTCGCGGTGGTCCTTCAGGTATCGTAGCACCTCCCGTCTGCGACTGTTCTTGAGGATCTCGAAGACCAGGTCCAGGGAGAGCTCGTCGGCGGACTCCGCCGCCGTCTCCCCGGACTCCGTCTCCCCGTCCGCGTCCCCCTCGGCGTCCGGCGAGAGCTGTTCGTCCGTCGGGGGATCGCTGTCCCCCGGGTTCGGCGTCTCGGTTCGTGGCTCGGGCGTTGTCGGGCTACTCATGTTGAGTGTTCCATCCTTCCCCTGTCAGGCGGTGCGGTCGGCTGCGGCCTCGTCGGCGAACCGCGGAGTCGAAGTATCCCCGCGTTTCTTCGCGGTGTCGCGTCCTTATCTCGGGCGCTCGGTTTCGTGAGCACACCCCTACTCCCCAGTTCGTATCGGTAAGCTGTCTAATATTCCGGGTAGCTCGCTTGTATGTCAACGGTCAACACGTATATAAGTTTAATCCCCTTCACGACCGTTAGGGACTCTTTACTTCCCGTTCGTGGCCGGTTCGTGATTCGAGGCTGGCCACTACATACACAGGACCGACGGGCGCAAAGTATCTCCGGAAACGGCGGAATACGAACGGAAGAGACTACAAGACGCAATGTCAGGGGGTGAGAAACCCCACTCGACCCGAAACTATCGATGAAATCTGACACGTGATCGCGCTGGCGAGCGCGAATTCTTAGCGATTACCGTCCATAGTTCACCTTTTATACCCCTGGCCGATGGTGTAGACCAGATGTTCCTGTCCGTCGACAGAGAGGAACTGCCGCCCGTCGACGATCACGAGGGGGTCGAAGGCGCTCCAGTCGATGTGCCAGAACTGTTCGTGCGCGGTCACGAGCGCCACGGCGTCGAGATTCCGGGCCGGGAGCGTCTCCTGTGCGACGGGGTCAGCCGCGATCGCGTCCATGCTCGTACAGACGGGATCCGTCGCGACGACCGTGGCCCCGCGGGCCCTGAGTTGCGCGGCAATGGGGATGGCCGGTGACTCACGAATCTCGTCGACCCCCGGCCGGTACGTGACACCCAGGATCCCGACGCGCGCATCCGAGAGATCGACACCGCGCTCGGCCAGTCCCGCCTCGAGGCGGTCGACGACGAACGTCGGCATCGAGTCGTTGACGGCCCGGGCCTGCCGGAGCAGCGGCGTGTCCGTCTCGCAACCGCCGATGAGAAAGTGGGGATAGATGGGAATGCAGTGCCCACCGACCCCGGCGCCTGGCGTGTGGAGGTCACAGTGTGGCTGGGTGTTCGCGGCCTCGATGGCTTCCAGGACGTCGACAGACAGTTCGTCGGTCAGGCGCCCAAGTTCGTTCGCGAGGGCGATGTTGACGTCCCGGTAGACCCCCTCGAAGACCTTGACGCACTCGGCGGTGGTCGCGTCGCTAACCGGGACGATTTCGTTGTCGGTCACCACCTCGTAGACCTGCCGGGCCGCGCGCGTGCTCGGCTCGTCGATGCCGCCGACGATCTTCGGGTAGGTGCCCCGGATGTCGGCCAGCGCCGTTCCGCTGGCGGTCCGTTCGGGGCAAAACGCCAGCCCGAACGCGTCGGCGTCGACGTCGCTCGCGTCCCGGAGCCGCGGGAACACGACGTCGCGGCAGGTCCGTGGCGGGACCGTCGACTCGACGACAACGAGGTCGCCCGGCGAGAGGCCATCGGCGATCGTGTCGATCACGGCCTCGAGAGCCGCGAGGTCCGGGACGCCCCGGTCGTCCACCAGCGTCGGCACGATGGCGACGTGGATGGTCGCCTCCCGGGCCGCAGCGACTCCGTCGGTCGTCGCGCGGAGCGCCCCGTCCGCGACTGCCTCCGCGACTGCGTCGGGGAGTCCCGGTTCGCCGGTCACGTGACAGCGGCCCCCGTTGACCGAGTCCACGACCGACTCGTCCACGTCGACGCCGACGACGCGGCCTGTTCGCTCGGCGAAGACCGTAGCCAGTGGCAGGCCCATCTTTCCGAGGCCGTAGACCGCGACCGGGATCCCACCGGTCGCGAGCGCCTCCCGTACGGCCTCCGGCGGCCGACCGCTCCTGTACAGTCCGTCTCGATTCGTACTGTCACGCGTCATGTGTTACACTCGCGGCCCGGTCGCAGTGCCGGCCACGAGGCGTCGACCTGACTCGACCGTCCCGCGGAGATTGTTATGGACGGTGGACTCGCGGCTAGCACGCGGTTACGCTCGCATCGGCGACCCGGCCGTTCGCACGGGAGCCGTCCCGAGACGCGGGGTATGGAGGAATTATCAGTTATATGAGAATGGTAACAAAGTGTTTCATTGGCCTCGGTGGAGACACGTTCGGGACGGCGGCGCCACGGCCGACCCGGCACCGCCCGCGTACTCACAACGGTCCGCGACCGCCACCACACACGATGTCAACTGACGATCCAGAATTGAGCCAGGACGTCGTCTTCGACGTATTGAGCAGCTCGCGCCGCCGGTACGTCCTGTACTACCTCAGTCAACGCGAGCAACCGGTCGAACTCCCTTCTCTCGCCGAGGAGGTGGCTGCCTGGGAGACCGAATCTACCGTCGAGGACCTCTCCTCCCAGGAACGCAAGCGCGTCTACGTCTCGCTGTACCAGACCCACATTCCAAAACTCGAGGAGGTGGGACTCGTCGACTACGACCAGGACACGGGCGAGGTCAGCCTCACGGACCAGTCCGACCAGATACAGGGCTTCCTGCAGCAGCCGTCCCCAGCCCGCGGACGGATCACGAACGTCGCGATCGTCGTCGGGCTGAGCCTCGCCGTCCTGCTCGGTGGTATCGTCCTGATCCCCACCATCGAGGCGTCCCTGGCCCTCGTCGCGATGTTGACGGTCTGGGCGGTCGCGACCGTCGCGATCACGTACGTCGTCTTTCGACGAGACGGCGAGGAGCAGTTCTCGACGGCGCTGCGCGAGCGGTGAGAAGCGGGGGAGGGGGAGCTGCGTCAGCGCGGTTCGACGGCCCGTCCGTCCCTGAGCGCCGCGAGCGTCGTGCAGTTGAGGCAGGCGTAAATCGTGTCGTCGTTGTTGCCGAACACCCGCGCGAAGTCAGCCGAGACGTAGGTGTCACAGCTGAGACACCGGTGTTCGTGGTTGTCGCTCCGGTCGTCGACCCTCGATTCGCCGCTCCGCCCGCGCGTGAGAGTGGGTGCGTCCATGGCTGTCTGGGTGGCTGCTCAGTCTCCCGACGCTCCCGGTTCGGCCTCGCCGTCCTCGCCCTCTGGGAGGAGTTGCTCCGGTTCTCGCTCGTACATCGGACGGTCGGCGAAGGCACTGATGCGTCGGAGCTCGTCTTCTGACAGGTGCTGGGGCATCACCTGATGGGCAGACGCAGTGTCTACATTGTAATTGGCGTGCTATCCCCTCGCCAGACTGCGGTAACCTCGGAAAAACGGCACCCTCGCTCGCTCTCGCGTGCTGTCGCGGTCGGGCGCTTTGTGGCGGCTCTGTCCGTCGTGTACGAACTCTATACTCGGAGAAGGAACGTGATACTCCGGGGGGTCGTCGCGCGACGGGCAGCCGGTCTCGGCGCCCAAACGGGGACGACGAGCGAGGGACACGTCGGTCACTCGCCGGACGGGTACCCGAGGTCGGTGCCGCGCGTGAAGCCGAGCGCAGCGGCAACGTCGCCGGTGGCACCGCACGGCGAGCGCTCCGTCGAACCGCCGCTCAGACCATGTTCTGTGCCTCGATCGTCTCCCACACCTCCCGACCGGTCTCGTTCAGGCCGTAGACGCGCCCCTTCTTCCTGTCGTCGGAGACGAGCAGGTCGACGAGGTCGCGCTCCCGCAGTTCCTGGAGTGCCCGCGAGACGTGCGTGATCCGGACGTCGGCATCACTGGCGACCTGCGACGGCGTCGCGGGCCCGTTCGCGAGCCGCTGGAGCGTCGCTACTCGGTACCGTGAACTGATGACGAAGCTGACGTGGTCCCAGTCGTCGTTTTCCATGATTGTCGTGGCAAAGCGTCCGTTCTCGGGCATCGCCTCGACAGGACGCAGCGTGGCCGGTGCCTGACGGCGGTGTTGACCAACTCGTTCGGCGGTGGCAACGCCAAGTCGTCGGTTGCTCGGGGACTGGGGAAGTCCTCGTGGCGACGTCCCGTCGGTCGCTTGCCTGTTTCGGTTCTCTTGACGTCCACGTAAAGTGGTTTCGTCGGTTTTCGGGAGTCTCAGGCGGTAAGCCCGGCCAAATCGTGCACGCTCTGGGCGGCTTCCGACCCCGCGACTGCGCTGGTCGCGACCCGCGGCCGGCCACGCGACATAAGGAGGGAATAACAACGCAACTGCACACGCGATGGTCGAACGATGTCGAGACGCCGCCGCGGCGACGCCGTCGCATCGATCGACGCACCGACACGGAGCGCCCAGGCCGTCGCGGGGCGGTAGCGACGCCGTCGATGTGGCCCTGGGACCACCTCGCGCTCGGGTACGTCGCGTACTCGCTACTCCGCCGGGCGACCGGCCGAGCCCCGCCCTCCGCCCTGGCCGTTGGCTTCGTCGTGGTCGGGTCCCAGCTCGCCGACCTGATCGACAAGCCGCTGGGCTGGGTCCTCCACGTCCTCCCGTCCGGGGCCTCGATGGCACACTCCCTGCTCTTCGCCGTCCCGGTCTGCCTGCTCGTCGTCGCCTGGCGGGCCCGGCGTGGCGCACCCGACCAGGGGCTCGCGTTCGCCGTCGCGTACCTGTTGCACCTCCCCGCGGACGCCTACTACCCGGTGGTCCTCGGGGGACAGGCCAAGCCCTACATCGTGTTCTGGCCGGTCGTCCCGGGACAGCACTCGTCGCCGGCGGACGCCTCGGCGTATCTGCTCTCCCTCATCGGCGACTTCGCAGGTGCCCTGACCGGGCCTGGGGGCGTCTTCCTCCTGGCACTGGAACTCGCGTTCGTCGGGTCGGCGGTACTCCTCTGGTACCTTGACGGGCTCCCGGGCGTCCCGGTCGACCGAGGTCGAAGGCGACGGGGACGAACCCAGTGGGATCCCTGAGCCACGGCGGCACCGACCGGAACGTCCTGGAGCGGTCAGTAGTCGGGTCGGACTCGGTCTACAGTCGCTCCATAACAAACTCTCGCTCCGTCTGAGTCCCCGAGCACGGCAGGTCCCACCTGGGACGGCCACACTATGGTACGGACAACGATCGGAACGGACAGCACCGTCGCCGAGTCGGCGACGGTCGGCGCAGAGTACGGCGAGCACCCGGGGCCGACGAGAATCGGCGACGGGGCCACGATCAGGAGCGGCACCGTCGTCTACGCGGACGTCGCCGTGGGCGACGACCTGTCGACCGGTCACAACGCGGTCGTGCGCGAACAGTCGACGCTCGGCGACGACGTGACGGTCGGCACGAACGCGGTGATCGACGGGCGTGTCGACGTCGGGTCGCACGTCAGCATGCAGACCGGCGTCTACCTCCCCCAGGAGACGACCGTCGGCGACGAGGTGTTCCTCGGTCCGCACGCGGTCGTGACCAACGACCGCCACCCCATCCGGCGCGGGTCGACGCTCTCGGGGGCGACCATCGAGGACCACGTCTCGGTGGGCGCCAACGCGGTTATCTTGCCCGACGTCACCGTCGGCGAGGGCGCCTTCGTGGCCGCCGGGGCGATCGTCACGACCGACGTGCCACCGGCGACGCTCGCGGTCGGTACACCCGCCGAGCACCGGCCCCTCCCGGACGAACTCGACGGGAGGAACCGCATCGCATGAGTTTCACCGACGAGGTCCACCGGGAGGTCACCCTCGCCGAGCCGGTGGTGGGCGAACGGGAGACGGCAGCCGTCGCCGCGGTGATCGAAGACGGCATGCTCGCCGACGGCCGGGAAGTCCGGGCCTTCGAGGACGAGTTCGCCGCCTTCTGCGACGCCGAGCACGCCGTCGGCGTGGCCAACGGGACGGCGGCGCTGCACGCGGCCCTGATCGGGCTCGGCGTCGGACCGGGAGATACGGTGGTGACGACGCCGCTGTCGTTCATCGCGACGGCCAACGCCGCCCGTCTGGTCGGCGCGGACGTCGCGTTCGCCGACGTCGATCCCGACACCGGGAACGTGGACCCGCACGCCGTCGACGCACAACTTCGCGAGCACGACGACGCCGCGGCCGTCGTGGCGGTCCACCTCTACGGGCACCCTGCGGACATGGACGCCCTCCAGGACGTGACCGACGCACACGGCGTCCCGCTCGTCGAGGACGCCGCCCAGGCACACGGCGCGCGCTACCGGGGCGATCCCGTCGGCGCCATCGGCGACGTCGGGTGTTTCTCCTTTTACCCGACGAAGAACGTGACCACCGGTGAGGGGGGGATGGTCGTGACCGACCGCGATGACGTTCGCACGCGCGTCGAGCGGTTCGTCAACCACGGCCGGACTGCGGACGGGAACTTCGCGCACGTCGGGCACAACTTCCGGATGACCAGCCTCGCTGCGGCGATGGGCCGCGTCCAGCTAGAGCGACTCCCCGACTTCCTCGAGGCCCGCCGCGAACACGCCGCCGGGCTCACCGACGTCCTCGCGGACACGGCGATCGTGGCGCCGACGGTGGCCCCCGAGGTCGACCACGCCTGGCACCAGTACACGGTCCAGCACGACGACCGCGACGACCTGGCCGAGGCCCTGGCGGCCGTCGGCGTCCAGACGGGCGTCTACTACCCGCGCGCGATCCATCAGGAAGCACCCTACCGGTCGGACGGTCGCGACGCGCCGATCGCCCGGGGACTCACCGATCGCGTCCTCTCGCTGCCGGTCCACCCGGCGCTCTCGCGCGACGACCGGCAGGTCCTCCACGCAGCCATCGCGGACTACGCGGCAGAGCACTGACTGTGCGGCGCGTTTTCTCCGATTACCGCCGGTAAGACCACGTTATCGGACCCCTGGCCGCCGGCGTAGGATCCGGTTATCGAGCACGCAGCGAGGGTGTGGGCTGGCGAGTAATCCCGGCACGCTCCGTGCGCAGGTGGTAACCAGGTGGGTCGCAGTCGGCCAGCGAACGCCCCGTAGACGTCCGGTTCGCGGTAGAACGTTTTTGTGGGTAGGATCGGACTACTGCCCATATGGCCGGGACAGGGCGGCACGGACGCCACCCGGTTTGGAACCATGACTGATGACGGAACAACTCCGGAACGCCGCTCGAACGTCGTCGAGGACAGCGCGGACGAACAGCACACGTCGCGGGAAGCCTGGGAACGGCTCCCCCCCGACCCCGACACCGAGACGCACCTGGGCTACCAGCTAGCGGAGTGGGAAGCGGTCGAGACGACGGACGGCTCGGAGAAACGGATTCTCCTCCCGGCGGACTCGGAGATGGTCCGCGACGACGCGTTCATCGTCGCCGACCGGGACGCCCTGGTCGACCTCCCCGGCCAGTGTTGACGGGAGTCCCTCGATAGGAGGCCGTTCGGCGTCATCGGTTTCGATTGACCCTGCTGACTGCCGGGCCGAACCGACCCCTCGACGAGACCGCCCGCCGTCGCGGCCGGCGGCTCGCCGCCGGTGGTCTCGCGTGCTCACCGTCCGTCGGGAGGGCTCACGCCACCGTGGGGCGGATTCGGACGGGCGGGCTCGCGGCAGGCGAGGGCAATCGCGTCGTCGGTGAGGGCGACGAGGTCGCGTCCGGGGCGGTACCGCACGAGCCCCGCACGCTCGAGCCGCGGGACGTGTGTGTGATAGAGCGCTAAGTAGACCTTTCGCCCCTCGGATGGCGGCAGGCTCGGCAGGCGCGCCCCCGTCTCCCAGACGGTCACCTCGTCGGCGAGGTCCCAGAGCGCCATCCGGCCGTGCTTCGAGAGGCAGTAACAGACGTAGCGCTCTCGACGATCGAGGTCGTCCGGGTACGGTTCGCCATCGCCCCCCGCGTGCGCGCTCGCACCGTCGCCGTCCCGCTCGTTCGTGGACATGCTCGTTCCCGCCGATCTCTAGGCGAGGCCGCCGGATTAGTATGATCGACCTAGAATCACCGAAACACCGCCCTACTGGCCCGGTTTGCCGGTCTGTCCGGCCAAACGAGCCGGACCGAGGGTTACTGCACCGTGACGCTCTTGGCGAGGTTCCGGGGCTTGTCGATGGCCCGGTCGAGGAGCCGGGCCGTGTGATAGGAGACCAGCTGGAGCTGGACGTTCGCGAGGACGCCCGCCAGCGCGGGGTGGGTCTCCGGGATCGGCAGGAACCGGTCGGCCGTCTCGGCGACGGGGCTGTCGGGCGGAGCGAGGGCCACGACCGGCGCGTCTCGCGCCTGGACCTCCTCGACGTTGCCGCGGAGTTCCGCGCGGTGGCGCCCGGTGTCGATGGCGAAGACGGGGGTCTGGGGCGTCACGAGCGCGAGCGGGCCGTGTTTCAGTTCGCCGGCCGGGAAGCCCTCGGCGTGCTCGTAGGAGATCTCCTTGAGTTTGAGCGCGCCCTCGAGGGCCACCGCGTGCGCCGTGCCCCGACCGATGAAGAAGTACGCCTCGCCCGCAGAGAACTCGGTGGCCACGTCCGCCGCGGCGGTGCCGTCGAGAACCGTCTCGACCTGGGTGGGCAACGCCGCGAGGGCGTCGAGCAGCGCCTCGTCGGTCTCGTCGGCGAGGTACTCGGTCACGAGGGCGAGGGTGACGACCTGCGAGGAGAACGTCTTGGTGGCCGCGACGCCGATCTCTGGCCCGGCGCGGATGAAGATCGCCTCGTCGCAGTCGCGGGCCGCCGTCGATCCGACGACGTTCGTGACCGCCATCGTCGTCGCACCCGCCGCGCGAGCGGCCTCGAGGGCCGCGAGCGTGTCTGCGGTCTCCCCACTCTGGGTGACGCCCACGACGACGGTGTCAGCGTCGATCGGCGGCGGATTGGCGACGAACTCGCTGGCGAGGGAGGTCCGGGCCAGGAAGCCCCGGTTGGAGAGGAGCTGGGAGCCGTACATCGCCGCGTGGTAGGAGGTCCCACACGCGACGAGGTGGATGCTGGAGGCGGACGCCAGCGCGGAGAGGTCGGCGTCCTCGAAGGTGACGGCCCCCTCCTGGTCGATTCGTCCGTGGACGGCCTGGCGGAGTGCGGTGGGCTGTTCGTGGATCTCCTTGAGCATGAAGTGCTCGTACGTGCCCTTCTGGGCGTCCTCAGCGACCCAGTCGACTCGCTCGACCGGGTGGTCGACGCGCGTCCCATCGGCCGTGCGAATGACGTACCCGTCCCGGTCGACGCGGAGGCGGTCGCCGTCCTCCAGGTACACGACCTCGTCGGTGTACTCGAGGAAGGCCGGGACGTCACTTGCGAGGTAGTAGCCCTCGTCGGCGATGCCGAGGACGAGCGGCGAGCCGGAGCGGGCCGCGTAGATGGCGTCCTCGCCCCGGACGAGCATCGCGATCGCGAAGCTCCCGGTGACGTCGGCCAGGGCACGGTCGAACGCGGCGCCGATCGAGTCCGTTTCTTCGCGGTAGCGTTCGACCAGGTGCGGAATCACCTCGGTGTCGGTCTCGCTGGCGAACTCGTGGCCGGCGGCCGCGAGGTCGGCCCGCAGGTCGTCGTAGTTGTCGATGATGCCGTTGTGCACGACCGCGATCTCGCCGGTGCAGTCGGTGTGGGGGTGTGCGTTGGCGTCACTGGGCGCGCCGTGCGTGCTCCACCGCGTGTGGCCGATGCCGACGTCGCCGGCCGTCGTCACGCCCGGGACGCTCTCGGCGAGGTCCGCGACCGCGCCTTCTCGCTTGTGGACGCCGACTCCGCTGCCGCTCTGGATGGCGACGCCAGCGGAGTCGTAGCCGCGATATTCCAGGTTCTCGAGCGCCTCGAGGAGGACGTCGACCGGTCGACGAACGCCGACACAGCCGATGATCCCACACATCAGCGCACCACCAGGCCCGTGGCCGGCTGGCTGTCGGGTGCGGTACCCTCGGGTGACCTATGCGGCGTCGATGCATGGAGCGGGCGGTACTCGGGGGACCCGGTTCGCATACCAACTGCATTCCCGTCGCCATCCATTGTTATTCCTCGACTGGCGAACGGAGCGTCGGGACAGCCCGCTCGTAGAGGCAGTGTATGGGAGTTTGCGTGGCGTCCGGGCTCAGGCCGACACGGACGCCCGTTGGTCGTCGTGGTCGGTGCGATCCGCGAGGAGCGTTAGAAGGTCCATGACGGAGACGGACTCCGATCCGTTCACGGTCGGAGCGACGCCGAGCACCGTGCCGTCGCCGTCCGCGACGGCCAGCAGGAGGTGCGGCGGGACGAGGACGGTGTAGGTGTCGTCGATCAACGTGGAGTTACAGTGGCGCTCCTCGAAGGGCAGTGCGACGTCGTGCCGGTCGGCCCAGGCCTGGTAGGTCTCGACGGTCGCTGCCGTCTCCGCGTCGACGTGTTCGCTGTGGCTCGTCCCGACCTGGTTGCCCCACGCCTCGACGGAGACGTCGTCGATCGTTCCCGCGTCAGCGAGCCGACGGACCCGCTCTCGGACGTCCTCGTGGTAATCGCGCGTGCCGAACGCCGGGACGACCGAGCGGGTGTGAAGCCGCACGTGGAGTGTCCGTCCCTCCGCTGCCGCGTCACAACAGGTCTGCGTCCAGTGGTGCCTCTCACCGGTCCCCGACCGCGTGCTCCCGGTTCGTGTCATCTGTATCGTGGTCGTCTCCACTCGAGTGACGACCATAACCGGGGAGATCCGTTCACGGCCGAAAGACGTGCTTACCCGATGGTCCCGGGCGGTACGGTCATAGTAAGGGTAGACGCGGACGACGGCACGCGGCGGGCGGACCCGCACTGTCAGGGCTACCGCCCGATTCTCGGTACCGACTGCGTCGCGTCGATCGACGTCGAGAGCCGGGCCGGGGGCGCGTGGCTCACCCGGGTGTCACAGCCGGCCACGGCGAGGTGCGTGGTCACACCGGGCTGGAGACGGGACCGGTCGACCCATCGTCTGCCGTTACGTCGACCCAGAGGTGCAGCACCGTGGTCGCGTTCTCGGCCGTAGGCTCGTTCGGGACGCCGTCCGTGTAGAGGAGGAACTGGAGGCGCTGTTGGCCGGGTTCCGTTGGGACGACGGTTCGTTCGACGACCGCTCGCTCGCCGCTGTCGACCGCGACGTCGAACTCGTCGAGGCGCTCGACGTCGGTCACGTTTCCGCCGGGGCCGACCCTCGCTGACTGGACGACCACGTCGTAGGTCAGCTGTCGACGTTCGTGGTTCTCGATCCCGAAGTGGAGGGGCCGTCCCTCGCCTTCCGGCATCGTCTCGGGGAGGTCGGTGGCGGTCAGCGTTCCGTTCGCCGTCTCGTTGAGGACGTAGAACTCGCTGAACGACTGGTCGCTCCCCGGTGAGGTCGCTGCGAATCCGACGGCCGTCAGCAGGGTGAGCGCGGCGACGAGGAGCACGACCCACTGCAGCGTCGTCCTGCCCAGGATCGCCGACGCGGGTCGTCCGTCGGTGGACCGTCCGCCGCCGACCCGGCTGTGGCTCCCCGGTCCCCGCCGGAGGCTGGCCACGAACGCGAACAGGATCGTCGTCGCTCCGATTGCGAGAACCGCGGGTCCGCGGGTGACGCCGACGGTGACGTTCAGGGCGACTCCGATCACGCCGACGATGACCACGCTGAGTGCCATGGCGAGGGCGAGTCGGATCGGCCATCCCGGGTCGCCGATCTCGTATCCGTCGCCCAGGCCGCCGCTGGTGCCGTGGGCTGCCGGACGGACGGCCGACAGGAACGCGTACCCGGGGAGGACCAGGAGGAACGGGATCGCGACGGCCCACTGGAGGGGTCCCGTTCCGTCGATGACCAACAGCACGGCGGTCGCCAGTCCGGTCAGTGCGACGACCAGGGCCAGATACCGACGGCCACCTGCGGTCGACGACCGGCGGGTCACGGCGCCTCACCTCCCGTCGCGTCGGTCAGGGTACACAGCTTGACCTGCTCGTTCGCGTAGGCGACGTTGCGGTCGGGGGGACAGACGATCGACGACGAGACCCGGCGCGTGTACGTCGTCCGCGGCCGATCGCCGGGGACGGCAAACGAGACGGGACCGGTCGACTGGTACTCCCGGTAGACCGTCGGGTGTTGGGAGACCGCCTCCGTCGGCCCGACCTGTAACGTGATGTCGTCGAAGCCACCGAGCGGTGCGAACAGTCTGATGTACGGGTGGTCGGTGGTGATACCGACGTCGCGCGAGGCGGGGTGAATCTCCGAGATGGTGTGGACGGCCGCGATCTCCGATTCCGTGTAGGCGTACCGCGGGTGTTCGTCCCCGAAGGCGGGGCTGTCCATCGTCGCCTCGCGGGCCACGACCATAGTCGTCGGGAATCCGGCCGCGAGCACGATGACGACGGCGAAGAAGACCCGACTCGACGCGGTCCGGAAGACGTAGTACATCCCCACTGCCCCGACGAGGACGAGCGGGACGTAGAGGAACGCCATCCACCGGCCGGGGAGGAAGGCCCTGAAGCCGAACAGGGAGAACCCGAAGGTCGCGACGAAGAAGACGATCGCAGCCAGCTGGTAGGTCGCGTTGACCTCGACCGGCCGGTCCCACCGGAACAGCACGAGCCCGCCGACGACCGCGAGACAGAGCACCATGCCGAATCCGAGCAACTCGACGTAGGGAACGAGCAGGTCGATCAGCGACCGGCTTCCCGCCTGCGCGTACGCCGGCAGATTGCCGCCGGCGAGATTCAGGAAGCCGGCCTGCTGGTCGAACAGCCGCAGTGCCGTCCGGATCGATTCCCAGAGGAAGATCGAGTCTTCGCCGTGGGGGGCCATCGACCAGAGGACGACCGTCGTCACGCTCGTGACGGCGAAGATGCCGCCGAGGGCGACCGTCGACCGGCCGAGCGACGCCGAGAACGGCCACCCCCGAGATACATCTGCCGACAGGGCCACGACGGCAGCGATCCCGAGGAAGACGAGCGTGATCGCGGTGGACACCTGGTGAGTGATTACGAGTGCGAGACTGAGGAGGGCGAGCAGTCCGACGGCCCACCACTCCGCGTCGTCCAGGAAAACCCTGGTGACGAGGTAGAACACGCCCAGGAAGAACACCAGCCCGAGGCTGGTCGGGATGATGTGCATGCCCCACTCGATGAACTGTTCGGCGTAGGCGTACAGCGCCGCGGCGAGCAGGGCCCACCGGGCTGGCAGTACGAGCGTGCCGGTCCCGTAGACGAACAGGACGGACAGGGGCAGCAGCAGGCCGAGCGTCAGGTAGACTGCCATCCGCGTGGACCCGAACAGCAGCGTCCCGATCGCGGCGAAGGAGTGATAGAGCGGGGCCAGCAGGTACTTGCTCCCCTCCAGTGGGGCGAAGGACCCGGTGTCGACGATCCCCTGGACGAACACCGGCAGGTGCGTCCAGACGTCGACGCCGACGAATCCCGGCGTGACGAGGAGGCCGGCGAGGCGGACGACGACGGCGGCGAGCAGGATCTGGCCGAGGACGAGCCGTACGTCGAGCCACTCGTCGTCGACGAGCAGTATCTGGAGGAGGATGGCCGACCCGACCAGCCCCGCGAGGAGGTACGCCGGACCCGTCCGCGCCCCCGCCTGGAAGACGAGGGTGACGAAGCCGGCGAGTCCGAACAGCACGGCCGCGGGCAGATACCCCGCAGCGAGCCGTCCGGCGGCCGGGAACGAGAGCGTCGAGAGCTGGCGTCGTTGCGTTGCCAGGTAGAGGACACACGCCGTCCCCGTCGAGACGGGAATGACGATGATGAGGGGCTGATAGGCGAGGAACTGCAGTCCCAAGAGCAGGACCGAGAGGACGACCCCGATCCACGCGAGCGTGACGTCGATCCGTCCGGTCGCGATCAGTTCCCGGACACTGCGCTGGTGACTCATCGGGCCTCCCCGCTCCGCCCGTCAGCCTGTCGACGGCGCGGGCGCTGTCGTGCCCGGTTGTCGACGCGTCCACCCCGAGTCTGTGCTCCCACCGCGAGTTCGGAACGAATCGGCGTCATAGTCACACCTGAACCTGGCTCGGGAGTTCAGGTAACATTCACATTGTTATACCGGGGATATCGTGGGTGTCGGGGCTTAGCGGCCACGAATCGGGACCCGTCGGTGCCGCCCTGATTCCGACGAATCCGGACTGAGGACGCGGTATGCGGCGCATTACGGGGGCATCCTGAGACGTCCGAACTGTCATCCCGCGGGTCAGGCGACCGACTCGTAGATCTCCCTGAGTCGCGCACCCATGCGGTCGAGGCTCAGCGGTTCCACGGCCGCCCGCCCGTTCTCGGGGGGCCCGCGTGCGATGACGTCCTCGAGGCCCTCGACGAGTTCCTGGTCGGTCGTCCCCACGTGTGACGGATCGACGTCCCTGACGCGGTCGCGCACGTCGCCGACGGCCGTCGCGACGACGGGGAGGTTACACGCGAGCGCCTCCTTCACCGAGTTCGGGGACCCCTCGCGTTTCGACGTCAACAGGAGTGCGTCGGCGGCGTTGTAGTAGAGCGGCATCCGGCCGTGTGGCACGTTCGACAGCGTTTGCAGGCGCACGGGCCGGTCCAGGCGCTCGTCCACCGACGACGCGACTCGTTTGGCACGATCGTAGTCCTTGACGTCCCGCGAGATCGGGTACGGGAACAGGACGTGGACGGCGTCCCGGTCCCAGCCGACCGCTCGCCGAGCGTCCCGTCGCGGCAGCGGTCGAAACCGCCGGAGGTTCACGCCGTGTGGAATCACGTGTGCGGCCGTCCCGACGACCTCGGCCATCTCCGCCGTCCGGACGATGACCGCATCCGCCCGTCGCGCCAGCCACCCGATGGGGGTTCCGTACCGGCCGAGGAGGTCGGAGCCCCACAGCGTGACAACGACCGGCAGGGACGGCTGGGCCAGTGCAGCCGGGAGCGTCAGGCCGTAGTTCGCGTGGACGAGGTCGTACGACCCAAACGAGTGGCGCAGCGCCCGCGGGTACAACCGCACGTAATCGAGCAGCGACCGCGAGGAGATTCCCTCGTCCGTCACCCGCCGCTCGCCGGGCACCTCGAGGGTCGTCGTCTCGACCCCCTGGGACTGGAGCACCTCGACCTGTTGGGCGAAGATGGCGGACCTGCCGTCCGTCGCGAGATTGAGTACGTGCATGGATGCGCAGTGGGAGACCCGTCTGCCGGATCTCCCGTGTCGCTTCGAGAGAGGCAGGCACGAGCGGATTGTAATGGCGCGGATACCCGGACGTGTCCGCCTCGCGAGGGGTATACCACCCTCCTACCATCCTCGCCGCCCTCCGTAACAAAGCACCACGCCGCGCAAGCAGGGTCCGACGACCACCAGCCGTCGCCATTACCCATGTCCGTGACCGACGCACGCCCGAACCTGATTCTCGTCTCGATCGACAGTCTCCGAGCGGATCACTGCGGATTCCTCGGGGCCGACAGTGACCTCACTCCGACGATGGACCGCCTCGCTTCGGAGGGGGTGGCGTTTCGAAACGCCATCGCGACCGGTCCACAGACCTTCTCCTCGATGCCCGCGGTCTTCACCGGGCGCCACCGACCGCAGACGACACTCCAGTCGAACACCGAGATTCCCCACTGGCAGCGCCGCCTGGTTTCGATCAGGTCTCACTTCGACCGGTACGGGTCACTCCCGGAGCGCTTGCAGCGGCTGGGATACGAGACGGCGGGGTTCAGCCCGAATCCCTGGATGTCCGCGAACGCGGGGGCCGACCGCGGCTTCGACCACTTCGCCGATCGCTCGGGGTCGGCGAGCGACCGTCGGAGCCACTGGCTCACCGACCGGGTGCCCGCTCGCATCCGGGATCGCAAGTCCGTCGAGATCGGGCTCGACCTCCTGACCAGCCAGTCCTTCTTCGCGAAGTGGGAGGACTACTACGGGGACCTCCGTGCGACGGTCCGGGACCTGTCGGAGCCGTACTTCCTGTGGGTCTTCCTGATGGACACCCACTTTCCGTTCATCACCGGGCGGTCCCACAGGGAGGAGCAGTCCCTCGTTGGCATGTACGCGAGTATGCTCCGCTCCGAGGGGGCGCTCAGGGGCGACGTGGACGCCCTCGCCGACGACGCCACCGCGTCGGCCCAGCGGAGCTATCGCGACACGGTCCGGGCCGTCGACGCGTTTCTCGAGCGGCTGCTCGCCGACACTGCCGGCGACGATCCCGCCCTGTTCGTCCACGCGGACCACGGCGAATCCTTCGGCGAGCACGGGAGCTACGGCCACCACCACCGGCAGGTCTTCGAGGAGAACGTCCACGTCCCGTATCTGGTTCACAACGCGGGCGACGTCGGCGAGGTCGAGGCGCCGACCTCTCTCGCGACGATTCACGACGCCGTACTGCGGACGGCACGGGAGGGGCGATTCGATCCGGTCGAGACGGCGGCCGAGGCGGTCTTCACCGCGAGCGAGTGTGGCCGCAACCAAGCCGTCAGGTCAGATCGCGTCAAGTACATTCGGAGTCGGGAGGGGGAGCTACTCTTCGACCTCGAACGTGATCCGGAGGAAACGGCGAACCTGGCCGACGAGCGACCCGACCTGCGACGCGAATACGAACGCCGTCTCGACGAGTTCGTCGAGCACCACGAGGAAGTCGACCGGCTCGCTCAGGCTGTCAGGAACGTCGCGTCAGTCGGCGGCCTCTAGAGGTAGCCGAGCGAATCGAGCCGGTCTGCGACCGCACCATCGGTATCGAGGTCTACCTCCGCCGATTCGCCGGTCTGCTCGTCCGACCCACCGCTCGTCGCGTCCCCTTCGTCACCGTTCGCGGACTGGAGTTCGGACACCAGCAGTTCCATGGCGACGGCCACGTACGCGTCGACCGATTCGTAGCGCGTGCGGGCCACTCGTCGCTCGATGTCCTCGGCCAGATCGGCGGGCAACTCGACGCTCCGGGTCTCCGCTCGGTCCCGTTCAGCTGTGGGTTTACTCTCGCTCATGGCTTCTTCCGTGCGCTCGTCTCTCGCGGACGCGCGCTCATCTGGGGCGAACCTCCTGGGGCGTATCGAGGGCGACCGACTCGATCTCGTCGACCCACTCCATGACCGTGATGGCGTCGTGGGCCGTCACGACCGGCTTCGTGCCCTCGCGGACGGCGTCGACGAACGCCGTGAGTTCGTGTTTCAGCGGTTCGCCGTTTTCGACCATCGGCCGCTCGACGACGCTCTCGTGGCGGTACCGGATGTCGCCGTCCGACTCGACGTACTCCGGGAGGGACCGGCGATGGATCTCGACGGTCTGGCTGATGAAGTCGACGTTCACGCGACAGGACAGTGCCGTGATCGACAGCCGCCTGACCTTCTGTTGCGTGAGTCGACTCGCGGTCAACTCCGCGATACTCTCGTCGTCGAACTGGAGCTGGACCGTCACGTGCCGTTCGTCCCGCGCGAGCGCCGACAGCGACCGGACGTCGCTGTCGGTCAGCGACAGCAGGATGTCCAGGTCGTGGACCATCAGGTCCATCACGACGTTGTCGTCGGTGTCCCGCTCGAGGGGCGGCCCCAGTCGCTCGACGTTGACGGCGACGACGTCCAGGTCCGGGACGATGTCGGCCAGCACCCGCGTCGCGGGATTGAACCGCTCGATGTGACCGACCTGGAGTACGAGATCCCGCTCCGTCGCTCGCCTGGCGAGTTCCCTCCCCCTGTCCCGGTCCTCGACGAACGGCTTTTCGACGAGGACGTGGACGCCGTTGTCGAGACACCGCCCGACCGTGTCGTAGTGGTACGCCGTCGGGACCGCCACGGAGACGACGTCGACGGCGTCCAGGAGCGCGTCGACGTCCATCGCCCGGCTGTTGTACTCGCTGGCGACGCCCTCCGCTTGCTGCTCGTCGACGTCGGAGACGCCCGCGAGGGTCACGCCCGGAAGTTCGCTGTACACGCGAGCGTGGTGGCGGCCCATGCTCCCGACGCCGATCACGCCAGCGCGAACGGTCTCGAGTGAATCGCGGTTCCTGCTCATCGGCCGTAGTCCTGACCTGAAGCGGAGTGTTCTGCGATGACCGGTCCGGGACGCCCGCACCGGACCGTTTGCGGCGGGTTATTCGGAACGAAGTGCGCCGTTACCCGCCGGTGTTGCGTGGACCTGGCGTCGCTTCCGTCTGCGTTGTCTCGCCGTCTGACTGACACAGGTCCAGGTGGGCCGGAAAGACCCATTGTTATACCCCGGTTGTCCGGCACCCGCGGGACGGCGGGCGACGTCCGGGAATCGTCTCCACGGCCTGACCGGGCGAGCCCCGGTCACCGACGCCGTTCTCGGGTTCGGGAGACCATTGATCTCACCGGTAATCGGCGTTGAACAGGCGAAACCGTCCGCTACTCGGCACCGACTACTGCCAGCGGTTCGTCGACGTCCCCGTCGACGGTCCCAGCACCCAGCGCTTCGAGGATCACGTCGGTCGTGTCGGTCGTCCGCCGGAGCAACCGCCGCCGGTGCTCGGCCCAGTCGGTCGACAGCTCGCCCGACAGGATGCGCTCGGCCACGCGGAGCGCCCGGTCGTGACGGAAACTGCCCTGACAGTTAACGAGCAGCTCGTATTTCGCCTCGAGTTCGTCCGTGTAGCCCATTCGCAGCGTGTTCACGTACACGGCGGGGGTGCCGAGCACGGCGCTCTCGGCAGCCATCGTCGCCCCCTCGCCGAGGTACAGCGTGGCGAAGGCGAGCAGGTCGTGGATCCTGTCCGGGCGCAGGTCCAGCCGCCGATCGGACAGCCCGTCCGAAAGCGGCGTTTCGGCGGTGATTCGAACCTGGGCGCCCGACGCCTCGAGGCTGCGAACCACGTCGGCCGGGTCGTCGACGCCGGCGGCGCCGACGTCGTGGAGGGCGTCCCAGGCCGTCACTCGCACGACGGCGAGCGGCCGGTCGGGATCGACGTCTGCCGCGTCGAGGACGCCGGGATCGGGCTCGAACCGCTCCGGATGCAGATACGCCAGTTCGTGGTAGCTCGGATAGCGGACGTGGGCCGCACCGAAGTCGCGGCCGAAACAGGCCGGCGTCCAGATCTCGTCGGCGAACGGTTTCATCAGGGCGTTCGAGAGCGTGGCGTGTTCGGTGTCGGTGAAGACCACGCTCCGCGCGTCGGTGAGCGACGAGACGTGGGCGGCGGCGACCCCACCGATGCCGGTAATCACGTCGGGCTGGATGGCGCGGACGGCCCGGAGTAGTCGGAGTTCGTAGGTCGCCTGCATGCGGGCGAGACGTGGTAGCGACCCACCGTCGACGTGGTCGGCGAGGACGGTGTAGTCGATCCCGTAGCGGTCGAGCAGGGCGGTCGTGATCTGTGAGTCCCGGACGAACACGTGCACGGTCCGTCCGGAGTCCTCGAGTGCCCGAATCGCGTGCCGGTAGAAGTGGACGTGCGGCGGCCGCTGGATCGTGATACAGACCGTCTCCGGGTCCCTGCGCGTGCTCGTCTCCGCCGCGTGGGGCTCACTCATGGTCCGGGACGGCCACCTCGGGAGCCTGGACGAGTGGAACGACCCGGGCGCACGGTGACTGTGCGTCTGTCGCTAACATGGTGTCGAGCGCCTATCGCCCGCCCGGACGCTTTAGTAGTGACGTGGTAGCGGCCAGCCCGGACGGTAGTGATCGAGTACCCGACGACTCGACTCAGGACCGGTCGACCACGTCGCGGATCGTCCGGACGATCCGACGACGATCCCGGTCGCGCGTGTACGGGTGCGTCGGGAGCGTGAGGATCCGCCGCTGGACGGCCGCGGCGCCCGGATACCGATCCGATTCGAGGGGCGGCCAGTCGTAGATCGCGGAGGTCTGGACGCCGGCCCGGCGGAGCGCGTGTTTGACGTCGGCGCGGAGCTGACTCGACGCCAGGAGCAGCGGATACCGGACGTACTGGTGGTGTTCCAGGGCCGCGAGCGGCCGAACGTGGTCGATCTGGCCAACGTCGTCGAGGTGGGTCCGGTAGTAGCGGGCCGTCTCGGCACGCCGGCGGCGAGCCCCCTCGCGTCGGTCGAGGACGCGACGGCCGACGGCCCCCTGGAAGTTCGACATCGTCGGACCCGGCGACGACGTGTCCGTCCCCGCCAGCGACGTGGCGTGCGTGGTCAGGTGCTCGCGTTCCGACTCGATGCGCTCGAGGACGCCCGAGACTGCCGCGTAGGCCCGATAGGCGAGCGGTCGGGAGAACGCCGCGTAGCCGGCCAGCGTTCCGACGTTGGGGGCCGCCGCGGGACGGCCAGCGTCCGTGAGCGCGTCGTCGTCTCGCGAGACGACCATGCCGCCGCCGACCGGGATCGGTTTCCCCTCCTGGAAGTTGAGGACCGCGTAGTCCCCGAACGACCCGAGCGGGGAACCGTCGACGGTCGAGCCGAGCGCGTACCCGACCGCTTCGACGAGCGCGAACGGCCGTGTTGCACAGAACCGGGACACCTCGGGCATGGGCGACGGGTAGCCCAGCAGTGCCACGGAGACGAGTGCGAGCGTGTCCGGGGAGATCGCCGTCTCGACGGACGCCAGGTCCATCGACAGCGTCTCCGGGTCCACGTCGTACCGCGCGACGGAGAGCCCGACGCGTTCGATGGCGGCCGCGAAGTCCTGGCTGGCGAAGGCGGGAATCAGCACGGTGTCCCGCCCCGGGTCGTCGGCCGCCAGCCGCCCGAAACAGGCGCTCAGCGCCCCTCGGTAGGACGTGTAGGTGGCAGCCGCCCGGGCGTCGAGCAGCGACGCCACGGCCGTGCGAAACTCGTCACGTCCGACCCCCCGGCGGTGGCTGCGAACGCCCTGGATCACGTCACGCATCGAGACGGGCGTGACTGCGGGTGGAACCAGCCGCAGTGAGTCACCGGCTGCGACCGCGCGTTCGACTGCGTCGTCTCTCGGCGTCCGGTCGACGCTCGCGACGTCCTCGTTCGCCATCACGCAGCCGAGGCCGGCCCGGCAGCAAAGTTACGGTGGCCCTATTTCGACCCGACCGCGCGCCAGCTGTGCTCCCGGGGGCCGTAGCAAACGTCTGCAATCACGGAATATCGGTGCAGAACCGCCGAGTGCCCGGTAATCAACCCGTACTGCCGGGGTCGTTGCCGGTCCTGTTCGCAGCCCATCATGGTAACTGTCGGGTCTGCTTCCGGTATGGATTCCTTTGCGTCTGGTTCGCTACTACCTGCACGCGGCTACAAACCCGTAAAAAGCCATATACAAGTAAGGTGGGGATACCGGGCCATGCCGGATGGAAACGGCGACGAACGACGCACAGGTGACGAGAGCCAGCAGACGAACCGACACGCGATCGACCGACGTCGGTTGTTACAACTGACCGGACTGTCCATCGTCGGATCGGCTGCGATCTCGTCGGTGGCTGCCAACGGGGACGGGGACGCCCCACACGAGATCGTCTTCGACGGAACGAGTGCAACCGGTGCGGCCGACTACGAGTTCGGCGTCTCCGGCGCGGTCGAACCCCACGGCGACGTGGGCGCCCTGGAAGCGGAGGACACGATCGACGGAACCTCGGTAACGGGATCAGTCCAGGGTGACCGAGACGCCTACCGGTTCGGTGGCCACCTGACTGCGCTGGACGCCGCCGGCACCGTCGACGTCGCGATCAGCTACGCGGATACCACCGCCACCGGGGCCGAGCGCCTCGAGATCCTGACGCCGTCGGACGGCTCCGTGCAGTACGCCTTCACGGTCGACGGTGGCGTCGAGAAGGTCCTCGACAACGGGGACAACTCGGCCGAACGGGCCAACGACACGATCACGGACAACGGGGACGGGACCTACACCGTCTCCGGCCTGACCGGCAACGGGTACGGCGACACCTTCGACATCTCCGGTGAGGTGACGCACTTCGAACCGGTGACGGGCCAGTTCACGCTCCTCGTCGACGGGACCGAGACCACGGTCTCGGACCTCACCGGCCAGACCGCACCGGACGACGGGTCCGGAGACACCGGCGGCGAAACCGAGCCCGAGACGCACGTCATCGAGATCGTGGCCCAGGACGCCGTGGAGTACGTCTTCACGACCTCGGGAGAGATCCGGAAGGACCTGGACGCCGGCCGCAACGCCGCGGAGGAGCGAAACGACGACGTCGAACAGACCGACGCCACGCTCTGGACGGCCAGCGGCACGACGGGGAACGGCTACGGAGACACGTACGTCTTCGAGGGCGAGGTCCGCTCCTTCGATATCCGCTCCGGGGACTGTACGGTGACCATCGACGGCGAACCGGTCGACCCCGACGAACTCGGCACGAGCGACGAGACCCAGGAGGACACGGCTGAGGACACTCTCGACCGGGCGGTCTTCCGGATCGGGTTCCCGCACGACGAGTGGCTCGAGTACCGACTGCACACGGACAGTGAACCGACGCCGCTCACCGGCGACGAGGACGAGTACTTCCGCGCGTCGAACTACGACGTGACGGAGCTCTCCGACGGCACGTACCTCGTCGAGGGGCGGACGGGGACCGCCGACCCCGACGGGCCGATGTACGGGGACGGGTACCGGTGGGAACCCGCCGACGGGCGCGGCATCCTCGGATGGGACGCGACGGTGCCGGACTCGGAGGACTACGTCCTGACCCTCAACGAGGACCCGGTCGATCCCTCCACCCTCCCGGACCTCGACCTCCCGGAAGCGGAACAGTCCGACGACGGGGCCACCGGTGAGGGGGTCGTCGGCGGTGGCGAGGGCTACGAGGCCGCCGTCACGCGCGACCAGGCCGACGCCGTCGTGGGGACGCTGGACGAACTGGCGAACGCACTCTCGGCTGCCGGATCCGGCGACGTCGTCTTCGTTCCCGGCGACCGAAAAATCGACTTCGGGTCGACCACCCTCTCGGTGCCGGCCGGCGTCACCCTCGCGTCCGATCGGGGTGTCGACGGATCGGACGGGGCGCTGGTCCACACCGACGCCGAACCGACCGAACTGTTCGGGCTGTCCCGGGACGCACGGATCACCGGGCTGCGGATCCGCGGCCCGTGGCCCGGCGACGCGGGCGGGGGATCGAGCCAGGCCCGCGGAGTCGGCGTCTACGGCGACGACGTGGAGATCGACAACAACGACGTCTGGGGCTTCTCGTTCGCCGGCGTCTACTTCGGCGGCGGCGACGGGCACGTCCACCACAACGTGCTCCGGGAGTGCAACATGGACGGCCTCGGCTACGGCGTCGTCACCTACAGCGGCGACCCGCTCATCGAGTACAACTACTTCAACAACAACCGCCACTCGGTGGCTTCGGACGGCTCCCACTACGGGTACCGCCTCCGATTCAACCACTTCGGCCCCGTCACGGTCAAGCACGTCATCGACGTCCACAGTCCGGGCGGCGTGCGCACTGAGATCCGGAACAACGTCGTGGAACCGGTCACGCGGACCTACGACGGGAACTGCGCCGAGGCGGTTGACCTCGACGGCGAACCCGACGAGGGCGTCTACGTCGAAGGGAACTGGTTCTTCCAGACCGACTGCACCTTCGAGCTGTCGGGCGTCTCGAACAAGTCGATCTCCGGCAATCACTACGGAACCGACGCCGGCGTCTCCTACGAGGACGTCATCCCGGGCTACTCGGGCTGGCGCTCGTAAGTCGCCGGATCGGACCGGGTTTCTGCCTGGCGCTTCGACACGAGGTCACTCCTGACGCGGTACCGGCAAACCCGGACCGGCGCGGCCCGAGCATCTCGATCGAGACCACCCGAAGGCCCGGATCGCCGCCGCGCAGGACCTGGATTGTCGTCGACCGAAGATGTCGGTAACGTGGCGCTACCGTCGAAATACGTTTCCTACGGTTCGATCTCGAGTCTCTGGAGCTGGCCGACTGCCGATCGCGCGATACTGGCGGCGGAGCGGCGTCGACCCGCCGAGACGCAAATCGCTCGGTTGCGGTCGTATCGAGGTCGATCGCTTCGGCGACTCGGCGCGGTCGGTCTGGAGGCTCCAGCGTCCCGCGCACGTGCCGTGCGCGCCCCGTTGTAGCATCCCTTCTCTCCCCTAAGAAATTCTTTACAATGGGTGTGGCGGTGGATCGCTTCCCTGAATGGCACACCACGATCAGCGGGTACCCGACGCGAGCGCCGCGGACGCCGGCCGGTCCCGACCGCAGAGCGACTCCCTCGCCGAAACGACCGGGGAGATGGATCGATTGGGCGTCGTCGGACTGGGGTACGTCGGTCTGCCCCTCGCACTGGCGGCCCATCACGCCGGATACGACGTGGTCGGGGTGGACGTCGACGGCGAAAAGATCGAGCGCCTCAGAAACGGGACGTCTGCGGTCACCGACGTCTCCGACGGGGCGGTCGCGGAGGCCGTCGAGGCGGACCTCGAGTTCACGACCGAGTACGGGGCCCTCGCGGACGTCGACGGCGTGTCGATCTGTGTGCCGACCCCGCTCCGGAAGACCGACTCACCCGACCTCTCTTTTGTCCTCGACGCAGCCACGAAACTGGCACCCGTCGTTCCCGCTGGCTGTACCGTCATCCTGGAGAGTACGGTCTACCCCGGTGCGACCGAAGAGGTCGTCGGGGAGGCCCTGGCCGACAACGGCGCCACCGTGGGCGAGGACGTCTTCCTCGCGTTCTCGCCCGAGCGGATCGATCCGGGCAACGAGGAGTACGGCCCGACGGACATCCCGAAAGTACTCGGCGGTGTAACTCGCGCGTGTGGCGACCGGGCCGAAGCCCTCTACGGGCCGGTCTTCGACGAGATCGTCCGGGTCGACACCGCCACGGAAGCCGAGCTGGTCAAACTGCTAGAGAACACTTTCCGGGCCGTCAACATCGGGCTCATCAACGAACTCGCCCAGGTCGCACACGAACTCGACGTCGACATCTGGAGTGCCATCGACGCCGCAGAGACCAAGCCCTTCGGCTTCATGCCGTTCTACCCCGGCCCCGGGCTCGGCGGTCACTGCATCCCGATCGACCCGTTCTACCTCTCCTGGAAGGCCAGCGAGCACGGCATCGACACGCGATTCATCGACCTCGCCGACACGGTCAACCGGGAGATGCCGGACCACGTGGTCCGGCGCGTCGTCGAGCAACTCAACCACCGGGGGACGCCACTGTCGGGGGCCGACGTCCTCGTCGTCGGCGCCGCCTACAAGCCGGACGTCTCGGACACGCGCGAGTCGCCGACGATCGACATCCTCGGACAGTTCGCCGAGTGGGACGCCTCGGTGTCCTACCACGATCCCCACGTCCCGTCACTGGTGGTCGGCGGTGACACCTACGAGTCCGTGCCGCTGACCCGGTCGCGACTCGCGGCTGCCGACTGCGTGGTCCTCGTGACGAACCACTCGGCCGTCGACGTGGAACGGATTCTCGATCACGCCTCGTTCGTCTTCGACACGCGCAACGCTCTCCCGGATTCGGACGCCGAACACGTCGTCCACCTCTGATCGCATGACCGACTCGTCTCCGACCCCATCTGAGACGGTGGGGTCGCCGACCGCGCTGGTCACCGGCGTCGCGGGGTTCGTCGGCTCCAACCTCGCGACCGCCCTCCTGGATCGCGGCTACACGGTCACGGGCGTGGACAACTTCGCGACCGGGCGGCGGACCAACCTGGCGCCGCTCGACCCACGCGACGGCTTCACCTTCCGAGAGGGCGACGTCCGGGACGCGACGCTCGTGGCCGACCTCGTCGACGACGTCGACTACGTCTTCCACCAGGCGGCAGTCCCGTCGGTGCCCCGAAGCGTCGACGACCCGGTCACGTCGACCGACGCGAACTGCACGGGCACCGCGACGGTCGTCGACGCCGCGCGCGACCGGGGGGTCGACACGCTCGTCGTGGCCTCCTCGTCGTCCGTCTACGGGTCCGCGGCCGAACTGCCGAAGGTCGAAACGATGACACCGAACCCGGAGTCGCCCTACGCCCTCTCGAAGTACTTCACGGAGGAGTTGGCGGTCCAGAGCGCCGGGCTGTACGACTTCGACGCCGTCGCCCTCCGGTACTTCAACGTCTTCGGTCCCCGGCAGGATCCGGCGGGCGACTACGCCGCCGTCATCCCGTCGTTCGCGCGCCGCATGCTCGACGGCGAGCGCCCGATCGTCTACGGCGACGGCGAACAGTCCCGCGACTTCACGTACGTCGAGAACGCCGTGCTGGCCAACGTCCTGGCCGCGGAGCGCGACGTCAGCGGCGAAGCGATCAACGTCGGCTGTGGCGATCGCGTGACGATCAACGAGCTGGTGGCCGCGCTCAACGAACGACTCGACACGGACCTCGACCCCATCTACGACGACCCGCGGCCGGGCGACGTCCGGCACTCGCACGCGGACATCTCGAAGGCGGGTGCACTCCTCGGGTACGAGCCGGTGGTCGGGTTCGAGGACGGACTGGACAGAACCGTCTCCTACCTCCAGAATGGCGGATTCTGAGCAACCCGGCGCGGCCGGGGACGGGCGGGCGATCGAGCCGCCGACACGTCGGGAGCCCACGGGGATGGACCTCGTCTACGTCGCAAACAGCGTCGTCCCGTCGAGAGCCGCGAACTCGATGCAGGTGATGAACATGTGCGAGGCCTTCGCCGACAACGGCCACGACGTCACGCTGCTGGTTCCCGACCGCGGCGCGGAACTGTCCGACGTCGACGACGTCCACGACTACTACGACGTCGCGCCGACCTTCGAGATCCGCAAGTGCACGCGCCCGAACCTCTCGAGTGCCGGGACCTTCCTGGTCAACTACTGGATCGGTCGCGAAGCGGCCGCGATGGACCCGGACCTCGTGTTCGGCCGGAGCGTCGTGGCGTGTTACTTCGCCTCGCTCACCGGCGCCCGGACCGTCTTCGAGTCCCACTCGCCGATGCGCGAGAGTCGCTTCGGCTGGCTCGAGGAGGCGTTTTTCAGCCGCCTCACCGGCCACGAGACCTTCGAGCACCTGGTGGTGATCTCCGACGCCCTCCGCGAGTACTACGAGGAGGCATACCCGCACCTCGCGGGAACCGTCGTCGTCGCACGGGACGCAGCCGACCCCGTCGACACGTCCGTCCAGCCGGTCGCCCTCGAACCGGCTGACGCGGCGCTACAGGTCGGCTACGTCGGGAATCTGTACGAGGGCCGGGGCATGGCACTCGTCGCCAGTCTGGCCCGCCGGCTCTCCGACGTGCACTTCCACGTCGTCGGCGGCGACCCGGACGACGTGGACCGGTGGCAATCGACGCTCGCGGACGTCGAGTCGATCACCTTCCACGGGTTCGTTCCACCCGGGGAACTGGACCGATATCGGCTGGCCTTCGACGTGCAGGTCGCGCCCTACCAGCACGACGTGGCGACGAACGCCGGCCACAACACCGTCCGCTGGATGTCGCCGCTGAAGATATTCGAGTACATGGCCGCGGGGACGGCCATCGTCGCGTCGGACCTCCCGGCGATCCGCGAGATTCTCGACGACGGCGAGACGGCGCTGCTCGCAGATCCCGACGCCGTCGACGAGTGGATGGACGCCCTCGTGCGACTGCGAGACGAACCGGACCTTCGGTCGGCACTCGGAGCGCGGGCGCGAGCGGACTTCCTCGAAAACTACACCTGGGAGCAACGGGCGAAAGAGGTACTGCGACCGGAGACACGGGTGGTCGCGGGTGGGCATGCTCACGGCCCGTAGCGTCGCCCCCGTCGGGCTCGCACCCGCGTCCGGAGTGCCCGACCACCCGATTCGCGGACCGTCGCCGGTCCCGGTCTGGCGTCGTCCTTCCGGTCCACGGGTCGGTGAGTCGGGCGGGAGAGCCCAGGTGACGGGGGTTCCCGACCGGACTCACGGTGAGGTGAACGATGGATAGGCGGACGTACCTCGCCCTCGCCGCCGGGACTGTCGTCTTCGGCGGGACGCTCTCACCGCCTCGTTCCCCGGCGGATCCACGACCGGACCGCCGGCGGGACGAGCCCGTGGAGGGCCCGCCGACCGACGACGAACCGGCGTTCCAGGCCACGTCCCTCACCGAGCTGACGCGGGCACTGACTGCGGCGAGCAGCGGCGAGACCGTCTACGTGCCGGGCGACGTCGAGATGGACCTGAGTGGTACCTGGATGATCCAGGTCCCCGACGGCGTGACCCTCTCGAGCGACGGCCGCCTCGACGGGCCCGACGGGGCGCTTCTCACGTCGAGCGAGGGCGACGAGAGCCCGAGCGACCGGCGCGGCCTCCAGAAGATTCAGCTGGGGACCGGCGCCCGGTTCACCGGGTTCCGGCTCGAGGGCCATCACCACGACTACGTGAATCCGATCCAGGAACACGACGGGGACTTCTACGCCCACCGCGGGAGTGGCATCGAGGTCGGCACGGACGGCGTCGTCGACAACAACGAGATTTCCGGGTGGGTGTACTCGGCCGTCTGGGCCGAGGACAACGCCCGGATTCGACGCAACCACATTCACCACAACACCTGGGAGGGACTCGGGTACGGTGTGACGATTCCGAAGGGCGACCACATGCCCGTCATCGAGCAGAACCGGTTCAACTACAACCGCCACGCGATCTCGGGCAGCGGCGGTCCCGAATGTGGCTTCGTCGCGCGCGACAACGTCGTCGGCCCTGACTGGGTGGGGGCGCAGTTCGACATGCACGGCGACGACGGGATGGTCGGCATCGCCGGGGACGAGATCGTCATCCGGAACAACGACTTTCACGCGACCAGGGCCGTCGAGGCGAAGACGCGCAACCCTGGCGGCGAGTACCCCGCTATCCAGATCCGTGGCTCGCCGGAGACCGGCGTCTGGGTCGAGGAAAACCGGTTCGTCCACGAGAGTCGCGAGGAGGCCTACTACCAGACCGACGGTCCACACCGTGTTACCTTCGACGGCAACACCTACGGCTGGACGCCGGAGGGCGACTGGGACGACACGAAGGGGAACCTGACGAACGCGACGAACCAGCGCTGGTGGCCGGTCGACTGGTAACTCCCGGCACGCGGTTTCCCTCGCCAGCCGCCGGTCACTGTAACCAGACGACGCCGGACTCGACGGCCGACCCGATCGGGTCGGGGAGCTTCCGGAGGATGTCGAGAACCTCTGCCCGGTCGAGGGCGCCGGTGAGAAGAGCGACCGTCGAGTAGACGACCAGGCCCGTGGGCGGGACGACGAGGAGCGCGACCACGTCGTGATGTATCCATCGGGCGAGGAGGACGATCGGGACCGCCGAGACGAGGGCCGTCGCCGCGATGCGGACTGGGCGGAGGTCCTGGAGCGGGTCGAACCCGATCCGCCGGGACGCCCAGACGAGGAGGGCGAACATCGACCCGTAACTCAGGCTCGTCGCCACGGCGGCACCCATCATCCCGTACCGGGGAATGAGGAGGCCGTTGAGCCCGAGGTTGACGGCCGCGGCGGTGCCACTCGCGGCGACGAGCGTCGTGATCTGCCCCGAACCCTGGCCGATAGCCTGGAGCGGCCGCGCGGCGGCGAACCCGACGACCCCCGGAATCAGCAGGAGGAGCGGGGCCGTCGCGACTGCGAAGGCTTCGCCGTAGTAGAGGGGAACGAGCTCGTCTGCGAGCGCGGCGAGTCCGATCGCCAGGAGGACCACCAGCAGGATCGTGTACCGGCTGACGCGAGACGCCAGTCTCGTAATCTCCTCGTGGCGGCCGTCGGTCCAGAGCGTCGAACTCGAGTGCAGGAGGACTACCTGGAGCGCCTTCGGGACGGCCCAGAGGTACTCCGCCAGCGCCAGCGCGGCCTTGTAGAAACCGGTCGTCTCGCTGCCGACGAACGACCGGAGCATGATCACGTCCCCGTGATACAGCGACAGCGTCATGAGGACCAGCACGATGTTCAGGGCGTTGAACGACAGGACCTCGCGGTACGGGAACGAGTCCGGGATCGTGCCGAGCAGTGACCTGACCGACAGCCGTCGAACGATGACGACGCCTGCGAGAACCCCGACGAGGACGTTCGCGAGGACGTGCCCGAACAGCATTCCCTCGACGCCCAGGCCGACGGCCAGCACGAGCGCGATGCCGACGCCCACCGTGGTCGCTTTCCGCACCACGTTGAGTGTCCCGGAGATCTGTTCGACCCCGAACCCCAGGACGACGTGGTGGGTCAGCGCGCGAAACTGCGTGGCGAGGACCAATCCCGCGAGCAGGAAGAAGTACAGCGTGAAGTCCGGTCCGAACGCCCACGCGGCACCGCCGAGCGCAGTGAACGCGTACAGGACGACCGCCGCGACCAGCCCGATGCCGACGCCGACGATGGCGTAGAACCGGACGACGTTCTCCTGCCAGTCGGTCCCCGCCCGGTATTCGGCCACGTACTTCTGGACCCCCTCGGTGACGGACCCGCTCACCGGAATCATGTACAGGGACAGGATCGACAGCATCACCGCGTAATCGCCGTACCCGCCGGGTCCCAGGAGCCGCGCGACGATCGGCGTCGAGAGAATGGCAATGACGGTAGTGAGCAGGCGGGCGGTGAGCAACGAGAGGAAGCGTTTGAAGAGGTTCTGCCCCCCTTTCACAGCGACCACCGCCGACGCACGGCCGGTCGACGGCCCTCGCACCGGTGGATGCTACCGGCCACCGGCCGACATTCGCCAGACCGGGCTGTCCGGTGCGTCGTCAGCCCGCCGGCGCGCACCCGGCGGCCCGTCCCGACAGCGGCCCGCACGACCGGCGGTGCCTGGAGACGGTTCTCAGCGGGGTTCGCGGCCGACACTCCGTCAGTCCGGTGCGTTCCAGTGTGGTGCATTTGTATCCGTGGCAACGCGGTCCGAGTGCTGCCGTGGTAGCTCCGGGACAGTCTCGCCGTACTGTCGACCCGTCCCCGGCCACGCCCTTGCCCGGCCGCAGGCGATCGAACGGCGTACTTCACTCCAGGATCGCCGTGAGCGCGCCGAGGTCGTCGATCTCGACGTCGGGCTCGATCCCGTGGGCGGGTTCGAGGTGGGTGTATCGCCCCCGGCGCAGGCGGACTGTGGTCATACCAATCTGCTTCGGAATCCGGACGTCGACGCGGGGATCGTCGCCCACGTAGACCGTCTCGTCGGCCGACCCGGCGAGTTCGGCGAGCGCGGCGTCGAAGACCTCGCGCTGGTGCTTCGAGCTGTCGCGTTCGGGCCCGACGACGACCACGTCGAAGTAGCCCTCGACGCCGAGGCGCCGGAGCTTCGCCCGGCCGCCGTGGCCGTCCGTGATCAGGCCGAGGTCGTACCGGTCCGCGAACCGGGAGAGGACGCGCTCGGCCGCCGGGTACGGGTCGAGCGGATCGGTCGCGTCGTGGTAGGCTGCGACCAGGTCCTCGACGATTGCGTCCGCGCCGCCGTCGGGAGCCAGGCCGTGGCGGTCGACCAGGCGGTCGAATGTCCCCTCCGTCACGGACTCGTCGAAGTACAGCGCCAGCAGTTCGTCGTGGTAGGACTCGCCGGTCCGTGCTTCCAGGCGGTCGCCCGCCTCGCGGAGGCCGGCACGGGCGTACTGGTGGTAGTCGTACAGCGTGTCGTCGAGGTCGAAACACACCGCCGCCGGTGCGGCGTCGACTGCGTCGGTCATGGTGGCCGGGCAGTCGGGACCGGTCCGGCGTCGTCCACCAGGTACGTCTCGCCGTCGGGCGATCGAAACAGCTCCTGCCAGTACCGGACCATCTCGGTGCCCCAGGCGACGTCGACGGCGGGAATCTCCTCGCCGAGGGCGTGTTTGACGCCGAGGTAGGGCATGTTCGCCCCGGCGCCGACGCACATGACGATGGTTCCGGCGACCCGGGGATTGATCTCGATGACTTTCGGCGCCCCCGCGGCGTCGTAGCGGAACTGGACGTTGACGTTGTACCGGAGCTCGAGTTCCTCGGAGATGGCCGTGGCCGCTTCGATCAGGTCTGTGCGTTTCTCGACGGTCCCCGCGAAGCTGATGCCGGCGCGGGTCCGCTCCCGGGATCGCGGCACGACGGGCCCGACGTCGTCGCCCATCGCGAGGACGTCGACGCTGTACTCCTCGCCGGGGAGGTACTCCATGACGACGAGTTCGGGGAAGTTCTCCGCCTCGCGAAGAACCGGGAGCACCTCGTCCAGCGTCGTCACCGCCGCGTCCGGCTTTTCCTCCATGAGGCGGGTCAGCCGATCCTCACCCTCGTCGAGGACGCGAAAGCCGCGCATGCCGCTCGCGACCGGACGCTTGAAACACACGGGCGTCTCCGGGTAGCCCAAGGCCGCGACGGCCTCGCGGAAGCCCCCCTCGTCGTCGACGACCCTGAAGCGCGGCGCGCAGGCGAACCCCTGCTCGGCCAACGTCTCGTACAGTTCGCCCTTGTCGTTGGCCAGCTGGAGACCCTCGCCCGGCGAGACCATCACCGTCGCATCGACGGACGCGCGACCGTCCGCGAGGGGCTGGAGTTCGGCGGTCGTCAGCGGGAGGACCACGTCGACGGCCTCCGCGTCGACGAGCTCCCGGATCCGGGCGAGGTAGCCGTCGGCCGTCCCGGCCGGGACCGTGTAGTTCGCGTCGACGAGGGCGAAGCCGTAGGCGTCTGGATCCATGTCGACGCCGACGATCCGGACGTCGTGGTCCCCGCCCGCACGGAGGCTCCGCACGATGCCGGACGCGCCGGGTGCCCCGGCACCGGTCATCAGGACAGTGACGTCAGCACCCGACCGGTCGCGATCGGCCGACGCCTGCTGGCTCATGGATCCTCCGGGGGCCGGATCTCGGCCTGTCCCACGCCACTCGTGTCGACACGATGGCCGTCACCGTTCTCCCGAGACTCGTCGACAGCGCTCGCGCTTCGCGTGAGCGGCCCCGACGACTCGCGCTCCTGGTCGTCGTCCGCGGTCTCGGGTCCGTCGGTAGCCGGATCGATCTGGACTGTCAGGTCGCGGTTGTCCTCGCGGTCGAGGATCGCCCCGGCGAGGAAGGTGAGGGCACCGAGCGTCACCGCGACGACCCACGTTCCCGTCGCGTCACGGTCCCGGCGGACCACCGACGACAGGAGTCCGAGCAGACTCGCGCCGAGGACGCTCGATCCCAGCGCGTACAGCGGCGCGATGGGCTCGAAGCGCGTCAGGAGGTACTTCCGGCGGAGCCGCCAGAGCCAGCTCCGGAGGAGCATGCCCGAGACGCGCGGGACGTACTCCCGGTAGTCGATGTGGCTCTTCCAGCCGTCGGTGTAGGCGTACTCGGAGGACCGGGCGACGTCGGCGATCTCGACGTCCGCGGCGTTCAGCCGGACGAGCAGGTCGTTGCAGTACCCGTAGTACTCGTACATCCCGTCGACGTCCGTCCGTTCGAGGGCGTCCAGCGAGATGGCCGTGTAGCCGTTCTGGGAGTCCATGGAGTCCCAGTAGCCGCTCGCGATCTTGGTCAGGTACGAGAGGGCCACGTTCCCGATTAGCCGGAAGCGAGGCATCTTCGCCCAGTAGGCGGGGTCTGCGAAGCGGTTCCCCTTGGTGTAGTCGGCCTCCCCATCGACGATCGGATCGAGGTACTTCTTCAGTTCGGCGGGGTCCATCTGGTCGTCGCCCCCCAGGACGGCGGTCGCATCCAGGCCCTCCTCGCGGGCGCGCTGATACCCAGTCTTGATGGCACCACCGACGCCGCGGTTCTCCTCGTGCTGGATCGGCACCACGAGGTCCTCGAAGCGGCCGTCGTGGGTGGCGTTGCGTCGCGCCGCGTGGTCGATGATCTCCCTCCAGGTGTCGTCGGTGGACCCGTCGTCGACGACGTAGGCACGGTCGACGAAGTCCGGCAGGCCGTCGATGACGTCGCCGACGTAGCCCGATTCGTTGTAGGCGGGCACGACCACGGCGACGGTCACGGTCCTATACATCGGTGCTGGCCTCCCGTCCGGCGTCGTGGTCCGTCGCCGCCTCGTCGGCGACCATCAGTCGCTCCCCCCGTCGAGGAACTCCGCGCGCGACGCCGCCCGCGCGTCCCAGCAGGCGGACTCGATGGCCCCCTCGACTCGTTCCTCGAAGGTCCCGTCAGTTTCGGCCCAGAGGCCCGGGTGGGTGAGGACCTGGACCGGGCCGTCGTCGGGGCCAACCGCCGGGGGCTCGTCGCGCCACCGCTGGCTCGAATCGGCAACGTAGGTCACCTCCGAGAAGTAGGCCGGCGCGTAGGCGCTCGTGAACCCCTCGAACTCTGCACCGAGAGCCCACGCCGGCGGGATGTGAAAGGAGACGCCCGTCGGCGTGCCCTCGAGGAGCGAGTCGAGTACGTCCAGTTCCGCGCGGACCCGTCGTTCGACCGACCCGGCCGGCGGTCGTCTGTCCAGTTCGGGATAGGCGTGCGTACTGAAGTGCAGGCCCACGTCGTGACCGAGTCCCTCGATCCGGCGGATGGCCTCGCGGCTCGTCGACCGCATGGCGTTGTACAGCGGGGACGTCAGCAGGACGAAGTACGTCGACTCGACGGCGAGGTCGGCCTCCATCTCGGCCATCGCCACCGCCGCGTCCAGCGACAGGTCGACGTCGTGGCGGCAGACGAGGTCGCCCCGCCCGGGCGTGCCCGTAAAGCCCCGAAACGCGTAGCCGTCGGCCCGAAGGCGCTCCAGGAAGGCTCGGTACCACCGATGCGTGAACTCGACTTCCAGGAGCAATCGGTCCGTTTGATCTCCCATGCGTGCCCAAAGCGGGGGCCGAGGACTGGTTAGTAATTACACGGTTACCGGCCACCGTCGGTCCGTACGGACTGCTTACGTCGCCGCGAGACGGGTCCCTCGTCAGCCAGTCACGTCCGGATCCGCCTCCGCGAGGTGCGCCAGGAGCGAGTCGTGCAGCGGCCCGTTGGAGCCCAGCAGCGGCTTCCGCTCGTCCGTGTCCAGCGTGACGGTGTATGGCTCGCCCTGCTCGTCGGTGATAGTGGCGCCCGCGGCCCGCGCGATACACACGCCCGCGGCGACGTCCCACGGGTAAGTGTCGTATTCCCAGACCGCGTCGGCGCTCCCGCTCGCCAGGTAACACAGGTTCAGTGCCGCACACCCCAGCCGTCGAACGCCCCGGCTCTGCTGGTAGAAGTGCGAGAGGAACGAGCCGTCGGGGTCGTAGCCCGAGATGAGCATGCTCACGTCGAGGGTCGACCGGTCGGTGGTCGCCAGGCGGACGTCGTTCTCGTAGGCCGCATCGTCCGCGCGGGCGCTGAAGAGCTCGCCGGTCTCGGGCACGTAGACGACTCCCATGACCGGTTCGCGACCCTCGAGGAGGGCGATCGAGACGGCGTAGTTCGGGTTGCCGTGGGCGAAGTTGCCGGTCCCGTCGAGCGGGTCGACCACCCAGGTGTACGGGGAGTCGCGGTAAACGCGCTCGCTCTCCTCGGTGAAGATACCGTGGTCGGGGAACTCGTTGCCGATGACGGTGGTGATGATCCGGTCGGACTGGTGGTCGGCTTCCGTGACGATGTCGGCCTTGTCGGACTTGAACTCGACCGACTCGACCTGGCCGTGGAGGTCGCTGAGGACGTCGCCGACGCTGAGGGCGGCCTCCTCGGCGACTGCGCGTGCGCGCTCGACGAGGTCTGGTGTGGGGGTGGGGCCGTCCGGTTCGAGCAGGTCCCGGGGTCCCTGGTCGCCGGCCTCCCGGGCGCTCCAGCCGAGCTTCTGGGTCACGGCCGTGAAGAAGTGGTCGTCGAAGCTCGTCCGGACGACGTGTGCGAGGCGGTCGGCGCCGGTCACGGTGACGACGGCGCCCTCGGCGAGGTACGTGTGGGCGCGCCCGCCGTCGACGAGGAGACTCGCGGTGCCCTGCGTGACGATCCGGAGCGTCGTGGACGCGTCGAGGACGACCGGGCGCGTCCCGAGCGCGTGCGTGTGGAGCGGCACGAGTTCGAGTGACTGGTTGTTGGCGGGGTAGTGGATCGGGCCCCCCGCAGACAGCGAGAGCCCGGTCGACCCGGTCGGCGTGGCCACCGCGAGGCCGGTCCCCTCGAACTCGCCGACGTACTCGTCGTCGAGAAACACGTCCAGCCGGGTGACCTTCCGATCGATCGGGTTCTCCGGCGGGACGTGTTCGACCATCACGTCGTTGATCCCGGTGGCGTCGAGCCCGGGGGCGTCGGCGTGGAGTTGTTGCCGGCTGTCGACCGTCGCCCGCCCCTTCAGTACTTCGTCCAGGGCGTCTGTCAGGTGTTCGGGCTCGACCCTGGCCAGAAAGGAGAGCGTCCCGGCGTTGATTCCCAGCAGCGGGATGCCCCGGGGGGCGAAGGTCTTGATCCCCTCCAGGAACGTCCCGTCACCGCCGAGGGTCACGCCCAGGGTCGCGCGACTCGGCGTGTAGACGTCGCCCACGTCGTTGCCGACGTCGACGACCGAGAGGTCGATGTCGCGCCCGTCGACCCACGCCTCGAGTACCGCCAGAGCGTCCTGGCTCTCCGGGCTCGTGACCGCGATGATCTCCTCGGTGGTCGCGAGGCGTCGGCCGTGCATACGCTCTCACGCTCCGTCTCGCTGCTACAAAAGTGTCCATGGACGGCCCCTCGTCACCGCGGCGGTTCGGGGCCCGTCTGCAACAGATCAACGAATCACAACGTATTTGCGGTCGCTCGTTGGTAGTGAGTCACACACTGGGGGAACCGATGCATGACGCAGGCGGGTGACGGATCGGGGGTGAGAGTGCCATGACCAAGGTCGCGGGCGCCCGCCCCGTTCGCGTGGCGCTCGTCGTGACGGACGCCGAGTGGGGCCACACGATGGCGTCCGCGATGCAATCCATGGAGCCGCCCGTCGAGGCGACGCTGTTCGGCGAGGTGGGGCCAGCACTGGAGACTGTTGGTACGGTCGACTGCGTTGTCGCCGAGTCCACGTTGTCACGGTCGGCGTCCCCCCCGATTCCAGCGCAGGTCCGGGCGATGGATGCGGACACGCCCGTGGTGCTCGTCCTGGACGGCGCAGCCGACGAGTCGGCCGCTACCAACGCCGATCCGACGGACGTCTACGTGCGTGTCGGTGGCGACGCTCGCCCGGCGCGGCTGGCACGCCGCGTCCTGACGGCCGTGCGGGCGGCGCGCGCCCCGGATCCGGACGCTGCCGACACTGCCGCCCTCCAGCCGCTGTTGGCGGAACTCCCGACGCCCATCGCGGTCACCGACGGGGCCGAGACCGTTCGCTACACGAACCCGGCGTACAAGGCGACCTTCGGGCTCGGACAACGGCTCCCGGCGGGGCTCCCATCCGCTGCCGACGCCGACCAGGTGACGGTCGAGTGTGACACGCTCGACGGACCCAGGACCTTCCGGTACGCCGTGGTTAGACCCTTCGCTGGCGTCGACTGTCACGTGCTGCGTGCCCAGTCCGCGTCGCCACTGCAGCACTCGGCCACCCCGGATTTCACGTCGCGTGACGGCGATGGATCGGTGCTCGCGAGCGGGCCGACTCTGGACGCGTTGACCAACCGCCAGCGAGAGGCCCTCCAGACTGCCTACGAGGGCGGGTTCTTCGACCGTCCGAAGGCCCACAACTCCGAGGAACTGGCCGCCCGCCTCGACATCACGCGGTCGACGTACCTCCAGCACCTCCGGACCGCCCAGCGCAAACTTTTCAGTCAGGTCTTCGAGTAACCCTACTATGGTGGGTCGTCGTGGGCCCCTCCACATTCGGGGCTAGCATCTGAGCGGCTCAAGTTACGTGGCTGTCGATCACACAACACGATTGCGACGCGAACGCGACCGTGAGTGGGAACGTGGGTTGGGTGGTACCCGATCGGCGCCACGACGCGCGGACGGCGGTCGATCGCCACCGATGTGGGGTCGGTGGCGACCGTCGACGCGTGGCGCCACCCTGCCATCGCTCGTCGGTCCCTGGCGCGTTCGCGCGCGGAGCGACGTGATGACCACGATGCAACGGCAACCCGACGACGTTGGCGCTGGTAGCGAACCCGCAAAGGAGGGGGAGGCGGGCCTCGCAAGGACGGACATCTACGACGTGTTGAGCAACGAGCGTCGAACGATGGTTCTGGAACTGCTTGCCGCGGCGGATCCGCAGGACCTGGGGGACCTGGCGGAGGAGATCGCAGCCCGGGAGACGGGCGAGCGGCCGCCGCCGCGGAACAAGCGCACGAGCGTCTACGTGACCCTCCACCAGACACACCTGCCGAAACTCGCGACCCTCTCGATCGTCGAGTACGACGACCGCGAGAAGGTCGTCTCCCTCGGCAGTCGCGCCTCGACGGTCCTGGCCCAACAGGAGGGCGGTTCGACCGAATCCACCGCCCCTGGCGCCCGCTGGTCGGAACTGAGTCTGGCGGTGGCCACGAGCGGTCTGGGTCTCGCCGGCGGGAGTGCGATCGGTCTCCCCGGACTGGCGTCCCTCCCCGCCGGCGCGTACGCCGTCGCAACTCTCGCCGTCCTCGTCGCGCTTCTGGGGTTTCACGTCGCTCAAAACGGCGCCGGCGTCCCGTTCGATCCGCCGCTCCTGAATCGCTGACGACCCTTCGCTGATGCGTCGGGACCGCCGGAGTGGCCTCCGTTCTGCTCCCGCCAGGGGATCCGATCGGCAGTCTGGCTAGCGCGCTCACGAGCGGGGACGGGCATCTATGTCAACGATCCGACTGCGAATCGAAATCGATTGGATCCTGGGGGCCAATTTGGGCACATGGCACTCCTCGACATTGTCCGCACTCGCGTCGTCACGCACGCGCCCGACGATTCCGTCGTCGCGGCCGTCGACAGCATGCGCGAGGAGGCAGTCTCGTGCGTCGTGATCGTCGACGACGGTCGACCGACGGGAATCGTGAGCGACCGGGCCATCGCGCTCCAGATAGGCGAGGACCGCGATCCCGCCGACCTCGCGCTCCGCGATGTCCCGACGGGGGACGTCGACCCGGTCGACGCGGATACCGGTGTCTACGAACTGCTCGAGCACATGGCGAATCGTGGCGTCCGACGGGTTCCCGTTGTCGACGATGGGGGACTCGCCGGGATCGTTTCGATCAGCGACCTCGTGATCCTCCTCGGGATGGAACTCCAGCACGTCGCGAACGTCCTCCGGACCGACTCGCCGGCCTACGAACGGTCGCCCTCAGACCTGTACGAGTGACGATCTCCGGTGTGCTTCGCCACGGCAATCGATTCGGTCCGTCGACCGCGACCACGCGTGGTCCTGCGGTGTCGGCTCCGAACGTCGCTGGGAGGTGCGTGCTATAGGAGTGTGAACTACACCGAGACGTTCCGGGTCGCTCGCTGACGCTCCCTTCCCGGGATGGGACTCGTCTCGTTCACGTCCGTCGCGGTCAGTTTTGCCGCTCGCCGAGTTGGTTCGTGACGAGAACATGGGCGCCGCAGGCTCCGTTTCGACTTTCGAACGAGTCGACAGTTCAGGCGTGTAGCCGGTGAAATCGGCGGTATCAAAATCGGGCGTACTGACACCCACTTTTCGTTTCGTCCCTTCAGCAAGAGCGACGGCGTGGTTTTCCAGCAGATGGTCATCCCTGATCCTGGCCGCACCGAGAGACAGGGAACGGACGATACAGCCGGGGCGTGTGAAATACCCGCCCACTGGGCTAGTCCTGCGGAACTGTCTTGGTGGGCTGCTCTGTCGCAGGTGCGGGAGGCTCGTGTGTCCCGAAGTCTGGGTGAGTTTCTTCCATCCAGCCGTACACGACCGCTCCGGAGATGAACATCAGTATCGCAGTCATGTAGAATGCGGCTTCGGCGTTCACGAACTCCATCGAGAGTCCAATCAGGATTGCGCCGACGGCATACCCGGAGTCACGCCACATCCGGTAGACGCCCATCCCGGCCGACCGCCACGTCGGGTGGGCGGCGTCGCTCGGCACAGTCATCAGGTTCGGATACAGTAACGCCATTCCGAGACCAGAGAGAGCAGCCAAGACAGCCCACGCGAGGTACCCTTCTACGAGTACCATTCCGAGAACCCCCGCGCCTGCGAGGAACATCCCCCAGATGACGGGCGGCCGGCGACCAATCCGGTCGGCAAGTCCACCGGTCGCGATCTGGAGGAAGTACATCGCGCTGTGAACGCCGACCACAACCCCGACTGCCGCAATACCGAGACCCTCGCTGACGAGATACAGCGGCACGGCGATCCAGAACAGCGTATCCACGAAGTTCTCGATGTGACCCGCCTGCGCGGCGGCGAACAGCGTTTTGTCTCCGTAGGTCGCGCGTTTCAGCACATCGCTGAACGGGAGGTTCGCATCGTGATGATCGTCGTCGCCCTCTGCCTGCGCGTACTGGAGGGTTTCCTTGATCAGGAAGATAGAGACGAGGAACGCCAGCACGACGACGACGGCGAGGAAGTAGAACGGTTCGGGCCGTAGACTCCACTGGCCAGCGATGACGCCCGTAATCCAAGCACCAGCGGCAACGCCAGTATAGCCGAAGGCCTCGTCAATACCGACCGCCAGGCCACGTTGCTCGGGTCCCGCGAGGTCAATCTTCGCGTTGATCGCCATACTCCACGTCAACGCTTGGTTGATGCCCAGCAGGATGTTCCCGACGGTGATCCAGCCCCAGCTCGGAGCAAAGATGAGGATGATCGGTAACGGGAGTGCCGTCGCCCACCCAGCGACGAGTACCGGCTTGCGGCCGTACTCTTCACCCCATTTGCCGGCGTAGAGGTTGAGGATCGACTTCACGATCCCGAACGAGACGACGAACGAACCGATAACGAGGAACGACTCGACGCCGAGTACCTCTTCGCCCAGAACGGGGACGACGGTCCGTTCGGATCCGATGGTCAGGCCGGTGGCGAACACCAACAGAACGTGCAGCGAGAACTGCCCGAGGTGTTCGCGGATGCCCTGTTTGATTTCAGTTCCCGTACTCATGGTTTATTCGGCAGCGCAGTTGTTGGGGCCCAGTTCCAGCTCGGCCAATTCGTCGGCAGGAACTGACTCTCGACCAACGTTCGTTCGCTTGACGCGCTCGAAGTTCGGGGGATGATCCGGAATATCCGACGCGAGTTCTTCGACGAACTCCTCGCGGTCGCGGCCGAGATCCTCGTTCCGGTCTTTGACTCCCCCGAGGGTCGCGGTCACTGGTGGTTCGGGCGAGCCAGGGTCGTGTGCTGGCAAGACAACTGCATCGTCCGGTCTGTCCACGAGCCGCCGGAGGCTCTCGTAGAGCGTCGCAGCGTTCCCTTCGACGTCGGAGTCTTCGATGCCAGCTTCGACGCCGAGTTCGACGCGTCCAACGCTCTCGTGGAAGAGCGTATCGCCCGTGATCAGCGCTGCGCCATCGACGTCGAACGAGACGCTCCCCTCACTGTGCCCCGGCGTGTGAATAACCTCGATGTCGAGACTGCCGACTGTCACAGTCTGTCCATCCTCGACGGGCGTCGCGTCGATGGCGAGTGCATCGTTCGGATGGAGGTAGTAGGGGACGTCGTGCTGGTCGGCGAGTGCTGCCGCACCCGAGACGTGGTCGGCGTGGGCGTGCGTGTCGAAGACGCCGACCAGGTGGGCGTCGTACTCCTCGAGGATCGCTTCGTATTCGTCGAGATAGTGTGACGGGTCGAAGACAACTGCTTCACCGTCTGCAACGAGAACGTGCGAAAGGCAGCCCTTCCCGGGACGTGCGATCTGAACGAGCGTGCCATCGAAATCGGCGGGCACCTCCGCGTGCCGGTGGACACGGCTCCAGCCGTTCATCCCATCCGTGAGGGTCACCGCATCGTAGTCCAACTCCTGGAGAACTTCTGTCGCGGTTTGCGAGACAACGCCTGCGGCACAGACCGTGACGATGCGCTCGTCACGGGGGAGATCCGAGAGGGATTCCGTGGCCTGTGCAGGGTCGTCAGTCAATTCGTCGTAGACGTCGACGTTGACGCTGCCCGGGATATGCCAGTCCTCGAAATCCGCTTCGTGGCGAATATCGAGGACGACTGGCTCGCTATCACCATTTCGCAATTGTTCGCTGAGTTCGTCTGGCGTGATCTCCTGCATCGGTATTCCCGAATAGAGTACACATTCGTATGTAGGCGATGCCGGACATGACCGGCACAGTTAATCCTGTGCAGACTGAAGTCACCTCTATGAGTCTGTACGAGGTCTCGATTCGGGTCAAACACGAGTGTCCGTACCGAGAGATCTCAGAGCGTCACCCGGACTTGACGATACGCGAGTGGCCGCTGAGCGACTGTCAGGTGCTCCAGATCACGTCAGAGACGACGCCGACTGACGAACTACTGACTGAACTCGGTCAGCTGGGGACCATCCTTCACGAATCGGAGGACGAGGACGGGTATCACGTCGTCACGCAGTCGTGTCTCTGCTCACTGGAGGAGTCCATCATCGACCGCTTCGAGGAGCACAACTGTCTGTATCAGTCGCCGACGATCTATCGCCAAGGCTGGGAACACTACACGGTGGTCGCCTTCGACGGTGACGACATTCGCGAGTTACTCGGTGATTTGCGATCTGACAGAGAGATCGATCTGCTCTCGAAGACCTCGATATCGGAGACGCAGATCCCCCACAGCATGCTGGCACCGGCGAGTCAGCTGTTCGAGGACCTCACTGACAGACAGTTGGCGGCACTCCAGTTAGCACTGGACCGCGGGTACTACGAACAACCGCGGAAGACATCCCTTCGGGAACTTGCCGAACAGACCGCCGTCGCTCGGTCGACGTACGAAGAGCACCTCCGGAAGGCAGAGAACAAACTCCTCACGAGCGCGGGCCAGTTCTTGCGACTGGTCACCGCGACCTCGACGGCTGACCCCTTACAGGTAGAACCGACGCGGCAAGCCAAACGGGCGGCCGACTAGATAGCCGCCGATGCCAATTACGTCGACGGACGAGCAACTCACAAACCGAGACAGAGGTACGAACACGGCATGAGCAACGTCGAGAGTTTCATCCGATTCTGCGACAGCGAGTTCGGGACGGCGGTCATGGATCGCGAGGCCGCGTACGTGAAACAGCACGTCGGTGCGGACGACCGAATTCTGGACGTCGGATGCGGGATCGGCTCGCTCGAAGAACGGTTTCCTGACCACCAAATGATCGGGGTGGATCGCTCGGTCGCGATGATCCATGCAGCACGGGATCGCGTTTCTGCACCGCTTGTTCTCGGTGATGCGACCGCGCTCCCTCTCGCAACGGCGTCCGTCGATGCTGTCGTCTTCGTTTCGACGCTCGAATTCATCCCCGATATCGATGCAGTCCTCGCCGAAGCGACTCGCGTACTCGCACCTGGTGGGACTCTCGTCACACTCGTGTTGAACACGCGCTCCGAGTACGTTCAATCGAATCTCGAGCGAGACGGGTCCTACTTCCAGCGGATGGTCCACCGGGATTCTGAGGCATTGGCGGACACAATTCTGGAATACGTCGAGGGTGAGCAAGAGTACTTCTTGGGTATCTCCGACGGACAAGTCTTCGAGAGTACAGACCCATCGAACGCCGCGATCTCAGCGGTAGTCGGGACTTTGCCTGAGTGACCACAATATCCTTGCCCGGGTTCCGTGAACACGACGTAAATGACTGACCCGACCGATCCGGACACGTCTCCGCTTTTCGAGGCGAAAGAATTCGACGAGTCCTCAGTATTCTCGCCGGAAGCACTGCTGCAGAACGCCCGACGCCAGAAGGATCTCCCGGAACGCGCAGTTCCGGAACTCTGTATACTCGATCCGGATGGAGACATCGTGCGCCAGCTGACGGCCACCGGCGAAGCACACAAAGACGAGGCGTGGCCCGGCTACCACACCGACCTCTATCGGTTCGAACGAAATGATGAGGAATTCGGCATCGTGGGATGCGCAGTTGGGGCGTCGTTCGCTGTACTCCTTGCGGAGCAACTGTTCGCCGCCGGTTGCCAGTTTCTCATAAGCGTAACCTCCGCAGGACGGATTGTGGCCAGAGACGATCCGCCATACTTCGTTCTCATCGAGCGTGCGCTCCGCGACGAAGGAACGAGTCACCATTACCGTTCGCCGAGTCGGTATGCGACTCTCGATGACGAACTTCGTGTTTCGGTCGAAGAGGAGTGTAGAACCGTCTCTCGACCTGTATACACGGGAACAACGTGGACAACGGACGCCCCGTTTCGGGAAACAGAAACTGCAATCGAACGTGCCCGATCAGACGAGATCCTTGCTGTCGAAATGGAGGCAGCAGCACTCTACACGTTCGCGGACGTTCGAGAGCAGCCAGTCGTTTGCTTCGCCCACGTGACCAATCAAATGGGAAAAACAGAGGCGGATTTCGAGAAAGGGGCGGCAGGCGGGAGTCACGATGCATTAGCGGTGATCGACGCCGCTACTATGGCTTGGAGATCTCTGGATTGACGTATCCGGCGATACGTGCAGGAACGATGTCACGACGGGACACGCATCATTCGGTAATCGAGTTTCTGGTTTCCGGCGAACTCGGCTGTACGCGAATCCCGGTGATACCCACTCCCTTTTCGCCCGTGACCGGAAGCAAAATCAGGCCCGTTCGACTGATATTCCCAACGCTCTCTGGCGATTATGGCTGCTCGAATATATGGGCGCTTCAGGATTGTGAACCGGAGGAAGACGGTCCAGGCCTGCGGTCTCGCTACGCTCGACCGTTCCGGGCTAGGACTTCCAGGGGCCAAATCCTTTGGCCCAGATTTAGCGCCTCCCATGCGGTCGTCGTAAAATCATGGGCGCTGCAGGCTCCGATTCGACTGTCGAACGAATCGAGCTTTCGGGCGTGAGGCGGTAGAAGTCGGGAGGTCGAAATACACCGAAAGACACAGTATTCTGTATTCCCATAGATATCAGTGTGCCCAGTATTACGGTCAACGTGGACGACGATCTCAAAGATCGAATGGACGAGCACCCAGAAATCAACTGGAGCGAGGTCACCCGCCAGGCGATCCAGGACAAGATCGAGACGCTCGAAGTAATGGACGAACTCACCAGCGAGAGCGAACTGACCGAGAGCGACGTGCAGGAAATCGCCCAGAAGATCAACGGGCGGGGACGAAAGCGCGTCGACGAAGAATCGGCGTAGACAGGACGAATGAAGCTGGTCATCGACGCCAACGTCGTCATCTCCGCACTCATCGCTGATTCGAAAACGCGGGAACTCATCGTCACGCTCGAACCCGACCTGTTGACACCGGCGTTCGTCTCGGACGAAATCGAGAACTACGAGGACCTGATCGTCGAGAAGTCCGGGATGGAGCCTGACCGCGTGGCAGAATTCATCGATCTCCTGTTTCAGTACATCGAGGTGGTCCCTGCTGTGGGTTTCTATCCGGCCATCGAGCGGGCAGACGGCGCAATTGGCGATACCGACCCCGGCGACGTGCTCTATCTGGCGTGTGCAATCGCCCGAAATGGGGCCATCTGGAGCGATGATTCCGACTTCGACGAACAGGATCTGGTCGAGCGCTACTCGACCAGTGATGTGATCGACTCGTTCGACACGCTCTGACTCTCTGTGGGATTGTCTTCTCCATTCCGGCCCGTTTGACTGTAGGCGGATTCAGTACACCCTCTGCATCGTTTGGCCAGCGAACGAAAGCAACGAACTGGTTCGTTCGGCTGGAAATTGTCGCGCAATTGGGCGACTGTTGCGAACTGATGCATGGGCGCTGCAGGATTGTGAACTACGCCCAGACGTGCTCGCTTCGCTGCGCGCGTCTGGTCTCGTTCAAATCCTTCGCGCGGCACTTCTCTCTCCTCGCGTCCGTTCGTCGCGGAGAAGTGGGCGCTGCAGGATTGTGAACCGGAGCCAGAAGTTCCTGATCGCTACGCTGCGCGGGCTGCCTCTGGCAGGGCTCAAATCCTTTGGCCCACTTGCCACTGCTCACATCCGTTCGCAGGACAAGTGGGCGCTGCAGGATTTGAACCCGCGACAGCTTGGTCCGAAGCCAAGTACTCTGTCCAGACTGAGCTAAGCGCCCGTACACTCCGCTAATCCCACGTCGAGGTAAAAACTCCCCGATTCCCAGGGCGACGCTCGCTTTTCGGCCGGGATCTCACCGAGGCGACAGTACGGACCACACGAACCCCCGAGAACTGTCGGGAATATGGTTTCCGAACGATTTATCCTGAGAATAGCGACGGAAAGCCATTTATACCGTGCCGGAAGATTTGTCAGTAAGCGCGAGATGGCGCCGTTGTTCCATCTCGTCTGACACACATCGATGTACGACCTCGGCCCCGAGTTCGAGAACGCGACTGTCGATCCCGGGACGAACCTCTTGATCGCCGGTCCGCCGCTGACCGGCAAGCGGCGGCTGGCCCTGGAGATCCTGGCACAGGGGGCGAATCAGGGGGAAGGGTCGGTGATCGTGACGACGCGCGATAGCTCCGATCGCGTCCTGGCGGATCTCGAAACGCTCCTCGACGATCCGGAGGGGACGGACCTCGGGATCGTCGATTGCGTGACCAACCACCAGGGCCGCTCGGCCCAGGATTCGACCCGGGTGAAGTACACGTCGTCGCCGGTCGACATGACCGGCATCGGGATCAAGTTCTCCGAGTTCGTCGAGGAGTTCGTCACCGACCGGGGCCTGGCGCAGAACCGGATCCTCCTCGACTCGCTGTCGACGCTGTTGATGTACTCCGACCTCCAGACGGTCTTTCGGTTCATGCACGTCTTCACCAGCCGGATCGAGAACGCCGACGCCATCGGCGTCCACGTCATCGAGTCGACGGCCCACGAGACCGAGTCACTCAATACTCTCAAACAGCTCTTCGACGGCGTCATCGAGGTCGACGAGGACCGCGACGTCTCGGTGCAACTGCAGGGCGTAAACGGCGGGGTCGCTGGTCCCTGAGCCGAGCAGTCCGGGAACGACTTTTCACACCGCGGGGCGAAGTGCCTCCAATGCCAGTCGAAACCGACGCCGATCTACGGGAGATATTCGACCTGGAGACCATCGCCGTGGTCGGGTGTTCCTCCTCGCCGGGGAAGGCCGCCCACGACATCCCGAAGTACATGCTCGATCATGGGTACGACGTCGTCCCGGTCAATCCATTCGCCGACGAGATCTTCGGACGCGAGGCCGTGGACTCCCTCGCGGACGTGGACGCCGAGATCGACCTCGTCGACGTCTTCCGGCCCAGCGACGAGGTGCCCGGCATCGTCGACGCGGCGCTGGACCGCGACGACATCCGGGCCGTCTGGCTCCAGCTGGGCATCACCGACGACGAATCGGGCCGCCGCGTCGAGGAATCCGGGTGCCGGTTCGTCCAGGACCGGTGTCTGAAGGTCGAACACCAGCGACTGGTCTGAGCCGCTCGACACCGAACCGACCGACGTCGACTTTCCGATCACGTCCCGCCAGCGGTGCCGTCCTCGTCCGCGCCACCGTCGGTCGCGTCCCCATCTCCCGCCGTCTCGCCGTCGCGTTCGGAGTCTGCCGGGAGGGACGCGTCGGCCAGGACCGCCTCGACGTCGACGCCCTCCTTCTCCGCGAGGGCTTCGAGGATGGCCCGCTGTTCGGCGACCTCGTACTCGATGTCGTCGACCTGCGAACTCGTCCGCTCGACCTCCCGCTGAAGGTCCTTGAGCTGGCCGATGACCTCGTTCATCTTCGCGTACAGCTCCTCGGCGGCGTTGGCCACCTTCTGGAGCTTCTTCGCGGTTCCGCCCAGTCCCATACCGACCGGTGGATGGGCGCGCTTGTGGTCCTTTCGCCTCGGCCCGTCCAGGAACCGTTAAGTCCCGTCCGGGCAGAGCCGCCACCACATGGCTCAGGCTCGCACCGCGCCGCTGGCCGGCATCGGTGGCTGTCTCGCCGTGCTCGTCGCGCTGGCCTATCCCTACCTCGCCGTCGACGGACCGGTCGGAGCCTACTACGGCTCGGGCCTGGTGAACCCCCTCGTCGCGGGACTGCTCGCCGTCGTGGCGCTCATCGTCTTCGCGGCCGGACGCGAGCGTCGAACCGAGCCCGACTTCGCCGCCGGGGTAACCCTCGCGGCGGGACTGTTCGTCGCGCTCATCGTCTTCCTCTGGGCGGTGACCGTCCGGATCGACGTCGTCGAGATCTCGCCGCTGCACCGGTGGGTCACGCTCGCGGTCTCGATGGCGATTCCGGTGGCGGGCGCCTGGTACGCCCGCTCGCTCCGACTGTTCTGAGTTCCGGACGGGTGAACGGCCCAGGGTTCCGAAAGGCCCTTATGGTGGACACGGATAGTGACGAACTGGACTAGGTCGGGCGGTTAGGCCCCGCTCCGCGCCCGCAATTGGCCTTCAAGCGGGGACCGAACGCCGGGGGCGTCCGGTCAGACGGTCGGGGGCCCCGCAAGCCAACGTCGAAGCCTCGTCCTGCGGGGACGGAGGTCCGCGTGACTGTGCCTGCAGGGGCGCAGGAGCGTGGTTAACCGAGGGCACCACGTCAGGCGCGGAAGCGAGCAGCGAACCCTCGGACATCCATCGCTCGCAGGGTCGCGGGGTGGAGGAGGCGCGCGGGACTACCCCCGTCCGAACGCCGGGCAATCCTGGCCGTCCACTTCCATTCATCACTAACCACCGTTTTCCCGCTCGGATGCGGGCCGACGCCGCGTACCACTCGCGGCAAAAACGTGGGCGACAAAGCCGCTCGCGAGCCGTCGGTTCGCTCGCGGTGTTCTCGTGAGTGACCGCAGGGACCGAACGAGTGCTCGACCGTCGGATGCTCGCACAGTGAGCGAAGCGAACGAGCGAGACCGTCTTTCGGCGAACCGCCTCGCGCCTCCGGCGCTCGGCGGATGTGTGCGTTTCAGTCGTCTGCGACTTCGACGCCCTCGACGGCCGGCAGTTCGAGTTCGCCGGACAGTTCGCGCTGCGGGTAGGGAATGTCGATGCCGGCCTCGTCGAAGCGGTTCTTGACGGCGGTGACGTACTCGCCGCGGGTCTTGACGAAGTCGGAGCGACTGGGGTCGTCGATCCAGATGCGGGACTTGAGGCCCACGTAGGAGTCACCGAGTTCGGTGAGCCGGACGGTCGGTGCGGGGTCGTCCATGATCCCGTCGTGGTTCTCGGCCTCCTCGACGATGATGTCCGTCGCCTGCTCGATGTCGTCGTCGTAGCCGATGCCGAAGAGAAACTGGAGCCGGAGCTTTTCCTCGGCGACCGGATTCTTGATGACGCCGCTCGTCAGGACCGAATTCGGCACCGTCAGCAGTTCGTTGTCGAAGGTCTTGACGCGCGTGACCCGGAGGCTGATGTCCTCGACGACGCCCTCGTTGTTGTCCCACTCGATCCAGTCGCCGATCCGGAAGGGCCGGTCGGTGAAGATGAAGATGCCGGCGACGAAGTTCGCGATCACGTCCTGCATGGCGAAGCCGATGGCCAGCGTGGCCGCGGCGGCGATGGTGGCCAGCGAGGTGAGGATGTTGCCGAACCCGGCCAGCCCGAACGCGATGCCGAGTGCGGCGAAGACGACGACGAACGTCGTCAGCTTCATCAGCGGCACGCGTGCGTGTCTGTCGACGTTCCTGGCCGAGAGGAGGCGATTGATCAGCGGGATTACCGTCAGCCGACCGAGGACGAAGACGATCACGAACACCAGCACGAACGTGATCGCCGACCCGAGCGCGCCGGCGTACGGGACGCCGAAGTCAGCCAGGAGGTCCGCGACCGGCGGGAGACCGCCGGCCTCGGGCGACGGCGTCGCCATTACTCGAACACCGCCGTGTGCCCGCGGGTCTGGACTACCGTCCCACCGGCTCGCTCGGCGAGGTCCGCCGCGAGTTCCTCGGTCGTCGTCCCGCCCCGGGACGACCGCAGGAACTTGACCTTGACGAGGTCCCGGTCGTCCAACTGGCTCGCGAGTTCGTCGGCCACTGGGTCGACGCCAGCCTTGCCGACGCGCACCGTCGCGTCGAGGTCGTGAATCCGTCGGGCCCGTTCGTCGTCGTTCATACCCCGGCGTTGCCCGCCGACCCGATTTAAAGTTGCCCCAAGTCGTTGCGGTATGGTCGCCGATCGGTCGTCATGCCGTCGACTCGTAGGGATACCGGGCCTGGGCCCCGCAGTCACACGTCACGACGACGTGGCCGTCCTGGAGGCGCGTCCGGGCGGTACGGCCTGGAATCAGGTAGGCGTCACACCGGTCGCAGGTGAACCGCCTGAACGAGCGCGGCAGGGACAGGCGGTTGCGCTCCGCGATGCGCCGGGCCCGCCGGACGTACTCGCGGGCGCGCGACTCCTCGCCCTCCCGGGCTGCGGCACGCGCGAGTGACTGCAATCGCTCGATGCGCTCCTCGGCGACGGTCACGGGCGGACACTGCCCGGCGCCGGTCCTATACCTTCCGACTCTGAAGGACGAACCCAGGGACGACGGATTAGACGAGTTCTCGATACACCGAGACGAGCTCGTCGCTCACGGCGTCGAGTCGGTAGTCCTCGCTCGCCTCGGCCGCCCGCTCGCCGACGCGCGCACGGAGGGCGTCCTCGCGCGTGATGCGCTCGATGGCGTCCGTGAACTCCGCACGCGCCTTGAGACAGGTCTCCCCGTCCTCGAGCCACTCGAAGGTGGGGATGTCCCGGACGACAGGGGGCTTGCCGCAGGCCATCGCCTCGAGGAGGGCCATCCCCTCGTTCTCGTTTTTCGTCGGGAAGAAGAAGACGTCGCCGGCCGCGAAGGCGCCGCGGACGTCCTCGACGTAGCCGGTGAAGGTGCAGTTCTCCGGGGCCTCACGCACGTGTTTCGTCGTGGTCCGGCTCCGGAGGATTCGATCGAGGGTGCCCCCGCCCGGGTTGAGGAAGCCGAACCAGGCGAAGTCGACGTCGGGCATGGCCCGCGCCGTCTCCACGAACGTCGAGAGCCCCTTGCGCTCGATGACGTGCCCGACCATGAAGACGACCGGCGGGTCCAGGTCGTAGCGGTCGAGGTACTCCGCGCGGAGCGACTCGTAGCCCTCCAGTTTCGACGGGTCGAAGCCGTTCGAGACGACTGTCCGGGGGGTGTCGCAGTAGTCGTCAAGCACCTCGGCGGTGTGGGCCGAGGGACAGATCAGGTGGTCAGGAACGGAGTACGCGTAGCGAAGGTAGGGCTTCATCGGCCGCGCGAGGGCGTTCGAGAGGGCGAAGCTCTCCCGGAAGTCCTCGGCGGTCTGGTGGGTGTGAGCGACGACGGGGACGCCGCGGCGACGGGCGCGTTTGGCGTAGTACAGCGACCGCGGGCCCATGTTGTTGAGGTGGAGGAGGTCGGCGTCGAGCGTGGGGCGGGTGGTGTACTCGATGCCGTGGCGGTCCAGCATCGCACGCTGGTTCTGTACCGACTGGTGTTGCCCGCCGGTGACGTGGTCCTCCCACTCGAAGTAGTGGCTCACGAACACGGGCGTGCCCCCCGGGGTGAGACGGTCGCCCGTCGCGTTCGATCCCACATGCTCGATTCCGTCCTTCGCGTGGCCGGCAATCTATCTTCCGGACTCGGCCGACACCGCCCGTCGCGACCGCTGGGCGCAGGGTAGGGACTTCTTACCGCCACAGCGCCGCTGTCTCGGGGGATCGCCACGCAGTCACAACGCATTAAGTAGTTGCTGTCCCAAGCACACCACGATGACCGACCTCGGGGTCGCCGCGTTCACCGACACGTACCTCCCCACGGTGAACGGCGTCACCTACACCGTCGAGACCTGGCAGGACCGGTGGTGTGCACGCGGCGGTCGCATGGACGTGGTCTACCCGGCGAGCAGCCACGATCCAGGTCCGCAGGAACATCCCGTCCGGAGCGTTCGGTTTCCCTTCTACGACGGGTACCGTCTCGGCCTGCCCCGCGTCCCCTCGGACGTGGCCGATCCCGACGTCGTCCACTGTCACACGCCGTTCAGCGTCGGCCTCTCGGGCCTGCGGTTCGCGCGGGCCACCGACGCCCCGCTCGTCGCGTCGTACCACACGCCGACCGCGGAGTACGCCGAGTACCTCTCGATCAACGGGACGGTCGAGAAGACCGTCCGCGGGGCTGCCAACTCCTACGAGCGATGGTACCTCAAGCACGCCGACGTCGTGGTCGTCCCGAGTGCCGAGACGGGCCGGTACGTGGCGGAGGACGTCGGGGTAGAGACGGACGTCGAGGTCGTTCCCAACGGCGTCGACGTGGACTTCTTCCGACCCGTCGACGGCGACTTTCGGACGCGATACGACCTGCCGGACGGCCCCCTCGTCGGGTATACTGGTCGCCACGGCTACGAGAAGCAGCTCGACCTTCTCGTCGACGCCGTCGCGGCGCTGGACCGCGACGTGACGCTGGTCATGGGTGGGGACGGCCCGGCACGATCCGATCTGGAGACGGCCGCTGCGGCCGCGGACGTCGACGCACGGTTCCTGGGCTTTCTCGACCGCGAGGACCTCCCCGCCTTCTACGCCACGCTCGACGTGTTCGCCTTCCCCAGTCCGGTGGAGACCCAGGGGCTCGTCGCGCTGGAGGCGACTGCCTGCGGAACGCCCGTCGCCGGCGTCGACGCCGGTGCCCTCGCAGACACCATCGACGACGGGGCCACGGGCTACACCGCCGAGGCCGGCTCCGTGGACGCGTTCACCGACGCCATCGCGCGCACCCTCGACGAGGCCCCGACGCTCCGAGAGACGTGCCTCGACCGGCGCGAATCGATCAGCGTCGAGTTCGCCATCGACGAGCTTGCGGCCCTCTACGGGCGGCTCTGTGACGGGGCTGACGCCCCCGGTGATCGCTCGACCGCCGCACCGCGGTCAGGCTAGGGTACTGCCGGCCCGGACGATGGCGTGCTCGCCGAAGGCGGGGCCGACGAACTGGAGGCCAACCGGGAGCCCCTCGTCGGTTTCGCCGGCCGGCACCGAAATCGCGGGGAGGTTCGCCAGGTTCACCGGGACGGTGTTGGCGTCGGCGAGGTACATCGTCATCGGGTCGTCGAGGCTCTCGCCCTGCTCGAAGGGCGGGACCGGCATCGTCGGGGAAGCGAGCACGTCCGCCTCCTCGAGTGCAGCATCGAAGTCCTGCTGGACCCACGCGCGGGCGTCCTGGGCCTTTTCGTAGTACTTGTCGTGGTAGCCGGCCGACAGCGCGTAGGTCCCGAGGAGGATCCGGCGCTTGACCTCCTCGCCGAAGCCCGCTTCGCGGACCGCCGCGAACGACTCGTTCCAGTCGCCCTCGACCTCGCCCGCCGTCTCGCTGGCGGCGGTGCCGTAACGCACGCCGTCGAAGCGCGCGAGGTTCGAGGACGCCTCGCTCATCGCGATGACGTAGTAGGCCTCGACGGCGTGCTCGACCGACGGCAAGTCGACCGTGACTGTCTCCGCGCCCTGTGACTCGAGGTCCTCGACGGCGTCCCGGAACACCTCGCGGACGGCCTGGTCGGCCCCATCGACGAGCTCCGACGGAATTCCCACGGTCATGTCCGACACCTCGCCGTCGGCGGCCGCGGCGTAGTCGTAGTCGCTCCCCTCGCTCGCCGCGTCGCGCGTCGTCGCGTCCCGCTCGTCCGGGCCGGCGATGACCGAGAGGAGTTCGGCCGCCGCTTCGACCGTGGGGGCGATCGGTCCGATCTGTTCGAGGCTGTTCGCGTAGGCGACGAGGCCGTACCGCGAGACCAGCCCGTAGGTGGGCTTGATGCCGACGACGCCACAGAAGGCGGCGGGGCAGCGGACCGAGCCGCCGGTGTCCGTACCCAGCGCCAGGTCGGCGTCACCGGCCGCGACGACCGCGGCCGACCCGCCGGAGGAGCCCCCGGGTACGTGGCCGGGAGCGGCGGGGTTGTCCGTCGAGCCGAAGGCAGAGGTCTCCGTGGTCGTCCCCATGCCGAACTCGTCCATGTTCGTCTTGCCGGTGATCGTGGCACCGGCCGCCTTCAGGCGCTCGACGACCGTCGCGTCGTAGGGCGGGACGTAGTCCGCGAGCATCGCCGACCCGCAGGTCGTCCGGACGCCGGCCGTCGAGATGTTGTCCTTGACGGCGACGGTCGCCCCGGCCAGGGGCCCGTCGTCCGCGCCCTCGATCCGTTGTTCCGTGACGTAGCCGTTGTAGTCCATCGTCAGGAGACCCGCGGACCGGTGAAGTAGCCGTCCTCGGTTTCGGGGGCGTTCCGGAGGGCGTCGTCGCGGTCGAGACAGGCGCGTTCCTCGTCGGGGCGCATGACGTTCGTGAGGTTCGTCTCCTGTTCGACCTCGGGCACATCGTCGAGCGTTTCGAAGGCGGCCAGGACGTCCTGGAACTGGCGGGCGAACCGCGTCGCCTCGTCCTCGTCGAGTGCGATCCTGGCGAGGTCGGCGACGTGACGGACCTCGTCCGGATCGACAGCGGGGTCGCTCATGTGCTCATGCGTGCCGGGCCGAGCGGTAAGGGTTTCGGTACCGCTTCCGGTGGCGATCCGGCGGTGTCGACCGCCAGGCCGGCGAAAAACGGCCAAAAATTTTAAGTCGCGCAGGGCACAATAGGATTGACGCGACAGGCCGTTCTGCGGGGCCAGTGCCCCGAACCGATCACAATGACCGACACGACAACGAGACGCTACACGCGCGAACGCGACGAGGAGGACCGCGAGACCGAGGACGCCCGGGAGACCGAGGCGACCGAGGAGGCAGTGGTCTGTCCCGAGTGTGGCGGCCGCCTGGCCTCGGACGAGGAGCGCGGCGAGACCGTCTGTGCCGAGTGTGGCCTGGTCGTCGAGGAAGACGAGATCGATCCCGGGCCGGAGTGGCGCGCCTTCGACTCCAAGGAGAAAGACCAGAAGTCACGCGTCGGCGCCCCGACGACACAGATGATGCACGACAAGGGGCTATCCACGAACATCGGCTGGCAGGACAAGGACGCCTACGGCAACGCCCTCTCGTCGCGCCAGCGCGAGAAGATGCAGCGCCTGCGCACCTGGAACGAACGGTTTCGGACCCGCGACAGCAAGGAGCGCAACCTCAAGCAGGCGCTCGGGGAGATCGACCGGATGGCCTCGGCGCTGGGCCTCCCCGAGAACGTCCGCGAGACGGCCAGCGTCATCTACCGCCGCGCGCTCGACGAGGACCTCCTGCCGGGCCGCTCCATCGAGGGCGTCGCGACCTCCTCGCTGTACGCCGCAGCGCGACAGGCCGGAACCCCGCGGTCACTCGACGAAATTTCGAACGTCTCCCGGGTCGAGAAGGACGAGATCGCCCGGACCTACCGGTACGTCGTTCGGGAACTCAACCTCGAGATCCAGCCCGCCGATCCGGAGAGTTACGTCCCGCGGTTCTCCTCGGACCTCGACCTCTCCGAGGAGGTCGAGCGCCGTGCGCGCCAACTCCTCCAGAACGCGAAGGAGAAGGGCGTCCACTCCGGGAAGTCCCCGGTTGGTCTCGCCGCAGCCGCGGTCTACGCCGCCTCACTGCTGACCAACGAGAAAGTCACCCAGAACGAGGTCAGCGAGGTCGCCAACATCTCCGAGGTCACCATCCGCAACCGGTATCACGAACTGCTCGAGGCCGAAGAGCAGGTGCCCGGACTCTGACCCGCAGACGGCTTTTGGCCGTCCGTCGGCTCACTGCGCGACCGTAATCCCCAAGCGAGCGCCAGGTGTGGGGCCCGCATGGAGACCACGCGTCACTTCGTCGCAACCGTCTACGTCGTCCACGACGGCGCGACGGCGTTGCACTACCACGACAAGCTGGAGATGTGGCTCCCGCCGGGCGGACACGTCGACCGAGACGAACTCCCGCACGTGGCCGCGACGCGGGAGGTCCGCGAGGAACTCGGCCTCGACGTCGACCTCGTGGCCCCACGGGGAGACGTCGACACGGAGACCGTCCGGAGCGTCCCCAGGCCCCAGCACTTCCTGCTGGAGGACATCAACGTCACCGACGACGGCGACGTCGGCCACCAGCACGTCGACTTCGTCTTCTACGGTGCCGTCGGGAGCCGGGACCTGAGCCCAGCAGACGGCGAACAGCCGGCCGACGACTGGGAGTGGCTGACGTCGGCAGACCTCGATGCGCGGGCCGACGAACTCCCCAGCGACGTCCGTGAGGTCGGCAGGCGGGCCATCGCGACGGTCGACGGCGACACTCGCGCGGCCGACTGACCTGGGTCACTCGACCAGCGACTGCACGTACGTCGTCACGTGGTCGTCCATCCGGCGTTTGAAGCCGGCCTGGCGGGCCAGCCGATCGATTTCCCGCGAGACGAGGCTCCCGTACTGCATCGCCTTCTTGTCGCGAGCGGCCAGGTCGTCCGGGAGCCAGCGCTGTGCCGCCAGCCGCAATCCCCGCTTTCGCTGCCCGTCCGTGGACACCAGCAACGATTCGGGGAGGGCCAGGGCCGCTTCGACGATCCGGTCGTGGACCAGCGGTGCGACCGGCTCTGCGCCGCCGGCCCGGACCGCCAGCACGTCGCGCTCGAACTGACCCGGCAGGGACCCGAGCACCTCCCGCCTCGCGCCACGGACCGTCGCTGCTTCGACGCGGGAGTCCTCGGGTGCGTTCGCCACCTTCGCGTAGCCGGCGAACAGTTCGTCGGCCCCTTGACCAAGCGCCAGCCGGTCGTACCCGTCGGTGCTCACTCGCTCGGCCAGGAGGTACAGCGGGATCGCGATGCTCACGTCCATCGCGTTCGTTCGCCCCGTCGCCCGCGCGACGGCGGGGATCGCCGCCCGGAGACGGTCGTGATCCAGTTCGACGACGGTGAGGTCCCGGTCCAGGAGTTCGGCGGCCGACTGCGCGGCCGCGACGTCGTGGCTGTCCGGAAACCCGACGACGTACAGCGGCGCGTCCAGCCTGGCGGCGAGGATGGCCGAGTCGACGCCCCCCGAGAACCCGACGGCGAGGCCGTCTGCCGAAACGTCGGCCGTGCGTTCGGCGATGGCGGCGGCGACCGCTTCGACTGCGGCCGTCTCGTCTGGGTTCGGACTCGGGTCCGGCAGCGTCCAGACGTGGCTGGTGCCAGACCCGTCACGGACGTGGCCCGCCGGCAGCGGTTCGGGGCTGGACAGCGACTGCGGGTCGGGGCTCCAGGCGTCGGGATCGTCGGCGTCGACGAACAGCGGGTACCGCCCGAGAACGTCGCGGACGAGTCGGCCGTCGATCGTCCCGGCGAAGCCGCTGGTTCCCGGCAGTGGCTCGCCGGTCCGGAGCGCCGACCGGGCGACGGCTGGGCCGGCACCCTGGAGGTCTGCTCCAGCGGCGTGGCCCGTCGTCATTGCCAGAGGCGCTGGACCCGGGTCGACATCTTGCGCTTGACGCCGCCGGCGGCCTGCATGAAGCTGACGCGCCAGGGCGTGCGGCGTCCCTCGACGCTGGTCCGACCCTGGACGATGGCGTCGAGAATCGCGTCGACGCTGCGCTCGTCTGCGTCGACGTTCGTGACCGCGCGCCCGACCATCTCGAAGATGTGGGCGTCGCTCCCGGCCGTCATCGGCATGCCGTTGCGCCGGGCGAAGCGTTTCGCCTGTCGGTTCGCCCGGCCGGTCAGCAGCCGGGAGTTGTAGACCTCGATGGCGTCTGCGGCAGTCAGTTCGTCCTGGGAGATGTTGGCGAGGACGCCGCTGCGGAACTCCTGGAACGGGTGAGGGACGATGGCGATCCCGCCGCGATCGTGGATGCGATCGATCGTCTCCGCGAAGGGCAGTTCGGGCGGGATCAACTCCTCGACGCCGATGGCGAGGACGTGGCCGGCCTCGCAGGTCACCTCCATGGCGGGGAGCCCGACGAGTCCGTAGTCGGGGGCGAGGTCCGCGGCGGTCAGGCTGGCCTCGATGGCGTCGTGGTCGGTGACGGCGAGGGCGTCGAGCCCCACGGTCGCGGCCTGCTGGAGCAGGTCTTCGACGGGATCGCGGCCGTCGTAGGACAGCTCGGAGTGCGCGTGCAGCTCGACGGTGAGCACACGACCGCTTGGACGGGTGGGGAAAAAAGCTCAGCGATCCGGTGAGCGTGCCGATTCGACCGGTTCGTCAAGTGCTTCGTGGCCGACTGCGCTTCGTCCACACTCGGGCGCGGCCCCTGTTATTGGGGCCATTCTGTACGTCTCGGGGCTGTGAGCCGCCGTCGTGCCCGGATCCGAATGACGTGTTTTATCCCCCGTGCCCGCCGTGTGGATACTATGGAGGCAGGGACGCCCGGGCCGACCCGCGGACGACGGCGGGCGACTCGACGGCTCGCGCCCGACGCAGATGGCTCGTGATCCCTTCGCCGACGAGGACGCGCCGGACCTACAGGAGGTGCTCGACGCCCTGGACGATCCGGCCTGCCGGAAGATAGTCTCGGCGCTCGAGGAACCGATGACGGCAGACGAGATCTCCGAGGCCTCGGGCGTGCCGCTGTCGACGACCTACCGGAAACTCGATCTGCTCACAGAGGCGTCGCTCCTCGAAGAGGGCCTGGAGATTCGCTCGGACGGGCAACACGCCAGCAAGTACTCGCTCGCCTTCGAGGAGGTCGTCATCGGGCTCTCGGCGGACCGGGAGTTCACCGTCGAGGTGAGTCGCCAGCCGCGGTCGGCCGACGAACGCCTCGCGAACATCTGGTCGGAGGTGCGAAAGGAGACATGACCCACGGAATCACGACACAGACGCTGATCGTCGCCACGAAGACCCTCACCCTCCTGCTCGGGGGGCTGATCACCTACTTCGCCTTCAGGGCCTACCGCAGGACCGGGTCGTCGTCGTTGCGCGCGCTCACCGTCGGATTCGGCATCGTCACCGTCGGCTCCCTGACGGCCGGCGTCGTCGACCAGATCGTCCAACTGGACTTCCGGGTCGGCCTGCTGATCGAGAGCTCGCTGATCGCCGTCGGCTTCGCGGTCATCGTCTACTCGCTGTACGTCACCGAGGGGTGACCCGAACCGGTTCGGGACGGTCGTCTCCCGGGTGGGAACCGAAGGACCGCCGATGGCGGACCGCGAGCAGGCGGTGCGGCGACTGGCCGAGCGCGTCGCGGCCACCGACGCGGTCAGCGACGCCTGGGTCGCCAAGAGCTTCACCGACCTGTTGCTCGTCGTCGAGGTCGAGGAGGGAACCGTCCCGGACCACCTCGTCGAGACCCTGGCGGACGAGGGCCTGGTCGGGTACAACGAACTGCACGGCGTGACGGCCGAGGATCCCGCCTCCGTCGGGGGACTCGCTGACGGCGACCGCTTCCGGTTCGTCGACCGCCAGTCCCGCGGAACCCAGCAGTCCTACGTGGTGGAGTGAGTCTCCGGACCGTCGACTGTCGCCTCGCGGCTCGAGTCCTCGACGGGACCACCCGGCCCGGATCGACACGGACTGGTGCCGATGGAAAGGTACAAAGCCGGTCTGGAGCTACGCCACGGTAATGCCCCTCGCCGACGCCGACCGGGACCTCGTCGTCGCGGAACTCGATCGCGAACCCACTGCGGCCGAGGCCGCGCTCTTCGAGAACCTCTGGAGCGAACACTGCGCCTACCGCTCCTCGCGACCCCTCCTCTCTGCGTTCGACTCCGAGGGCGACCAGGTCGTCGTCGGCCCCGGGGACGACGCCGCCGTCGTCGCCCTGCCGACACCCGACGGCGCGGACGACGTGTACGTCACGCTCGGCATCGAGAGCCACAACCACCCATCCTACGTCGACCCCTTCGACGGCGCGGCCACGGGCGTCGGCGGCATCGTCCGCGACACCATGTCGATGGGCGCCTCCCCCATCGCGCTGGCGGACAGCCTCTACTTCGGCGACTTCGACCGCGAGCACTCCCGGTACCTCTTCGAGGGCGTCGTCGAGGGCATCTCCCACTACGGGAACTGCATCGGCGTCCCCACGGTGACCGGCAGCGTCGCCTTCCACGACGACTACGAGGGCAACCCACTGGTCAACGTCGCCTGCGTCGGCCTGATCGACGACCCCGACCGCCTCGTGACCGCCGAGGCCCAGGAGCCGGGCAACAAACTCGTCCTCGTCGGCAACGCGACCGGCCGCGACGGCCTCGGGGGCGCGTCCTTCGCCAGCGAGGACCTCGCGGAGGACGCGGAGACCGAGGACCGCCCGGCCGTGCAGGTCGGCGATCCCTACACCGAGAAGCTCCTCATCGAGGCCAACGAGGCGCTGCTCGACCAGGACCTCGTGGAGTCCGCGCGCGACCTCGGCGCGGCGGGCCTCGGTGGCGCCTCCTCGGAGATGGTCGCCAAGGGCGGCCTGGGCGCGCACATCGAACTGGATCGGGTGCACCAGCGCGAGCCCAACATGAACGCCCTGGAGATCCTGCTGGCGGAGTCCCAGGAGCGCATGTGCTACGAGGTCGAACCCGAGAACGTCGACCGGGTCCGGGAAATCGCCGACCGGTTCGACCTCGGGTGCTCGGTCATCGGCGAGGTGACCGACGGGAACTACGTCTGTACCTTCGACGGTGAGACAGTCGTCGACGTGAACGCCCACTTCCTCGGCGAGGGCGCACCGATGAACGACCTGCCGACCGAGGAGCCACGCCAGGTCGACCGTGACCTGCCTGCCGTCGACGTCGACGAGGCCTTCGACGCCGTCGTGGGCAGCCCGAACTGCGCGAGCAAGCGCTGGGTCTACCGCCAGTACGACCACGAGGTCCAGGTCCGGACCGCCCGGCGGCCCGGCGACGACGCGGCGATTCTGGCAATCCGGGAGGCCGACACCGGACTCGCCTTTACGGCCGGCGCCGACCCCAACTGGACCGACGCCGCGCCGTACGAGGGGGCCCGCGCCGTCGCACTGGAGAACGCGATTAACCTCGCGGCGAAGGGCGCTACCCCCCTCGCGGCGGTCAACTGCCTCAACGGCGGCAACCCCGAGAAGCCCGACGTCTACGGCGGCTTCTCGGCCATCGTGGACGGGCTCGCGGACACCTGTGCGGACCTGTCGGTGCCGATCGTCGGCGGGAACGTCTCGCTGTACAACGACTCGCCCGCGGGCCCGATCCCGCCGACGCCGACGCTCGCGATGATCGGGACGAAGGACGGCTACGACGCGCCGCCCCTCTCGCTCGCGGGTGGGGGCGATCTGGTGGTGGTCGGGGACCTGTCCCTCGCCGGCGACGCGGACCCCCGACTCGGCGGCTCCGAACTCCTCGCGCAGTTCGCCGGGAGCGATCGGTTCCCCGCCTTGCCCGACGACCAGCCTGCCTTCGTCGACGCGCTCGCGGCCGTCGCGGACGAGGAGACGACGCTCGCGACCCACGACGCCAGCCACGGCGGCCTGGCGGTCACCCTCGCCGAGATGATCACGGCAGACGCTGGCGCGGACGTCACCCTCGACGGCGACGACGCTGTCGGGGCGCTGTTCCACGAGCAACCCGGCCGCGTCGTGATCGAGACGACCGCGCCCAGTGAGGTCGAACGTGCCTTCGAGGGGATCGCTCCCGTGGCACGCGTCGGCCGGGCGACCGATTCGGGCACGCTCTCGATCGACGTCGCCGGTGACTCGCTGTCGCGCGACGCGGCCGACGTCGGGGCACTCCGGGACGTCATCGACCGCGAACTCGAGTGAGGAGCCACGGGTCGACGACCCATTCGGGTCGCCGAGCACACTGCGTTCTCAGGAGACGTGTCGCGCGATGTCGGCTTCGGTGATGATGCCGACGGTCTCGCCGTCCTCGACGACGAGGACGGCGTCGTTGTGATCGAGGTGGGCGTCGACCGCGTCGATGGTGGCGTCGGGTTCGACCGTGGTGATCGCTTCGTGCATGACCTCGGCGACGGGGAGTTCGCCGACGTTGTCCTCGGCGCGCTGGCGGATGTCCGAGGTGCCGATGAGCCCCTGCGGGATCCCCTCGCGGACGACCGGGACCTGGGAGTAGCCGCGTTCGTTCATCAGCTCGGTCGTCTCGTGGACGCTGTCGTCTGGGGAGACGCTGACGACCGGGGAGTGCATGAGGTCGCGAGCCCTGCGGATGCCGCCCTCTGCCTCCTGCAGCGCGTCGACGATGCGCCGGAGCGTCGAGAGCCGGGGATCGACGTCGCCCCCCTCGATCCGGGCGATCAGCGGCTGGGAGACCCCGGCCCGGTCGGCGAGTTCGCTCTGTGTCAGTTCGAGTTCTTTCCGTCGCTCCCGGAGGTCCTCCGGCGTCGGCAGTTCCATGAATTCACATTACCAGAAGTAATACAAAAAGGCTCCGTCCGCTCGTGCATCGGTCGCCGCCCGGCCGGAATCAGGCGTCGTCGCCGTCGTCTCGGTCGTCCTCGAACTCCACGGTGTCGATGACCGTGAGGGGGACGTCCCGGAGGGCGCCGCCGATGTCGCTCTTGGCGATGCGCTTCGCGTGCTCGGGACTCTCGGCGTTGAAGACCTTCATCTCGAGCATGAGGCCCACGAGGGCCGTTCCCGCCGCGATGAACGCCGAGTCGAAGGGTTCGCCACAGGCCGGACAGTCGGTGAAGCCGACCTCGACCTCGACGTAGTCCATGTCAGACTCGTTCAGTCGCTTCCCGGCCTCGCTGACGGCGACGCCGATGGCGTCGTCGATTTCGTCGACGTCGTGGACCAACCAGGCTGCCTCGAGGACGACTCGGTAGTTCATGTGCGCGTGGAGTGGCGGCCGCTACTCGTCTCTTTTGATTCCGGGCGCCGGCGACGGGCACCGGGCGCACGAGATTCCTAGCATCCCCATACGTTATGAGAACGGTCGCCGCCGCCAACGCCAGGAATACCCCGAGATCGCGATCAGCACCGCCGAACGTGGTGGTTGGCGGACGTGTGGAGAAAACCGCAAGACAGCGACGGGGTAGGAGCTCGTCGATGACGAAGAATCGTGAGGGATTCGGGGGACAGACTTATGTACTCCCGGTCGCCGACCCTGACCTGTTCCACGATGGAATCCCGTCCGTACCGCGCGCTCGTGTTCGCCCTGTACCAGCTCACCCTGATCGCCGGCATCGCGCTGATGCCGGTCGCCCTGCTGGCCCGCCAGGCCGGCCTGTCACTCCCGGTCCACCGGCTGGTGACACGACTCGGCACGGCCTACGAGCGCGCCGGCGGCACGCCCTGACGCGAGCGGCCCGAACGAGTGCCGTGAACGCCGGCGACGCCTTCCCCAACGGCAGGATTATTACGTGCCCGGGCAGTACCCCGTCGTAATGCACGACCCCACCTCCGGCGCCGACTTCTCGCAGCCATCGCACAGCCTCGACGCCGAGGACCACCTCCCGGACCCCTATGCACCGGAACTCGGGACGCTCCCCACCGGCGACGCCGACGAGGACGCCGTCAACGAGACGGGAACGACGACCATCGGCATCACGACCGACGAGGGCGTCGTCGTCGCGACGGACAAGCGCGCCAGCCTCGGCGGGCGGTTCGTCTCGAACAAGAACGTCCAGAAGGTCGAACAGATCCACCCGACGGCCGCACTCACCCTCGTCGGCTCCGTCGGCGGCGCCCAGTCGTTCATCCGGACGCTCCGCGCCGAGGTGAACCTCTACGAGGCGCGTCGCGACGAGGAGATGTCGATGCAGGCCCTCGCGACCCTCGCCGGAAACTTCGCCCGCGGCGGCCCCTTCTTCGCCATCAACCCCATCCTCGGGGGCGTCGACGACGACGGCCACCACGTCTACAGCATCGACCCCGCCGGTGGCGTCATGGCGGACGACTACACCGTCACCGGGAGCGGCCTGACCGTGGCCTACGGGACCCTGGAGGACCGCTGGGAGGAAGACATGAGCAACGACGACGCCCGACGCGCCGCCGCGGCCGCGATCAAGGCCGCCGCCGAACGCGACACCGGGTCCGGGAACGGCATCTACATCGCCGACGTTACCGCCGAGGGGGTCGAGATCGACGACTACGACCTCGACGAAGTCGACGTCTGACGCCGCCGGCGGTGCCGGGACCGACCCGGCAACAGTCCCGCTATCCTTTTTGAGGCCCCGTGGAAACTGAGGCCCATGGACCTGTTCGGCACGGCCGGGATCCGGGGACCGGTCGCTGACGTCGTCACGCCCGACCTGGCACTGGCGGTCGGTCGCGCCGCCGGCCACGAGGGCGACGAGTTCGTGATCGGCCGGGACGGTCGCGTGACGGGTACCGGGCTCGTCGACGCCGTCGCTGCCGGCCTGGCGAGCACCGGCACGGCGGTCCGGCGCGTTGGCGTCGTCCCGACACCCGCGCTTGCGTTCGCCTCCAGGGATCGACACGGCATCATGGTGACGGCGAGTCACAATCCCCCCGCCGACAACGGACTCAAGCTCTTCGTCGACGGCGTCGAGTTCGACCACGAGGCCGAGCGCCGGATCGAGGATCGAATCGACACCGGAAGCGACGCCGTCGGGTGGTCCGAGTGGGGGTGTGGCGAGCGGGAACCCCTCTTGTCGTCGTACAGGGACGCGGTCGTCGACTACGCCAGGGACCACGGGACGGCCCTCGAGGACCTGCGGATCGCGGTCGACTGCGGGGCGGGCACGGCCGGCCGCGCGACCCCGGAGGTCCTCACCGACCTGGGGGGCGCCATCGACGCACTCGACGCCAACGTCGACGGTCACTTCCCGGCCCGCGAGAGCAAGCCCACGCCGGAGACGCTCCGTGACACCCGGGCGTTCGTCGCGGACGGCGACGCGGCCCTGGGCATCGCCCACGACGGGGACGCCGACCGCGTCGTGGTCCTCGACGAACACGGCGCGGTCGTCCACGAGGACACCGTCCTGGCGGTCCTCGCCCACCACTTCGTGGCGCGGAGCGACGCGCCCGATCCGGTCGTCGTGACGACACCCAACGCCTCGGGTCGCATCGACGAGCGCGTCCGGGCCGTGGGGGGTCGGGTCGAACGGATCAGTCTCGGGGCCCTCCACGAGGGAATCGCCGCGGCACGGGCCGCCGGCGACCAGGGAACCGCGGTCGTCTTCGCGGCGGAACCCTGGAAACACGTCCACCCGGCCTTCGGGGGGTGGATCGACGGCGTCGCGTCTGCGGCGGTCTTCGCGCGCCTCGTCGCCGACCGGGGGCTCGACGCGCTCGTCGATCCCGTCCCCGAACGGCCGTACCGAAAGGTCAGCGTCGAGTGTTCCGACGAGCGAAAGCCCGCCGCGATGGAGACCCTTCGCGAGTCGCTACCCGACGCCTTTCCCGAAGGGACCGTGGACACCGACCACGGCGTCCGGATCGACTTCCCGGACGGCGACTGGTTCCTCGTCCGGCCGAGCGGGACCGAACCGTACGTCAGGGTCTACGCCGAGAGCGACGCCGTCGACGACCTCGCCGAGACGGTCGTGGCCGAGGTCGAACGTGCCACCGGCGCGACCTGACGCCGTCGTGCACTGGCCGGAGTGGCGGTGGCTATTTCCCGCCCGCCGGCGATGCCGGTGGCATGGACGATTCGGGTCACGACGCCCTGCTCGCTGCGGCCCGGGACGCGCTCGACGCCGCCTACGCACCGTATTCGGCGTACCCCGTCGGCGCGGCACTGCGGGCCGCCGACGGCACGGTCTTCACGGGCTGTAACGTCGAGACCGCCAACTACTCGAACAGCCTCCACGCCGAGGAGGTGGCGGTCGGGAGCGCCGTCGCCGCCGGCCACCGCTCGTTCGCGGCCCTGGCCGTGACCGCCGAGCACCGCGACGGCCTGTGGCCCTGTGGCTCCTGTCGCCAGACGCTCGCGGAGTTCTGCGACGAGGCGTTTCCGATTCTCGCGGACGACGGGTCCGGCGACCCGGTGGTCCGCCCTCTCGGCGAACTCCTCCCCGACGCAATCGGACCCGCGGACCTGGGGGTGGACGTCGATGGCCGGTGAGGGCGCCGACCCCAGCGGTGACCCGACCGAGGGCGACCGGCAGTACCACCTCGACGTCGCGCCGGGCGACGTGGCGGAGACGGTCCTCCTCCCCGGCGACCCGGACCGCCTGGCGACGATCACCGACGCCTGGGACGACCACGAGACGGTCGCGAGCCACCGGGAGTACCGGACCGCGACCGGCACCGTCGAGGGGACGCCGGTCTCGGTCACGTCGACGGGCATCGGGTCGCCCGGCGCGGCCATCGCCGTCGAGGAACTCGCTCGCGTCGGCGCCGACACGCTGATCCGCGTCGGGTCGTGTGGCGCGATCCAGCCCGAAATCGACGTGGGCGACCTGGTCATCACGTCGGGCGCGGTCCGCCAGGAGGGGACGAGCGACGAGTACGTCCGCGAAGACTACCCCGCCGTGGCCGACCACGCGGTCGTCGCCGCGCTGGCCGCCGCAGCGGAAGACCTCGGCGTCGACTACCACGTCGGCCTCACGGCGAGCACCGACAGCTTCTACGCCGGCCAGGCCCGCGAGGGCTTCGCAGGGTTCCAGGCCCGGGGGAGCGAGGGGCTGGTCGAGGAACTTCGCCAGGCGAACGTCCTGAACTTCGAGATGGAGGCCAGCGCCGTCCTGACGCTGGCGAACGTCTACGGCCTGCGGGCCGGTGCTGTCTGTACGGTCTTCGCCGACCGGTCGACCGGCGAGTTCCGGACGGACGGCGAGGGCCGCGCGGCGCGGGTGGCCAGTCGGGCCGTCTCGCTCCTCGCGGCGATGGACGACCGCGTCGAGGCGACCGGTGCGGACGCCTGGCATGCGGGCCTGGGCCTCGACCTGGGGTGAGCCTGGCGGGACCGAGCGTGGCCGGCGGTCACATGTCCGGCCAGGCCCTGATGGCCCGGCCGACGCCGTCGACGTCGGCGATCCAGCGGGCGGCGATTCCCTTCTTGAACAGTTTCGCGGGGAGGCCGCCGAAGGTGTCGACGAACGGCACGATGAAGATGTCGTGGGCGATGGCGGAGTCACCAACGGAGACGACGGTTCCCTTGCTCTTGTAGGTCCACTGTTTCAGGGATTGGCCGCGCATCGCCCGGGCCACGTTCTCGCCGACGACCGCCGCGGCCTGCCAGGCGGCCTGGGCCGTCGGCGGGGCCGGGTCGCTCCCCGGCTGGTCCACGACCGCGGCGTCACCGATGGCGAAGACCCGCTCGTCGTCGGTCTGGAAGTCCCTGCCGGCGTTGACGCGGTGCGTGCGCTCGTCCTTGCCGATCTCCGTGTGACGCATCGCCTCGCGGCCCGTGATCCCGCCGGTCCAGACGAGGACCTCGTAGTCGATCTCGACGTCGTCGCCGACGTAGACGGTCTCGGCGTCGACCTCGCCGACGAACGCGCCGGTGCGGATCTCCACGTCCCGCGCTTCGAGTCTGGACCGGAGTGCCGACTGGAGGTCGGGGTCCTTGCCGGGGAGAACCTCGTCGAGGCCCTCGACGAGAACGATCTCCAGGGGCAGGTCGGCCTCGTCGCGCAGGGCGGCGACCTCGCCGGCGGCCTGGATGCCCGAGAGACCGGCTCCGCCGATCACGACCGTCGCCGGGTCGGTCGGGGTCGCGGCAGCGCCCGCGTCAGTCAGGGCGTCGTGGATGCCGATGGCGTCCTCTGTGCTCTTGAGCGTGTGCGCGTACTCCGCCAGGCCGTCGATACCGAAGAAGGCCGTCTGCGATCCCAGTCCGACGAGGAGGTAGTCGTACGCGACGTCCGTCCCGTCCGCGAGTTCGACGACGCGCTCGTCGGTGTCGACGCGCTCGACGGTGGCCTGCCGGAAGGTCGTCTCGGGGGACTTGATGTTCTCGACCGGGATGGAGATGGCATCGGCCACCTCCGGGTCCCTGATACAGCGGTGGGACTCGTGCAAGACGAGGTGGTAGTCGCGGTCGGAGATCCAGGTGATGTCTACGTCATCGCCGACTGCAGTCTCCAGGCTCCGGATCGCACCCGCCCCCGCGTATCCGGACCCGAGAACAACGACGTGATCGCTCATTACCCCCGCTCGGAATCGGCCCGATACAAAGGCGTCGAATCGGTGAGGGGGCGGTGACTGTTACCAGGCACCGCGTGGGACGAAACCCCGGCCCGATCGACGATTCTCTGGTGGATCTCGATCCGGAATCGGTTGGCTGGCGCGAGTTCACGGCCGACGGCTGCAGGAAACCTCAGTGGGACGCCTCTTCGGTCGGCGCGGCCATGTCGTCGATCGTGAGGATGAGCGTATTGTTCGTATCGTCTTTCCCCTCCATGGTGCCCTCGATGCGGAGTTTCGAGAGCGGCGTCGGGCCGACGGTCACCGAGTCACCCTCGTGGAAGGAGGCCACGGATCCCCGGAGTTTGATCTCCGCGCGACACTTCTCGGGGTGGTGGACGCTGGTGAGGTCGATCTCTTCGACGTTCGCCTCATCGACGAGTTCGCCGCCGTGAAAGAGCGGGACGTCCGCGGCGTGGTCTATCTCCTGGATCTGGAGTGCGTCGTAGGCTGTCGCGGTTGGTTTGTACCCGCCCTTCGGGCCGGGGACGCCCTCGACGAGCTGGAGCGCTTTCAGGCTCTGCATCTGGTTGCGGATCGTGCCCGGGTTCCGGTCGACGCGGTCGGCGATGTCCTCTCCCTTCACGGCCGACTCCGACTCGCGATAGAGATTTACCAGCTCCTGGAGGATATTTTGCTGGCTGGGCGTCAGTTCGATGGATGACATGGTTTTTCCTTCGGAGTTACTCTCCTTAAACCCGGCGGTGAAAACCGTCACCCCCGAAAAATTCAGCAGCTGACAGGCGCCACGGTCTGGATTTTCGCCCCGTCGCGTTCGGGCTTCTGTCCGGAATGGGAACGCCTAAACGGCCGTCGGGCCACGCCGTCCGTATGAACGGCTCCCGCGTGCTCGTCACGGGTGGCGCAGGCTTCGTCGGTTCGAACCTGGCCAACGCCCTGGCCGAGGACAACGACGTCGTCGCCGTCGACGACTGCTACCTGGGCACGCCCGACAACCTCGACGACGCCGTCGAATTCGTCGAGGCGAGCGTCCTCGCGGACGACCTGCCCACCGACGTGGACGTCGTCTTCCACCTCGCCGCGCTGTCATCCTACGCCATGCACGAGGACGACCCGACGCGCGGGGCTCGTGTCAACGTCGAGGGCTTCGTCAATACCGTCGACCAGGCCCGCCAGGACGGCTGTGAGACCGTCGTCTACGCCTCGACCTCCTCGATCTACGGCAGCCGGACCGAACCGTCCCCCGAAGACATGCCCGTGACGGTCAACACGGGCTACGAGGCCTCCAAGCTGGCTCGCGAGCGCTACGCCGAGTACTTCGGGAACCACTACGACGTGGCCATGGCCGGCATGCGATTCTTCTCGGTCTACCAGGGCTACGGAGGCGCGGAAGAACACAAGGGCGAGTACGCCAACGTGATCGCCCAGTTCGCGGAGGACGTAGCCAATGGACGGTCGCCCGAACTCTACGGCGACGGGACGCAGACGCGTGACTTCACGCACGTCGACGACGTCGTCCGCGGCCTCGAACTCGCCGCGCACCACCGCCTCGAGGGCGTCTACAACCTCGGGACCGGTGAGGCCTACGACTTCGAGACTGTCGTCGAGATGATCAACGACGAACTCGGTACCGACGTCGACCCGACCTACGTCGAGAATCCCATCCCCGAGTCGGTCTACGTCCACGACACCTGTGCCGACCCGACGAAGATGCGCGAGGCGACCGGGTGGGAGCCCGAAATCGACTTCGAGGAGGGCGTCGCGCGCGTCTGTGCGGCCTACCGCTGACTCACCGCAGGCCTCTCGTCACCGCGAGCGAGTAGGCGATGATGGCGAAGCCGACGGTGGTCAGGGCGTTCTCGAGGACGAGGGCGTCGGCGTGGGCGATAGCGAAGACCTGATCGGCCAGGCCCGCTGCCAGCGACCCGAGGGTGATTGTGGCGAATCCGCCGGCGAGCAGTGCTAACCCGGTCGCCCCCGTGCGGTGTGCCGCCTTGGCGGCGACGGCGGTGATCAGCCCCCCGAGGAGGAGGGTCAGCGTCTTGAGTACGACGACGACCGGTGGGATCGTTCCTATCATAGTTCCTCGCTGATCTGCGTCCAGAAGCGGGCGAGCCGTTCGTCCGGGGACTCGTCCTCGACGACGGTCACGCCGAAGTTCGTCCCGTCGTAGTCGACGACGACACCCGAAAAGTCCCGCTCGTAGGCCGTCGCGTGGTGGCCGTCCCGACACAGCGCGGTCCGTTCTGCGACCAGGTCGGCCACGCTGAGTTTCTCGAGCTTGCGGTACGCGTTGGTCTGTGGCAGGTCACACGTCTCGGCCACCTCCGGGGCGGTCCGCGGTTCGTCCAGCGCGTCGAGGATCTCCCGACACTCCGCGTCCGCGAGCGCCTCGAAGACGGCTTCGACGCCACAGGCCTGGGACTCATCGGCCATCGTCGCCGCCTCCCGGTCCAGCGCGCTGGATTCCTGTCGACATGTCCTCGTGCGTGCGTTCGACTCCGACTCGAACTCGGCCGCATCGGGCCGGCGCGGTGCGTCAGCGTCTCTCTGTCCGGATCGCTACATAAAGACCCTCACTACAAAGGCATCCGTTTCCCTTTCCAGAATCTGGAAACGGGAACCGCGACTTAGGTGGTCGGCCCCGGAAGGTCGGCCTGCGATGCAACGCCCCACGCGACGTTCGGTCCTCCAGTCGGCGGCCGCGGGCGGCGCGCTCGGCCTCGCCGGGTGCCTGTCCGCCGCCGGCTCCGAAGACGCACCGCGTTCGAACGAGACGCCCGCCGACGAGCCCACCGCGGGAGCCACGGAGACGACGCCCGTGGCAGACCGGGCGCCACTCGAGGAGTGGCTGCTCGCCTCGAACGTGTTCTCCGGCCCCGCCGACCGGCACTTTGCGGACGAGGTGTCGGTCACAGTCGGCAGCGCGGCGGTCCCCTACGCCTTCGCGCCGGCGGATCTCCGGGTGACGCCGGGGACGACCGTCGAGTGGCAGTGGCTGCCCCACGGCGGGGCGAACAACGTCGTCGCCGTCGACGGCAGTTTCCACAGCGGCGACCCGGTCGACGGCCACGAGCACACGTTCAGGCAGACCTTCGAGGAGCCCGGAATCCACCGCTACGTCTCCGAGCCCCACGAGGACTGCGGGATGCGAGGCGTCGTTCGCGTCGAGACGGTCCCTGAGAGCGCCTACCCCGCCGTCGACCGCTGGCTCGCGGACGTCGACGCCTACGAGGGGACCGTCGCCGACCGAACCGACGCGAGCGCGGTCGCCGTCACCGTCGGCGCCGCGGGCAACGGCGGCCACTTCGCCTTCGACCCGATGGCCGTGAAACTCTCGCCAGGAACCACCGTGACCTGGGAGTGGACCGGCGAGGGCGGCGCCCACGACGTCGCGTTCGAGGACGCCGACCTCGGGACCGGCGAGGTCGTTGCCGAGGCCGGCGCGACGTACAGCCACACCTTCGAGTCGACCGGTGTGTACCGCTACGCCTGCCGCCCACACCAGGCGCTCGGGCAGAAGGGCGCCATCGTCGTGGAGTAGGCCCCACACCGCCGGTCGTCGTCCGGTTTTCGACCCGGGTGACTACCCCGGGAGCGGCACATCCACCGGGTATTAGGTCGTCGGGGGGCTACGGTGGCGCATGGACCGCCCCGTCCGGATCCTCGGCGTCCCGATGGACCTCGGCGCGGACCGCCGTGGCGTCGACATGGGTCCGTCGGCCATTCGCTACGCCGACCTCCAGGACCGCCTGGAAGCCTTCGGCCTCACGTGTGACGACGGCGGCGACATCGCCGTCCCGCGGCCGGAGGAACACGACCCCGGGGCCACAGCCGAGGATCCCGGTCCGGCAGCGCGTCGGGCCAAGTACATGCGGGAGACGCGCGAGGTGGCCGAGGACGTCGAACGGGCCGTCCAGGCGACTGTCGACGCGGGCGAATTTCCCCTCATTCTCGGCGGCGACCACTCAATCGCGGTGGGCACCGCCCAGGGCGTCTCGCGGAACCGCGATATCGGCGTCCTCTGGTTCGACGCCCACGGGGACTACAACACCCTCGAGACGACGCCCAGCGGGAACATTCACGGGATGTCCCTCGCGGCGATGCTGGGCGAGGACCCCTTCGCGGGGATGGACTGGGCTCACGCACCGAACGTCTCCCCGGAGAACGTCGCCTGGGTCGGCCTCCGGGACCTCGACGACGGGGAACGGGACCTCGTCGCCGACTCCCCGGCGACCGCCTTCACGATGTCCGACCTCGACCGCCGGCCCGTCGCCGACGTCGTCTCGGAGGCCATCGAGGTCGCGACGGACGGTGTCGATGCGCTACACGTCAGCCTGGACATGGACTGGCTCGACCCGACGGAGGCGCCCGGCGTCGGGACGCCCGTGCGCGGCGGCGTCTCCTACCGCGAGGCTCACGTCGCGATGGAACTCGTCGCCAGCGAGGCCGGCGAGGACCTCGCCGCGATGGAGGTCGTCGAGGTCAACCCCATCCTCGACCAGCACAACCGGACGGCCGAACTCGCCTGCGAACTCGTCGCGAGCGCCCTCGGCCAGCGCATCCTCTGAGCCCGTGCGGCCGCCGCCATTTCTCCGCCGGAACAGCAACACGTAAGGCCCGACGCCCGCTCGACACCGGCAATGGCGTCCCTCGCCGATCTCGCCCTTCTGCTCCCGATTTTCGCGGTCGGGGCCGGTCTCATCGGCTACGGCCTCCTGGCCCTCGGACAGCTCCTCCGGATTCGCCGTGGCGCGGGAACGCCTGCTACCGATGCCTCGCGGGCTCTCGTGTCCCTGGAGGGGACGGCCGTGGACGTCGACGACGCGACGGTCACCTCACCGCTGACCGGCCGGGAGGCCCTCTGGTATTCGTACCGCGTCGACGGCCACGGCGGCGACCTCACTCGCCCGGACTGGACGCCCGTGGCCGATGGACGCGACGGTCGCGTCTTCGGCGTCGAAACGGGCGGTGACACCGTCCGCGTCGATCCCGACGGCGCTGACGTCGAACTGGACCCGATCGACGAGGTGGACGTGGTCGCGGATCCCGCGGACGTCGCGGATCTCCGGTCCGTCGCAGCGACGGTCACCGTCGACGAGGCGGCCGAGTCAGTCGACGTGGGCGTCGCGACGCTTGACGCAGGCGAGCGCTACCGTCTCCTCGAGCGCCGGATCGAGGTCGGTGACGCCCTGGTGGTGACAGGCGGGGCGACCGTGAATGCCGCGGGGGGACCGGGCGTGCTCCTCCGGGCCAGCACCGACGGGGGCCTCCTCGCGCGCTTCCTGGGCGTCCCCTTCGTCGTCGCCAGTCCGCGCGGCGCGGACGCCAGCGAGCAGCTTCGGGGCCGGGTGCTCATTGGCCTGGTGGTCGGACTCCCGCTGGTCATGCTGTCGCTGGTCTACCTGTTTCCGCCGTGAGGTCGGGACCGAAATCGCTTCGACTCGCCGGCCAGGTCACTCCGCGGACGCCGGGACGACGGTGACCGAGGCGACCTGATCGCCGTCGGTCAGTTCCATGATGGTGACGCCTTTCGTGTTCCGGCCGACCTCCGAGACGTCGCTGGCGGCGATGCGCATGATCTGGCCGCGCTCGGACATGATGACGAGGTGATCGGCGTCGTCGACGGCCTTGACCGTCGAGACGAGGCCGTTGCGCTCGTCGGTCTTGATGTCGATGAGGCCCTGGCCGTAACGCGACTGCGGGCGGTACTCCGCGAGCTTCGTCCGCTTGCCGAAGCCGTTTTTGGTCACGGTCAGGAGCGAGCGCTCGTCGTCGTCATCGGTGGCGACGAGGCCGGCGACGTGGTCGTCCTCGGCGAGCTTGATGCCGTTGACGCCGCGTGCGTTGCGGCCCATCTCGCGGGCCTCGGACTCGGCGAAGCGGATCGTCATGCCCTGCTCGGTCGCGATGACGAGATCCTTCGTGCCGTCGGTCACGTCGACGTCGATCAGGGAGTCGCCCTCCTCCAGGTCGGCGGCGATGATCCCCGTCGAGAGGATGTTCTGGAAGTCCGCCGCACTCGTGCGCTTGACGTAGCCGTTCCGGGTCACCATCGTGATGCACTCGCCCTCGCCGAACTCGTCGGTGTTCACGACGGCGGTGATCTCCTCGCTGTCGTCCAGGTCGACGAGGTTGACGGCGGACTTCCCGCGGGCCGTCCGGCTCATCTCGGGGATCTCGTAGGTCTTCAGCCGGTAGACCTGGCCCTGGTTGGTGAAACAGAGGAGATAGTCGTGGCTGTTGGCCCGGAAGACCTTCGAGATGCGGTCGCCCTCCTTCGGGTCGGCGCCGATGATGCCCTTGCCGCCGCGGCCCTGGGGGTCGAACCGATCGACGGGCATGCGTTTGATGTAGTCGTCCTCGGTGATGACGACGACCACGTCCTCTTCGGGGATGAGGTCCTCGTGGGTGACCTCGCCCTCGTCTTCGAGGATGGCCGTCCGGCGGTCGTCGTCGTACTCGTCTTTGATCTCGCGGAGTTCGTCGGTGATGACGCCGAGGAGCTTCTCCTCGCTGGCGAGGATGGACTCGAGGTAGTCGATGGTCTCCTGGACGTCCTCGTACTCGGCGCGGATCTCCTCGGCCTCCAGCGAGGTCAGCGAGCCCAGCTGCATCCGAACGATGTGTTCGGCCTGGGCCTGCGTGAAGTCGAAGGTCGACTGCACCTCGGGGTACTCGAAGGTCCGCTCGTCGTCGGCGGCCTCGACGGCTTCGAGGTCGAGGTCGCCCTGCAGGCCAGCCCGCGCCTCGTCGCGATCCTCGCAGTTGCGGATCAGGTCGACAACGGCGTCGATCTGGTCGAGGGCCTTCAGCCGCCCCTCGAGGATGTGGGCCCGCTCCTCGGCCTCGGCGAGGTCGTACTCCGAGCGCCGCGTGACGACCTCCTTGCGGTGCTCGACGTAGTGCGTGAGCGTGTCCTTGAGGTTCAGCACCTGGGGCTGGCCGTCGACCAGCGCGAGGTTGATGACGCCGAAGGTCGACTCCAGGTGGTGCTCCAGGAGCTTGTTCTCGACGACGTCGACGTTCGCGCCCCGGGAGAGTTCGATGACGATGCGGACGCCGTTGCGGTCGGACTCGTCGCGCAGGTCCGAGACCCCGTCGATGGTCCCCTCGTTGACGTCGTCGGCGATGCGCTCGACGAGTCGCGCCTTGTTCGCCTGGAAGGGGATCTCCGTGACGACGATCCGGTCGCGACCCGACTCGTTACGCTCGATCTCGTACTCGGCGCGGACGCGCAGTCGACCCCGCCCGGTCGTGTAGGCCGAGTAGATGGCGTCCGTGCCGACGATGTTCGCACCGGTCGGGAAGTCCGGCCCCTTGACGTGTTGCATCAGGTCCTCGACCGTGCAGTCCGGATTCTCGATGAGGTGGACCGTCGCGTCGACGATCTCGCCGAGGTTGTGCGGCGGGACGTTCGTGCTCATCCCGACGGCGATGCCCGAGGCACCGTTGAGCAGCAGGTTCGGCAGTTTGGCGGGCAGAACCTCGGGTTCGGTCAGGCGGTCGTCGTAGTTCGAGGTGAAGTCGACGGTGTCCTTCTCGATGTCGGCCAGCAGCTCCTCGGCGATGGGGGCCATCCGGGCCTCCGTGTACCGCATGGCCGCCGCGGGGTCGCCGTCCATGGACCCGAAGTTGCCCTGGCCGTCGACCAGGGGATACCGCATCGAGAAGTCCTGGGCCATGCGGACGAGCGTGTCGTAGATGGCCGAGTCGCCGTGCGGGTGGTAGTCACCCATCGTCTCGCCCACGATCGAGGAGGACTTCCGGTGGGAGACGTTCGACGTGATCCCCATCTCGTGCATCGCGTAGAGGATCCGCCGGTGGACGGGCTTGAGGCCGTCCCGCACGTCCGGCAGCGCGCGACCCGCGATGACTGACATCGCGTAGTCGATGTAGCTCTGCTCCATCTCCTCCTCGATGCGGACGCGGTTGACCCGCGCGGCCCCCGCGTCGACGTCGTCTGGTATGTCCGAACTCATGGTGTTGTCATCGATCGATCGGGACTCAGATGTCCACCCACTCTGCCTCGGGGGCGTGTTCCTTGATGAACTGTTTCCGGGGCTCGACGGCGTCGCCCATCAGTACCGAGAACATCTTGTCGGCCGCCGCGGCGTCCTCGATGGTGATCTGCTTCAGGTACCGCGTCTCCGGGTTCATCGTGGTGTCCCAGAGCTGCTGGGGGTTCATCTCGCCGAGGCCCTTGAAGCGCTGGACCTGATCGGGGCTGCCGTTGCACGTCTCGGCGACGATCTCCTCGCGTTCGGCCTCGGTCATCGCGTCGTAGGTCTCGCCCTTGTACCGGATGCGGTAGAGGGGCGGCTGGGCGGCGTAGACGTAGCCCGCCTCCAGCAGTGGGCGCATGTGTCGGTAGAACAGCGTGAGCAGAAGCGTCCGGATGTGCGCACCGTCGACGTCGGCGTCGCACATGAAGATCACCTTCTCGTAGCGGGCCTCCTCGACGTCGAACTCGTCGCCGATGCCCGTCCCGAGGGCGGTGATGAGGTTCCGGATCTCGTCGTTCTCCAGGATGCGGTCCAGGCGGTGTTTCTCGACGTTGAGGATCTTCCCCTTGATCGGGAGGATGGCCTGGAACTCCGGATTGCGGCCCTGCTTCGCGCTGCCGCCCGCGGAGTCGCCCTCGACGACGAACAGTTCGGCCTCGCTCGGATCGCGGGTCTGACAGTCCGCGAGCTTCCCGGGGAGCGCCGTCGAGTCCAGGGCGCTCTTGCGGCGCGTCAGTTCCTCGGCCTTCTTCGCGGCCATGCGGGCCTTCGCGGCCTCGACGGCCTTCGCGACGATGGCCTCGGCCGTGTCGGGGTGTTCCTCGAAGTAGGTTCCCAGACCCTCGTGCATCGCCGACTCGACGATGCCCCGGACCTCGCTGTTGCCGAGTTTCGTCTTCGTTTGGCCCTCGAACTGCGGGTCGGGGTGCTTGATGGAGATGACCGCCGTCAGCCCCTCGCGGATGTCCTCGCCCGTGAGCGTGTCGTCGAGGTCTTTCAGGAGGCCGTTGGAGGTGGCGTAGTCGTTGACCACGCGCGTCAGCGCGGTCTTGAAGCCGGTCATGTGCGACCCGCCCTCGCGCGTGTTGATGTTGTTCGCGAAGGCGTGGATCGACCCCTGGAGCTCGTCGGTCGCCTGCATGGCGATCTCGACCTGGACGGGCCCCTCATCGATCGTTTCCTCGTCTGCGAAGTAGATGACGTCCTCGTGGAGGGCCGTCTTGGTCTCGTTGAGGTACCGAACGAACTCCCGGATCCCGCCTTCGTAGACGAACGTCTCCTCTTCGAAGTCGCGCTCGTCGCGCAGCGTGATCTCCACGCCGGAGTTGAGGAAGGCCAGTTCGCGCAGGCGGGAGGCGAGCGTGCTGTAGGTGAACTCAAGCGTCTCGAAGATGTCGCTGTCCGGCCAGAAGGTGATCTCCGTGCCCGTGCCCTCGTTGTCGCCCAGGTCACGGACCCGTTCGAGGTCGTAGGCGGGTTCGCCGCCCTCGAAGCGCTGGCGCCAGACGCCACCGTCGCGCTTGACCTCGACCGCCAGTTCCTCGGAGAGGGCGTTGACGACGGATACGCCGACACCGTGGAGGCCGCCGGAGACCTGGTAGGACTTGCTGTCGAACTTCCCGCCGGCGTGGAGGACGGTCATGATGACCTCCAGTGCGGGGCGGCCGTGCTCCTCGTGGGTGTCGACGGGGATGCCCCGGCCGTCGTCGCGGACGGTCACGGAGCCGTCCTTCTGGAGGACGACCTCGATCTCGTCGCAGTGGCCGGCCAGCGCCTCGTCGATGGCGTTGTCGACCACCTCGTAGACCAGGTGGTGCAGTCCCCTGGCGTCGGTCGACCCGATGTACATCGCCGGACGCTTGCGAACGGCCTGTAGCCCCTCCAGTACCTGGATTTGGCCAGCGCCGTACTCGCTGTCGTCGGACATGAAAACCTTACCCCCGCTTGACGGCCACCCTACTTAAAGCCCACGCACGCGCGAGCGCACGTGCGTGCGGTGCGAAGTAGGCCCGACCCGTCGCAATTCGCCAGACGTCGCCGGTCTGGTCGCAGACTGTTTCGACCGCCGACGCCCGCACGCCGGTGACGTCGCCGCCGGTGGGTAAGCCGTCGGTATCGTGGAGTCCACTTTCACCCTGCCGCCGTACGACATATAAAGCAGGCCGGGGTAGAGAGGGGTAGACGATGCCACCCTATCAGTCCCAGCTCGGCGAGGGCGAGGGGATCGCCGAGGAGCTGGCCCAGAGCCAGCGGTCTATCTCCATCGCCGAGTTCTTCGAGAAGAACAAGCACATGCTCGGGTTCGACTCGGAGGCCCGGGCGCTCGTCACGGCCGTCAAGGAGGCCGTCGACAACGCACTCGACGCCTGCGAGGAGGCGGGCATCAAGCCCAACGTCCTGATCCAGATCGACGAGGTCGGCGACTACTACCGCCTCGTCGTCGAGGACAACGGCCCCGGAATCACGAAGGCCCAGATCCCCAAGATCTTCGGGAAGCTCCTCTACGGCAGCCGGTTCCACAAGCGCGAGCAGAACCGCGGCCAGCAGGGGATCGGGATCTCCGCCGCGGTCCTGTACTCCCAGCTCACCTCCGGCAAGCCCGCGAAGATCACCAGTCGGACCCAGGAAGGCGCCGATGCTCACTACTACGAACTCATCGTCGACACCGACGAGAACGAACCCGAAATCTCCGTCGACGAGACCACCACCTGGGACCGCAACCACGGCACCCGCATCGAGATGGAGATGGAGGGCAACATGCGCGCCCGCCAGACCCTCCACGATTACGTCCAGTACACCGCCGTCGTCAACCCCCACGCGAAGTTCACCTTCGACGAACCGGGGCTCGACGAGCCGCAGGTCTTCGACCGCGTCGACGGCGCCGACCTCCCCGCCGAGACGGAGGAGATCCGCCCGCACCCCCACGGCGTCGAACTCGGTACCCTCCTGAAGATGCTGGAGTCGACCGACTCGTACTCCGTCTCTGGCTTCCTCCAGGGTGAGTTCACTCGCGTGGGCCAGAAGACCGCCGAGTCGGTCATCGACGGGTTTCGGGACACCCACGTCGGTCGCGAGATGACCTGGGAACCCCCTAAATCTCACGAGGACGCCGACGTGCGGACTGCCGTCCAGGCCGCCGTCGCCAACAAGGGAAAGCAGGCCACCGCGACCTTCGCCGACGAGGTCGCGAGCCGCGTCGCCGACTTCGACCGCATCGCCCACGCCCAACTCGCGGACGTCATCGACGACGTCGCCGGCGTCGTCGAGGGCGAGCACGACGTCACCTTCGGCTCGACGGTCCGCGAGAACGCCCGCGACGCGGCCTGGCGGCAGATCCTCGGCGGCGAGGCCGACGAGGACGTCCGCGAGTCCCTCCGGGCGGACCTCTACGGCGTCGTCGACGACGCGACGAGCACCCGGAAGGACGACGCCGCAATCGAGGGACTGGCCGACCGCCTCGCCGCCAAGTTCGCCTCGGCCGACGACGCCCGTCACCGCCTCACGCCCGACGAACTCGCAGACTACGTCGCCCGATCGGCCGACGCCACCGAGGAGTACGACGACGCGACCTTCGGGGAGACGGCCCGCGAGAACGTCGAGGCGGCCATCTGGGATCGAATGCTGACCGTCCCGGACGACCCGCCGAACGTCTCGTCGCTGGCCGACGACCGCGACGGCGCGAGCGACCTCCTGACCGCGATGCGCGAGACGGACATCATCGCGCCGCCCACGGACTGCCTGGCCCCGATCACGGCCGAACTGGTCGAGGAAGGGCTGCGCAAGGAGTTCGACGCCGAGTTCTACGCGGCGGAGACCCGCGACGCCTCGGTCCACGGCGGCGACCCGTTCATCGTCGAGGCCGGCATCGCCTACGGCGGTGACCTGGAGGCCGAGAGCGGGGCCGACGTGCTCCGCTTTGCCAACCGCGTGCCGCTGGTCTACCAGCGTGGCGCCTGTGCGACGACGGACGTCGTCAAGGACATCAACTGGCGCAACTACGGCCTCGACCAGCCCGGCGGGAGCGGCATCCCGACCGACGCCGTGGTCATCATGGTCCACGTCGCCTCGACGAACGTCCCCTTCACGAGCGAGTCCAAGGACGCCGTCGCGAACGTCCCGGAGATCGAAAGCGAGATCGAACTCGCCATCCGGGAGGCCGCGCGGGACCTCAAGTCCTTCCTGAACAAGCGCCGGTCGATGCAACAGCGCCGGGAGAAGCGAAACAAGCTGGCGACGATCTTACCGGAGATGGCCGAGAAGCTGACGGAGGTGACGGACCGCGATCCGCTCGTCATCGACGACTCGATCGCGCGCATCATGAACAACGTCCTCGTCGAGCGGGAGGTGGAGGACGGCACGGTCCGGATCGTCGTCGAGAACAACTCCGACCGCAACGCCGACGTGGACCTGACCGACATCGTGACCGCAGAGCCCGCGGAGACCAACGGCGCGCAGGTCGTCGAGATGGACGGCGAGTGGTTCGTCAAGTGGTCCGAGACCGTCGGCTCGGGCGAGGAGACGACACTCGAGTACAGCGTCGACGGCGACGCGGACTTCGACCTCTCCGTCGAGGGCGTCGAGGACGAACTGCTGACGGTGAACGCCTGACCCATGAGCTCCGAATCATCCCTGAACGAGGACGAGGCGCGAGAACAGCTGCTGGACCTGGCGGCGGACTTCTACGACCAGTTCGCCGAGGGCGACGTGCCCCGGATGCGGATCCCCACCCGGACGAAGTCGAACATCGAGTACGACGAGGACGAACACGTCTGGGTCTACGGCGACCGACACAGCACGCGGAGCGCCAAGACCGTCTCGGGCGCCCAGAAGCTCCTGAAGGCGACCTACACGATCGACTTCCTGGCCCAGCAACTCGACCAGGACCGCTCCTCGACCCTGCGGGAGCTGTACTACCTCTCGGAGTCCTGGGACCTCGACGAGGCCCAGTTCAACACCCAGGACGAGTCGAACAACCTCATCGAGGACTTAGAGATCGTCTCGGAGGTCAAGCGCGAGGACTTCCACATGCGCCCCGAGGAGTCCGGTGCGAAGGTGATGGGCCCGCTCCTGCTGCGCGAGCAGACCCGCCGCGGGGACCGCGAGATCCACTGCCAGGAGGACGTCGGCCAGGGTGGCTACCAGATCCCGAACAACCCCGACACCATCGAGTTCCTGGAGAACGACGCCGAGTTCGTCATGTGTGTGGAGACCGGCGGCATGCGCGACCGGCTCGTCGAGAACGGCTTCGACGACGACTTCGACTGCATCGTCGTCCACCTGGGCGGCCAGCCCGCACGGGCGACCCGGCGGCTCACCAAGCGCCTCCACGACGAACTCGACCTGCCGGTCGTGGTCTTCACCGACGGCGACCCCTGGTCGTACCGCATCTACGGCTCGGTCGCTTTCGGCTCGATCAAGAGCGCCCACCTCTCGGAGTACCTCGCGACGCCCGAGGCCGAGTTCGTCGGCATCCGACCCGAGGACATCGTCGAGTACGACCTGCCGACCGACCCCCTGTCGGACTCCGACGTGAACGCGCTCGAATCCGAACTGGAGGACCCCCGCTTCCAGACGGACTTCTGGGAGGAGCAGATCGAACTCCAGCTCGACATCGAGAAGAAGTCCGAACAGCAGGCGCTTGCCTCCCACGGCCTCGACTTCGTCACGGACACCTACCTCCCCGAGCGGCTCGACGAGATGGGCGTCGCCTAGTCTCCGGATTTCAACGGCGATAACGGGGCCACAAAGGTATTCTGCCGTGGCGAGCCTACGAGTCGCTATGCCCGATCCGGCGCTGGCCCTGATGCTCACGCGCCAGGCCCTCGACGCCCTGCCGGTCAACGTCGCCATCCTCGACGCCGAGGGGCGGATCGTCTGGACCGACGACGCCTGGCGCCAATTCGCCACCGACAACGACATCGAGGGACAACCGGACACGATCGGCGTCAACTACCTCGAGGTGTCACGGGACACCGACGAACTCGGTGACGCGGCCGCAGAGGGGATCGGCGCCGTGCTGGCGGGCGACCGGACGACGTTCACGCTGGAGTACCCCTGCCACTCGCCCGACGAGCAGCGGTGGTTCCTGATGTGGGCGGGCTCCTTCGACGAGGGCGACGATCGGTTCGCCACGGTCGCACACTTCGACGTCACCGATCGCGTCCTGGCCGAGAACGAGGTCGAGGCGGCGGCCGAGCAACTGAGCCAGGAGCGCGACCAGCTGGCCCTGCTCAATCAGGTCGTCCGCCACGATATCCGCAACGACGTCCAGCTGATCGCCGCCTTCGCCGACCTCGTCAGGGAGGACATCGAGGCGGACGCGGTGGACGACGAGACCGTCGAGCGCCTCGAACGCATCAGCCAGCAGAGCACCCACGTCGTCGACCTCACGAGCGCCATCGGCGACCTCTCGGGTCTGATCACCGGGGAGGGCGATCCGTCGCTCGGCGCCGTCGACCTCGCCGCGGTGGTCCGCGACGAGGTGTCGAAGCTCGAACAGACCTACGGGACGGAAGAGGCGGACTTGACAGTGACCGGTGTGCCCGACCTTCCGCTGGCTGTCGACGTCCTGGCAGACGAGATGCTCTCGTCCGTCGTCGGGAATCTCCTGACCAACGCGGTCGTCCACACCGAGGGGGATCGGGTCGAAATCGCGGTCGCGATCGACCGGTTCGACGACCGTGTTCACCTCCGGGTCGAGGACGACGGCCCGGGCATCCCGCCCGAGCGACGCCGCTCCGTCTTCGGCCGCGGTGAGAAGGGTCTGGGGAGTCCGGGCTCCGGGCTCGGGCTGTACCTCGTCGACCGACTGGCCGACGCCTACGGCGGTGACGTGTGGATCGAGGACAGCGACCTCGGCGGCGCCACGTTCATCGTCGCGCTCCAGCGACCGGACTAGTCGCCCCCCAGCCCGTCGAGTGCGACGGGGACGCCACCCGCTGCGACGTCAGCCGCGAAGGACCGTGCGTCAGTTTCGATGGCCTCGATCGTGTCGTAGTGGAGCGGGACCACGAGCCCGGGGTCCAGCGCCAGTGCGAGGTCGGCGGCCCCGTGGCGATCCATCGTGTACGTCCCACCGATCGAGGGGACGAAGACGTCGACGTCGAGGCGGTCGTGGCCCGGGAGGACGTCCGTGTCGCCGGGGACGAAGACGCGCGTCCCATCGATTGCCAGGAGGTAACCACAGCCACGGCCCGTCTCGTGGTACGGCGTCCCGTCGGTGCGGGTGTGTGGTCCGTCGGGATCGTTGTACGCCGGGACCGTCCACGTCGGGACGCCGGCTGCGACCAGTTCGTCTTCCGTTCCCACGCGCCGGACCTCGAAGGGAAGGTCGGCCGGGCGGACGTCGGTCCGGTCCGTGTCGTGGACGGACAGTCCCTCGGGGACGAGCACGGTCGCGTCGCGAGCGGCGACCCGCTTGATCCCGTCCGGGTCGTAGTGGTGCAGGTGGGTCACGCAGACGAGGTCGCCGTCGGCGTCGCGGTAGTCCGACGCCGGGGGGTGTGACGCGGCCACGCGCTCGGTTCGGGGCGTCCACTCGCCGGAGAGGACGCCGTGGCGGCCGGGATCGAGGTAGATCGTGGCCTCGGGCGTCTCGATCCGGAGCGTCGCGTATCCGAACCACGTCAGTCGGAGGTCGTCGAACCGAACGGTCATCGCTCGGTGGGAGGGGCCTGAGGATAAAGAGCGATGGGACTCGCGCGAGGGGACTCACCCGCCCACGTAGACGATCTCGACCTCGACGCCGGGGCTGCCCCGGTCGGCGATCGGCGGGTAGGGGCCGTCCGTCTGCGAGCGGGCGGGCACGTACGGCGCGGCGAAGTCCAGTTGCTCGTTGCCGTTGGTGTCGCGGTGCACGGCGAGCGTGATGGTGCGGTTGTCCCGGACGGGTTCGTCCAGTGGCACCAGCACGTCCTGGTGTGTGCCGGGCGGGAGGTACGCGCTGTGGCCGAGTTGCGTGCTGTTGACCCCGTCGTCGTAGGCCACGACGAATCCGCCCTCCGACGCGGAGGCGCTCGGGACGGTGATGGCCTCGCCGGTCGAGACGGCGTTGCTTCCCCCGACGGAGGCGACGGGCGCCGAGAGGAGGACGAACGCGAGGTAGGCCACGGTCAGGAGGACGGCGGCGTGTTTGGCCCCGTCGCGAAGGGACCCTTCGCCGAGTTGGCCACCGACGAACCCGGAGCAGACGGCCTGGACGAGCGCGGTGTGGAAGAAGATCAGCGAGTAGGCTGCCTTGTCGACGTTGCCGAGGCGGGTGAACTGGTCGGTCTCGACGCCGAGGCGGTTGACCTCGCTGGACGTCGGCGTCGGCACCGACTCGGGCAGGCTCGGGACGAGTACCTCGTTGACGGCGAAGATGATCACGAGGAAGACGACGAAGGCGACGTAGATCACGATCAGGTAGGTCAGCATCTCCTGGCTGCGCTGGCGGCGCATTCGCAGGTCCGCCCTGGCCTGCGTCGCCGTGATCCGGAGGACGTCACCCAGCTGGCCGCTCGCTCGCTGGGCGTGGATCACGAGGGTGACGACGCGCGTGACGGCGGTGGTTCGGACGCGCCGGCCGAAGCGGACGAAGGCGTCGTCGATCGTCGACCCGAAGCGGACGTCCCGCCAGATGCGGTCCACCTCCGGCGACAGGACGCCGAGGTCGCCGCCCCGCACGCGCTCGACGGCCTCCGTGAGCGTCATGCCCGCCTCGTTCAGGCTGGCGAGCCGTTCGACGAGTTCCGGCATCGCCGCCTCGATCCGGTCGATCCGGCGCTTGTAGAGTTCCCGGACGGCCGCGTAGGGGAGCAAGACCAGCAGGACCGACTGGACGACCAGGTCGTCCAGGACCCGGATGCTGATCGACTGGCTCTGCGTGGCCTGGGGGAATCGAACGGCGAACAGGACCAGGGCCAGGGGGACGGTCACGTAGAGGATGGTCGTCGGGTTCTCGACGAGGGTTCGGAGGGGGCGACGGACGACGCGCTTGAGGCGCCTGAGGTGGTCGTAGCGGCCGAGTTGCCGCTGGACGCGACCGGTGGCCGCGTGACCGCCGTCGGCCCGCCGGTCGTCGACGGCCGGCAGCGAGCGGATCGGCGTCCGCGTCTCCAGGCGGTCCAGGACGTCCCCGCCGGACTCGCGGGCGATCCCGAGCGCGTCGAGTTTTCCCTGGAGGTAGACGATGAAGGCCGCGTTCGCCAGCGGGATCATCAGGTAGCCCACGATCTGGAGGGCCCACAGCGTGTCCGTCGTGGTCAGGCCGAAGACGAGCAGAATCGTGATGAAAAAGAGTACGCCCGCCACCAGCGTCGTGACGTAGCCTTCCGCGATGGTCGCGAGGAGTTCGAGGATCTCCTCCTGGCGCTCTTCGGCCTCCTCCTGGAACCGTTCGTACTGGTCCCGGAGGAAGGTGGGCAGGTCGCTCCCGCTCCCGAGGACGCTCGCCAGGTTCTCGCCGAAGGTCTTGAAGCGCTCGCTGGGCGAGCGGCGGGCCATCCGCCGGATCGCGGTGAGGACGTCGCGACCGAAGACGTCCATCTCGCGGGCCGCGACTCGCGTCTCGTTCGCGGCCTCGCCGAAGACGGCCCGGTTGCGCCCGAGAATTCGGAGCACCGCCGGGAACTCCATCCCGCCACGCGAGAGGGCGTACATGAACGCGGTCGTCCGGGGCAGTCCCTCGTCGATGCTCCGCCGGCGGACCTCGGCGTCGCTCTCGGGCAGCTTCCAGCGCAGGACGTAGGCCCCGACGGCCAGGACGAGCCCCGTCAGCAGGCCGCCGCCGACGACGATCGCCCAGCGGGCGCCCGGCGACAGCACGAGGGTGAAGTCGGGCGTGAACCCGAGCGGGACCGCGATCGTGCGGGGGAGCCCCGAGAGCGCGTGGACCATGGGCTCGACCACCTGGAGGAGCCCCGCGAACAGCAGTTCGCCGGCCGCCGTGCCGGCCAGGAGCCCGATCGCCGCGAAGAGGACCGTCTTGGCCGCGTAGACGCCGTAGGTCTCCTCGATGAACGCCGCCTCGATGACGCGCTCGCGCTCGACGTTCGGCGTCACGAATCCACCGAAGGCGGCGAGCGCGACCCGCGTGACCGTCCGATCGATCCGCCGACTGACCTTGGCACCCAGCCACGCCCCCGCCCCCACCAGGACGAGCCCGATCGGCAGGAGCCAGAGCGCGTTCACGGTGTCACTCCGGCGTCGCGACGTTCGCCGCGTCGATCCGGTCGAGGACGCTCTCCTTGTCCACGTAGTACTTCTTGACCATCGAGGTGAACCGCCGGTAGTCCGTGATGTCCTCCTCGCGCAGGTGGCTCAGGAACCGCCGGCGGTCGTCCAGTTCCCGCAGGAGGTCGGAGCGACTCCAGCCCCGCTCCTCACGGATGTCCTCGAGGAGTTCGGAGTTGCGCTCCTCGAAGGTATCTGACCGCGAGTCCCAGGCGTAGGTGTTCGAGTAGTCGAGTTCGCCGGTCCGCTGGTCGATGCCCTCGATCTCGGCGACGGTGGAGGCCCGTCGGACGCGCTCGTCGCCCGAGCGGGCGAGCGTCTGCACGCAGAGCACGTCAAGCGATGAGACCATCGGCCGCGGGACGTTGATCGGCTCGTTCTCCAGGCGGTTGATGACGGTCTGGACGCTGTCCGCGTGCATCGTCGAGAATGTCGTGTGGCCCGTGTTCATCGCCTGGAACAGCGTGATGGCCTCCTCACCGCGTACCTCGCCGACGATGATGTACTCGGGTCGGTGACGGAGCGCGGAACGCAGCAGGTCGTACATCGTGATGTCCTGGTCGCCCATCCGCTCGCGGGTGACCGACGACAGCCAGTTGTCGTGGTGCAAAGAGAGCTCGCGGGTGTCCTCGATGGTCAGGACCTTCGAGCGCGGCGGGATGAACATCGAGACGGCGTTCATGGACGTGGTCTTGCCCGAGGCGGTCCCGCCGGCGAAGATGAGGGACTTGTTGTGCTCGATGGCGAGCCAGAGGAAGGTGAGCATCCGGAGGTCGAAGGTACCGTACTCCAGCAGGTCGATCGGCGTGAAGGGCTCGTCGGCGTACTTCCGGATGGTGAACGCCGACCCCTGCGGCGTGACTTCCTTCCCCAGTGCCAGTTCGATGCGCGAGCCGTCGGGCAACGTCGTCGAGGCGACGGGGTCCGAGACGGAGACGTGCCGGCCCGACCGCTGGGCGAGTTGCATGACGAAGCTGTCCAGTTCGTCCTCGTCGTACCGGATCGTCGACTCGACGTCCGTGTACTCGTCGTGGTAGACGAAGACGGGGAGGCCCGGCCCGTCACAGGAGATGTCTTCCACGTGCGGATCGTACATGACGGCGTCGAGCTTTCCGTACCCCTGGAAGGAGCGATACAGGTAGTAAAACAGCCGGTGGACGGACTCCTCGTCGATCGCGACCCCGTACTCGCCCAGCCGGGCGCGGAGCTGGTCGCGCAGGGCGGCCTCGGGGGACTGGTCGTCGACGTCGTCGGCGTACAGCAGGGGATCGCGCACGTCCTCGAACAGCCGGTCGAGCAACTCGCGCTCGTCGGCCGTCAGGTTCGGTTCCACGACGTTGTACCGGTGTTCGGTCGTGTCCGGATCGTACGTGATCACGGCGAAGGCGTAGGGCGCGTTCAGCCAGTAGCGATCGACCTCCTCGTGGCCGTCGACGCCGTCGAACGTGACCAGCCGACCGTGCCGCCGGGGATCGTAGTTCGGCACCGAAACGGACGTCCCGGTGAGCAGGCGAGCGGTGCCGGCGAGCCACTCGCGAACGCTGGCGAGACCCCGTCCACCGCCGTCCGCACCCGGTGCTTGTCCCTGGTCCGAGGATCCGGCGTCGGCTCCGGCGTCGTCTGGGGATTCGTGTCCGGACATCGTATTCTCGCGGTCGCACCGGCCGTCCGATGCGCGGGAGTTACGTGGTGGTTCGTGGCCAACTACTTAAATTCGTACCCGGGATCGCCGCGTCGAGTCCGCTCCCGGCTGGCGATTCAGACCCGGTCGATCCGGAGGAGCGCGACGGCGAGTGCGCCAACGAGGAGCACGCCGATCGGGACCGGGACGCCGACCACGTCGCGTCCCAGGTAGTACAGGGCCGACGCGGCGGCGAAGGCGAGGCTCGCTCCGGCGAGCAGTCCGCCCATGACCCGCACCTCGTCGTACGGGAGCCGTCTGGCGGTCGCAGCCTCGTCGCGGTACATCGCTACCCCGAGGACGACGGCGAGCGCGATCAGCACCGCGCCCAGCGCCCAGGCTGCGCTCCCGACCTGGAGCGCCACCCGCTCGTAGGTGGCCGCGGCGCTGATCGGGTCGGCGAGGTAGGCGTCACCCCAGACCCCCACGCCGGGGTAGACCTGGTCGAGCACGTCCGTCACCCGGACCGTCTGGCCGTCGACGGTCACGGTCGAGGCGGCCCTGACCTGAATCTCGGCGAGGGGAAACCGGATCGCGAACAGGACGCTCCCGAGGGGCGCTGCCGTGTGGACGGTCACGCTCCAGGGGACCAGCGCCGCGATCCACGCGGACAGGACCGCCAGTTCGGGGGCGTACTCCGATTTCACCCACGGCATGCTGTCTTGCCGTGCACCTGGCCCACGTAAGAAGATTCCGTCACGGGTGGCCCCGTTACGTTCATTGGTTCGAAGCCCGTATCCCGATCCAGGGGATGAGGCGCGAGTATTTCACCCTGTCAACCAGGGTGCCAGGAGAGTCCGACGACGTCGCCACGCCGCGTCTGGACGTCGGGTACGACGGCCCGGCCGACGAGCTGCGGGACGCGCTCACCGACGACGCCGGTGAGCCCCTCCCGGCCGAAGCAATCGACGTGACCTGCCGCCTCCAGGACGACGGCGGCGAGGCCGCCTGTGCCGTCGGGCTGACGCACCGACTGACCGGCGAGTTCCTCCTCGAGTTCAACGCCGCGGCGGGCGACGTCCTCGACGTCGTCGAGGCCGCCCGTCGCGGCGAGGAGGACGGCTCGTATCGCGTCAGCGTCACCGCGGCGGACGCCGAGTACGCGTACGACATGGAGACGCTGCTCGTCTACGACGCGGACGGGAGCCTCCTCCGGCGACAGAGCCTGATCCCGAGCGGCGTCGAACTCTGAGACGGCCGCTCAGTTCTCCAGTCCCTCGACTGCGTCGACCAGCGCCGGGAGCGCCTCGGTGACGTCTGCCCGGAGGTCGACGGCCGCCCGGTCGGCGACGGGCGTCGCGTCGCGGTTCACCACGGCCAGGGTCGCGCCCTTGCGGGTAGCCATCGCGGGTAGCGACGCGGCGGGTTCGACCGTCAGCGACGAGCCCACGGCGAGGAAGACGTCGGCCGTCTCCGCGAGCCGCCTGGCCCGGCCCAGCGGACCCGTCGGCATCGACTCGCCGAAGAGGACGGTGGCCGGCTTGAGGATCCCGTCGCAGTCCGCACACCGCGGCGGGAGGTCGCCGTCCGCTGCCCGGTCGAAGACCGGGTCGGCCGGATACCGGGCGTCGCAGGACGTGCAGGCGACCTGCTGTGACGTGCCGTGCAGCCGGACCACCGATTCCGAGCCCGCCGCCTCGTGGAGACCGTCGACGTTCTGGGTGAGGACGGCCTCGAGGTGGCCGCGGGCCTCCAGCGCCGCGAGCGCTTCGTGAGCGGGATTTGGCGAGACGTCGCCGGATCCGAACAGGGAGTCGCGCAAGGCCACCCGGTCCGCCCAGAACGCTCCGGGATCCGCACGGAACCGCCGGACGTGGAAGTCCGCTCGGTCGTGTGTTTCCCAGATGCCGCCGTCGCTCCGGAAGTCAGGGATCCCGGAAGCGGTGCTGACGCCGGCCCCTGTCAGGACGACCGACCGATCGGCCGACACGAGGTCCCGGGCCAGCGAGTCGATCGCCTCGTCCATGGCCACGGGTTGGTACTGCCGGGCGAAAAGTGGATCGACCGGGCCATGCCAGGCCGGATCCGACCGGTCACTCGTCGGCCGGCCAGGTCACCTCGAAGCGGGCCCCGCCGTCGTCGGACGCCGTGACCGCCACGCTCCAGCCGTGCGCGTCGGCGACCTCACGAACGATCGCGAGGCCGAAGCCGGTTCCCTCGGGGTCGGTCGAGTAGCCGCTCTCGAAGACCTGGTCCCGGTCCGAGGCCGGGATGCCCGGGCCGTCGTCCGCCACGTAGAAGCCGTTCGGGAGGTCGCCGATTCTGATCGTCACGTCGGCGCCACCGTGGTCGACCGCGTTCCGGATGAGGTTCTCCAGGAGCTGTTTGAGCCTGCTTTCGTCCGCCTCGACGCGTCCGGAGACCGCCGCTTCCAGCGTCGCGTCGCCCGTGTCGACGGTCTGCCGGGCCGCCTCGACGGCCTCGGACAGGGAGACCGAGTCGGGGTCCGTGACGTCGTCGCGCTCGCGGGCCAGCGCGAGCAACTCCTCGATCAGGTCCGCCATCCGGTCGAGGGACCGATCGACGGCCTCGAGGTGCTCGCTCTCGCACTCCTCGCGGGCGAGGTCGAGCCGGCCGGTCGCGACGTTCAGCGGATTGCGGAGGTCGTGGGAGACGATGCCCGCGAAGTCCTCGAGGCGCTCGTTCTGGCGCTCGAGTTCCCGTTCGCGCTCGCGACGCTCGGTCACGTCGCGGACCACGCCGACGGTGCCGTCGAACTCGCCGTCGTGCTTGAGGACGGTCAGACTCACGTCGACGGGCGTCTCGTCGCCGTCGGCGTGCTGGAGCGTCGCCTCCACCGTGGAGACGCCACCGCTCGGATCGGAGACGAGTCGTCTGATTTCCTTCTCGAAGCGCTCGACCCCGTCCTCGTCGAAGTATGTCGTCGCTGGCGTCCCGACGATGTCCTCCCTCGCGTAGCCGAGCATCTCGAGGAGCGGGCCGTTGACCTCCTGCACCCTGGCCTCCGGACCGAGGACGTAGACGCCGTCGCCCATCGCCTCGACCATCGTCTCCAGGCGCTCGCGCTCCCGGGCCCGCTCGCGGCGGTCGCTGACGTCGCGCGCGACGCCGACAGTCCCCCGGAACTCCCCGTCCTCGCTCGGCAAGAGTGACAACGTCACCTCGACCGGGAGCGTCGACCCGTCGTCGCGCTCGACGGTGGTCTCGACCGTCGTCGTCGCCTCGTCGGTGTCGATCAGGTGCTGGATCGCGTCGCGAATGGTCGCCAGGTCGTCCACGAAATAGTCGGCGATGGGTTCGCCGCGCAGCGCGTCCAGGTCGGCACCGAGGAACTTCGCGACGTTCTCGTTGGCCTGGATCAGGCGGCCGTCGGCGTCGAGGGCGTAGACCGCGTCGCCCATCGCCTCGAAGACGTCCCCGTAGCGCTTCGGTGCCGCGTACTGGGAGGCGTCCCGCACCGAACAGACGATCTCGTCTTTCGCCGTCAGGGACATGGAGTGGTCCTCGACGAAGGTCGACCCGTCGGCCCGGCGGCCGATCGTCTTGCCGTGCCACTCGCCCGCTTCGTGGAAGGTGGGAACCACCTCATCGAGCATCCGCTCGCGTTCGCGCTCCGAGCGGACAAAGTCCCAGGACTCGCCGACCATCTCGTCGGGGTCGTACCCGTAGAGCGCCGCGTAGGCCTCGTTGACGAAGACGAACTCGCCGTCCGCGTCGAGGATCGATATTCCCTCCTTCGCCGTCTCGATGGCCGTGAGCCGTCGCCGGCGCTCGGCGTTCGCGCGGGCGGTCTCGACGTAGTTGACGAGTCGGTTGGCCAGCACCGTCGCCTGGTCGCTCCCGGCGCGCTTCTGGAGGTAGTCCGTGGCGTCCCGCGAGAACGCTGCTGCCGCGACCTCCTCGCTGCCCTTGCCGGTGTAGAGGACGAACGGAATGTCCCCGTCGTCTGCCCGCACGGCCTCGAGAAAGTCGAGCCCGTCCCGGCCGGGCATGTCGTAGTCCGAGACGATGCAGTCCACTCGAGTGTCGGCTAGCCGGTCGAGCCCGTCGGCGACGCTGTTCTCGGTCAGTACCTCGAGGCGGTCGTCCGCGCGCTCGAGGAGGGCCGCCGTCGTGTCCGCGAAGGCGTGGTCGTCGTCCACGTGCAGGACAACGATAGACGCAACCATGGCGGCCCTGGTCCCCCCATCGGTGAAGTAATTGCGCCCCGTTTCTCAGAATCGAGACCGCCGGTCGCCCCCCGAGTGGCGCACCGACCGGTCGGCAGACTCGAGCGGCGACGCCACATTCTCGTTTGCCGACGAGCGGACCACCGCCGTTGCGGACGGAAGCGTCTCGCTGGCCCCGGAGCGGGCGATTGTGGCGCACTACCGACGACGGGCTCCGGTCGGCGAATGGACGCTTTTATACTCGTGCCAGACGCCCTCACGGATGATGAAGCTTCACGAGTACCAGGCGAAGGAGGTCTTCGGGGACGCGGGCATCCCCACGCCTGCATCGCAACTCGCCGAGACCGTCGACGAGGCGGTCGACGCGGCCGAGGCGATCGGGTACCCGGTCGCGATCAAGGCACAGGTACAGGTCGGTGGGCGTGGCAAGGCCGGCGGGATCAAGCTGGCAGACGACGAGGCCGAGGCCCGCGAGGCCGCCGAGTCCATCATCGGGATGGACCTCAAGGGCCTCCACGTTGACCGCGTCCTGGTCGAGGCGGCCGTCGACTTCGTCGACGAACTCTACGTCGGCGTCACGATGGACCGCGGCGAGGGCCGCCCGGTCGCCATGGTCTCGACGCGCGGCGGCGTCAACATCGAGGAGGTCGCCGCCGAGGACCCCGACGCCATCGCCCGCGAGCACGTCGACCCCGCCTTCGGCATGCACCCCTACCAGGCCAGGAAAGCCGTCTACGACGCCGGCGTCGACCAGGACGTCGCCCGCGACGTCGCCGGCGTCCTCTCGACGCTCTACGAGCTCTGGGACGACAAGGACGGCAGCGACGCCGAGATCAACCCCCTGATGGTCACGGCAGACGGCGGAGTGATCGCGGCGGACGCCGTCATGAACGTCGACGACGACGCTCTCTTCCGTCACCCGGACCTCGCCGAGATGGAAGACGAGGCCGCCGGCGACGACCTCGAGGCCAAGGCCAACGAGTACGACTTCGACTACGTCCGCCTCGAGGGCAACGTCGGCATCATCGGCAACGGCGCCGGGCTGGTCATGACGACGCTCGACCTCGTGGACTACTACGGCGGCGAACCCGCGAACTTCCTCGACATCGGCGGCGGCGCGCAGGCCGAGCGCGTCTCGAACGCCCTCGACATGGTCTTCTCGGACGACAACGTCGACGCCGTCGTCTTCAACATCTTCGGTGGCATCACCCGCGGCGACGAGGTCGCCCGTGGCATCAACGAGGCCCTCGAACAGTTCGACGAGATCCCCAAACCCGTCGTCGTCCGCCTCGCGGGGACGAACAGCGAGGAAGGGATGGAGATCTTGAACACGGACCTCGTCCAGGTCGAGGCCACGCTGGAGGACGCCGTCCAGGGTGCCGTCGCCCGCGCCGAGGAGGTGTCCCAATGAGCGTGCTTGTCGACGACGACACCCGCGTCGTCGTGCAGGGTATCACCGGTGGCGAAGGGAAGTTCCACACGGAGCAGATGCTCGACTACGGGACGAACGTCGTCGCTGGCGCCGTCCCCGGCAAGGGCGGCCAGGATGTCGCCGGCGTGCCGGTCTACGATACCGTCGACAGGGCGGCACGCGAAGAAGACGCCGACGCTGCCGTCGTCTTCGTCCCCCCGGCCTTCGCCGCGGACGCCTGCTTCGAGGCGCTCGACGCGCCCGTCGACCTCGTCGTCGCCATCACGGAGGGCATCCCGACCCAGGACATGAGCCGCGTCTACCGCCGCCTCCGCGAGACCGACACCCACCTCGTCGGCCCGAACTGCCCCGGCGTCATCACGCCCGGCGAGGCGAAACTCGGCATCCTGCCGGGCAACATCTTCTCGTCGGGCAACGTCGGCCTCGTCTCGCGCTCGGGCACCCTGACCTACCAGGTCGTCGACAACCTGACCGACCGCGGCCTCGGCCAGTCGACCGCCATCGGCATCGGTGGCGACCCGATCATCGGGACGGACTTCGTCGACGCCCTCGAACTGTTCGAGGACGACCCCGACACCGACGCCATCGTCATGTGCGGCGAGATCGGCGGCGAGGACGAGGAGGAAGCCGCCCGGTTCATCGGGGAGTACGTCGACACGCCGGTCGTTGGCTTCATCGCAGGCCGCACGGCCCCGCCGGGCAAGCGCATGGGCCACGCGGGCGCCATCGTCTCCGGCTCGGGCACCGGCACCGCCCAGAGCAAGATCGACGCGCTGGAGGGCGTCGGCGTCCCCGTCGGCGACACCCCCGAGGAAGTCGCCGACGAGATCGAGGCGATTCTCTAATCCGCCGACCCCGTCGGCCGACGTCCCGACGCGTTCCGATCGGGCCGACGGGCGTCACGGCGACCCGCCAGGCAGACGGTTCTCGATACAACGCCGGCACCGTTGTTGCTACCCGATCGCCCGATGGCGGGCTGGCACTGTCGACGCCGGTGGGGTTTATGAGTATCCCGGCGGTAGTGCCGGACCACACATCGCAATGGTCGAGCGACACGGCTCCCGACGCCTCCCGGCGGGGACGACTCTCTCACTCGCCGAGTCGGCGGGGTCGTCGGCCGCGTCGGCGACGACCGGGACCGACGGGGCGGCGACGTCGCGGGCTTCCTCGTCCGGCACGCTCGACGACCCCGACGATTCACTCGACGTCTGTCTCTTGAGCTATCGTAGCGACCCCTACTCCGGTGGGCAGGGGGTCTACGTCGACCAGCTCAGCCGGGCGCTGGTCGAGCGTGGCCATTCCGTCGACGTCGTCTCCGGGAAACCGTATCCCGACCTCGACCCGCGCGTCGACCTCGTGAAACTGCCCGGCGAGAACGTCGTCGACGAGGTCGACCGCCTGGGGGCCTTCGAGCTCGCGTACCTCCGCGAACCCCGGAAGCTCTTCGAGTGGGCGAGCGTCCTGACCGGCGGCTTTCCCGATCCCTACACCTTCGGCGAGCGGGTCGTCGACTACCTCGACGACCGCGGGGACGCCTACGACGTGATCCACGACAATCAGAGCCTCTCGTACGGGCTGCTCGACCTGCTCGAGCGCGACCTGCCCGTCGTCGCCACCGTCCACCACCCGATCACGGTCGACCGGGAGATGGACCTCGCCGACGCCGATGGCCTGACGGACCGCCTGCTGGTCCGGCGGTGGTACGCCTTCCTCCGGATGCAGCGCCGCGTCGCGAGCGAACTCCCCCACGTCGTCGGCGTCTCGGAGGCCACCCGCGAACGGACGGTCGCGGACTTCGATGCGGACCCCGCGGCCGTTTCCGTGGTCCACAACGGCGTGGACACCGACCAATTTCGCCCGCATCCGGACGTGGAGACGGTCCCCGAACGCGTCATGACCACCGTCAGCGCCGACGTGCCGATCAAGGGGACGCGACACCTGCTGTCCGCCTTCGCCACCGTCCGCGACCGCCGACCGGACGCCGAACTGGTCGTCGTCGGTGGATTCGACGACGGTGGCACCGCAGCGACCCTGGTCGACGACCTGGGCATCGGCGACGCGATCGAGACGCACGCCGAGATCAGCGACGAGCGGATGGTCGAACTCTACGGCTCCGCGGCGGTCGCCGTCGTCCCGTCCCTCTTCGAGGGCTTCGGCCTCCCCGCGGCGGAGGCGATGGCCTGTGGCGTCCCGACGGTGGCGACGACCGGCGGGGCCCTGCCCGAGGTGGTCGGCGATGCAGGGCGACTCGTCCCGCCCGGCGACCCCGACGCGATTGCCGACGCCGTCTGTGACCTCCTGGCAGAGCCGACCGAGCGCGAGCGACTGGGGACGGCCGCTCGCGAACGCGTCTGTACTGCGTTCGACTGGGACGACGCGGCCCGCGAGACGGTGGCCGTCTACCGGGAGGCGATTCGTGCACACCGTTGACACCGAGCGGGTCCTCGCGGATGGCCATCGTGTCCTCGACGTGGGCTGTGGCGAGGGGCGCCACACCCACGCGGCGGCGATGGCCGACGTCGACGCCGTCGGTCTCGACCTGGACCGCGAGCGCCTCGCGGTGGCTCGCGAGGGATTCGAGGAGACGGTCGCGGACGTGGCGGAGACGACGCCCGGGTTCGTCCGCGGTGACGCCGTCCGGTTGCCCTTCGCCGACGGGACCTTCGACGCGGTGGTCTGCTCGGAGGTCCTCGAGCACCTGCCGGACTACCGCCGGGCCATCGACGAACTCGACCGGGTACTCGCCCGGGGCGGCCACCTGGCGGTCAGCGTCCCCCGGCACTGGCCCGAACGGGTCTGCTGGGCGCTCTCGGACGAGTACCACGCGGTCGAGGGCGGCCACGTCCGAATCTTCGAGGCCGGGGACCTCCGGCGGGCGATCGAGGGGCAAGGACTGCGCCTGGTCGACCGCGAGTACGCCCACGCGTTCCACGCGCCCTACTGGTGGCTGAAGTGTCTGTTCTGGGAGCGCGACGCCGCCGGCGATCCCCCAGGACTGCTGTCGGCCTACGAGCGGTTCCTCGACTGGGCCGAGTTCGAGTCGCCGCCGATCGTGGGGCGGGTCGAGAACGCGCTGGACCGCGTCGTCGGCAAGAGCCTCGTCATGTACTTCGAGAAGCCATGAGTGACACCCGGAGCCGCCCCGCGACCGTCGACGCCTGGCGGCTCCGGCCTGCCGTCGACTACGTGGCCCGGATGCAGCGGCCGGACGGGCTCATCCCCTGGTACGCCGGCGGTCCCGCGGACCCCTGGGACCACGTCGAGAGCGCGATGGGGCTGACCGTCGGCGGGCGCCACCGGGCGGCGGCGGACGCCTACCGGTGGCTGGCCGACGCACAGCTCCCCGACGGGAGCTGGTGGGCGGTCTACGACGCCGCGGACGGCGGCGAGGGGACCCACCGCGAGACACACAGGGCGGCCTACGTCGCGACCGGCGTCTGGCACTACTACCGCGTCACGGGCGACCGCGGGTTGCTCGAGGACCTGTGGCCGACGGTCGAGGACGCCCTCGCGTTCGCCCTCGCCCACCAGCAGTCGACCGGGGAGGTCCGCTGGGCGGTCGACCCCGACGGCGATCCGGACGACGCCGCGCTCGTAACCGGCTCGTCGAGCGTTGCGTTCAGTCTGGCGTGCGGCCAGCGGATCGCCCGGGAACTCGGTCACGACCGGCCCGCGTGGAGTCGAGGACGCGAGCGGATCGTCGAGGCGATGGCCGCCGACGCCGCCGCCCTCGACCTGGGCTGGCTGGACAAGTCGTCGTACGCGATGTACTGGTTCTACCCCGTCCTCGCCGGCGTGTTCACCGGGGACGAGGCAACCGCTCGCCTCGACGAGCGCCTCGCGGAGTTCGTCGAGCCCGGCCTCGGCTGTCGGTGCGACGCCACGGAGCCCTGGGTGACCGTCGCCGAGTCCGCGGAACTGGTCCTGGCGCTCCTCGCGGCCGGTCGGCGAGACCGCGCGGCGGAGATCTTCGACTGGCTGTACCGCTGGCGCGACGACACGGGGGTCTTCTGGACGGGCTACCAGTTCGTCGACGACGAGATCTGGCCGGCCGAGCGACCGACCTGGACGACCGGCGCTGTCCTGCTCGCCGCGGACGCCCTCGGCGGCCTCACGCCCGCGGCCGACCTCTTCGTCGACCACGGGTGATCGACCCGTTCCCCGGCGGCGTCACCGGTAGCCGAGATCGGCCAGGCGCTCGCGGGCGTCGTCCGTGGCCGATTCGTCGGCGGTCGCAGGGACTGGCAGGTCGGGGGCGGCGGTGTGGCGGTCGGTGCCGTCGAACCCGAGCCAGGGGACCGCGCGGAGCGCCGGTAGGTGGACGGCCGGCGGGTGCGACCAGACGCCGAACTCCCCGGCTGCGTTGCCGTGGTCGCTGGTGATCGCGATCCGTCCCTCGCAGTTCTCGGCGAGGCGTGCCACGTCGGCGAGCACCCACTCGAGGTTGTCGCGGTAGGCCGCTCGGAACGCCTCGGCGGGCAGGTCGCCGTCTCTGCGGCGCGTCCAGGGGTCCCGTCCGATCGCCTCGTCGGTGTCGAGGGCCGCCAGGAACTCCATCGTCTCCTCGTCGAGGTCCCCCCAGCGGACCGCCGCATCGGCGTCGTCGTCCCCGCTGTCAAGCGAGCCCCAGTCGCCGACTTCGGCCGTCCCGAGGAACCAGTCCGGGCGACTCCGGAACGGTGCGTGGGGCTGCATGTAGTGGACGATCACCCGGTCGACGTCGAGGGCCTCGCGCCGGCGCCAGGCGGCGATCGCCGCGTCGGTCAGGGGCCCGGGCGGAATGGTCGAGACGTCGCCGTCCCGCCAGTCCGTCCGCCAGGCCTCGTGGAGCCACCCGAAGTCCACCGGGTCGAGGGGAAGGGGATCGGTGTCGACGGCGGTGATCCCGTCGCCGGACTGGGCACTGAAGGGGTTGCCCGTCACGTACGCCGTCCGACGCATCTCGTCGGCGTGCGCGGCATCGAACGTCCGGGCCATCCACTCCGCTGACTGCGAGCCGACGGACCAGATGGACTCGACTGCTCCCGCGGGCGGGAGGAACTCGTAGTCGCCGTCGGCGGCGACCGTCCGGAACGTGTCGAGCCGGCACCCGTCGAGGAGGACGAGAACGTCCCAGTCGCGCTTCCAGATCGGCGTCGGCGTCTGCCACCGCCGGTAGGCTGTGCTAACCGTTCGGCCGACGGTTCCGGCGACGGCCTCGTGGCCGCTCGCCCGCAGGGCGCGGCGCGGCGGCTGTTCGCGCAACCGACGCCAGGTCCGTCGAAGCCAGTCTCGCATTGTCGTCGCGTTCGAGTGACGGTATCGCGGCCGGGCCGATAGGTGTTGGCCACCGCCGGCCGCTAGATCGTTCCGTCCGAATCGTGTTTCTCGGCCATTCGCGCCGCCTCGCTGGCGTAGCGATCGCGTAGGTCGGTGTCGGAGACGGTCGCCAGGTCGGCCTCGGAGACCGTGAGCGACACGCTCGTCTCGCGGGCGGGCCCGGTAAAGCTCGTCAGCGCCCGCTCCTTGCGGTACTCGAACCGGCCCTCGGGCGTCGCGTAGGTCAGAATGATGAGGTTCTGCTCGTCGTCCGAGTACGTGCGTTCGACCAGCCAGACGCGGTGCTCGTCCGTCATGGTGTGCCCCACGGGCCGGCCTCGCAAGAAGGTGTGTCGTGATCACGAGCCGGTGAGAACGTGACGGAGTCCCAGCGCGGGAATCCGACGACTGGCGTCCCGGCTGGGGTTCACGAACGTGCAGACCCGGAACCGGGGCCGTGAACGTTCCGGAGTAGTTTTACCGAGGGACGGAGAAGTGTCAAACTATGACCGTCACCTGCCGGGACTGCAAACGGACCTTCGGGTCCGATCTGGAGCTCGCGCTCCATCGGGACAACTGCGAGGAGGGGCAGCTGGTCTGTCGGGCCTGTGGGGACCGCTTTGCCGAGCGGGCCGGAACGGAGGACGGCTGGCACTACCGCTGTCCGAACGACGACTGCGACGGCGCGGGCATCGGCGAGGACATCCGTCGGGTTGCGGACGTCCGCCTTGAGGCGACGTAAGGATCGACGGTTTTGCGGACGCGTGCGCTCCCCAGCGACTGCTTCGACGGTCGCCGCCCCTGCCGATTATCACCTGCATCAGTTCGGCGCCAAGGTATACGTAAGTGGGCTCGAAACGGCCGGGCGATGATCGACGCACGGGGCCTGCGCAAGGAGTACGGCGGCTTCGTCGCCGTCGCCGACTCGACGTTCGCCGTCGACGCCGGCGAGGTCTTCGGCATCGTCGGCCCGAACGGTGCCGGCAAGACGACCACCCTGAAGATGCTCGCCGGCCTTCTCGAACCGACCGCCGGCGAAGTCACCGTCGCCGGCCACGACGCCGGCGAGACGGCGATGCGCCACAAACTCGGCTTCCTCCCCGAGGAGTCGCCCCTCTACGAGGAGATGACCGCCCGGACCTACCTCCACTTCTTCGCCGACCTCTACGACGTCCCTCGCGGCGTCGCCGAACGCCGGATCCACGACACCCTCGACGACCTCGACCTCGAACACCGCGACCGGCAGCTCGGCGACGTCTCGAAGGGGATGAAGCGCAAGGTCGCCATCGCTCGCTCGCTGATCAACGACCCCGAGGTGTTGATCTACGACGAACCCGGCAGCGGGCTGGATCCGCTGACGACCAACTACATCATCGAGTTCACCGAGCGACTCGCCGACGAGGGCAAGACCGTCGTCTTCAGCGCCCACAACCTCTACCACGTCGAGAGCATCTGCGACCGGGTCGCCATCTTGAACGAGGGCGAGATCGTCGCCCGCGGGGACCTCGAGGAACTCCGTGCGGCCCACGGCGAGACGCGGTACCACGTCTACACGACCGTCGACGTTCCCGGTGCCGTCCAGGAGAACGACCGCTACCGCCGCGTCGTCGAGAGCATGGACGCCGTCGAGGAGACGCGGGAGGCTGTGGCCGCCGCCGGCGGGAGCGTCGTCGACATCCGGACGGAGGAGTCCAGCCTCGAGGAGGTGTTCCTGAACGTCGCAGAGTCGGGCGGGTCACCGCGGTCGGAGGCCTGACGTGGGGCTGCGCTCGCTCCTGCGGATCGCCCGCTGGGAGGTGACGAAGAACGCCGGCGGGATCGACCGCCGGACCGTCCTCGTCGCCCTCGGGGCCATCGCGCTCCTCGCTCTCGTCGCGCCGACGGTCGCCAGCGGCGGCGTGGGCCTCGACGACGGCATCTACCGCATCGGCGTCACCGACGACAGCAGGTACCACGAGGTGGCAGCCGACGACGACACCTTCGCGATCAGGCCGGACGCGACGGTCGAGGACGTCCGCGCCGGCGACGTGGAACTGCTGGCCAGGGGCGGGCGCGTCGTCGCCGTCGACACCCCAAAGGGCCAGGCCGCCCTCGAAGAGTTCCGGACGGCCGTCGAGCGGTACAATCAGCGCCAGCTCGGCGGGGAGGACAACCGGACGGCGGCATTCCCGGTCCACGTCGTCCTCACCTACCAGTCCCAGGCGAACGTCCAGCCCGCGTTCGGTGGCGACGGCGGGAGCGACGACCCGAACCAGGACGGTGGTGGGTCCGGCGACGCCGACGGCGAAGACGGTTCGGCCACCGCCGGAACCGGGGGCGCGAGCGGTGGATCGGGTGGTGGTGACGGCGGGTCTGCCGGTGGCGCGCCGCCCGGTCCGGACGAGGTGAGTGGGGGCCTCGGCGGGCTCGGCGCGGGCCTCGGTCAGGGAGGGGTCTCCGGGTCGCCAGCCGACATCCAGCCACCCTTCCCCTTCCAGTCGCTCGTCCTCGCCTTTCTGTTCGTCATCCCGCTGAACTTCGTCATCCAGGCCTACGGGAGCACGATCCTCTCCGAGCGTCTGAACCGCCGGGGGGAACTCATGCTCGTCTCGCCGGTCACCCGGTTCGACATCATCGGCGGCAAGACGCTGCCGTACGCGGCGGGCGCGCTCGCCGCCGAGGCGGTCATCGCTGTCGGCCTCTCGTATCTCGTGACGGGCGGGGTCGGCGGTCTGCTCTCGATCGTCGCCGTCGTCCCGCTGGTGTTGCTCTTCCTGTCGGCGACGTTCCTCGGGGCGATGTTCGCCCGCTCGTTCAAGGAACTGACCTTCGTGACGGTCACGATCACCGTGACGTTGACGAGTTACGCCTTCGTGCCCGCGATCTTCACGAACGTCGGGCCGGTCGCGCTCATCTCTCCGCTCACCATCGTCGTTCGCGACCTCCAGAACGAGGCCGTCTCGCTCCTGGAGTTCGCCTTCTCGGTGACGCCGCCGACGCTGACGGCGCTGACGCTGTTCGGCCTCGGTGCCGGCCTCTACCGCGAGGAGGACATGTTCACCCAGCGCCCGATCCCGCTGAAGGTGCTCGACGCGCTGGCCGGCCCCATCTCGCGGCCCTGGCACGTCGGCCTCGTCACGGCGGTCCTCGTGCCGTTCGTCTTCGTCGCGGAACTGCTGGCCGTCGCGCTCCTGTTCGCCCTCGGGGAGCTGTCGATCCCGCTGATCCTCGTCTTCGTCGCGGTGATCGAGGAGGTCGGCAAGAGCCTGCACGTCTACGCCAGTCACGCTCACGGGCGGTTCGACCGGGGGCTCCGTACCGCCGTCGTGCTCGGGGCCGCCAGCGGAATCGGCTTCTTCCTCGCCGAGAAGCTCGCGGTCCTCGCCCAGGTCGTCGGCCTGCCCCAGGTCCCGGCGGGCGAGGCGATGCTCGATCCCGTCGGCTTCTCCGGCCCGCTGCTCCTCGCCTTCCTCCTCGCGCCGCTCGTCCTCCACGTGGCGACGGCGACCATCTCCGCGGTGGGCGCGGCGCGTGGCCGCCGGGCGTACGTCGGGGCGCTCGCGGTCGCGATGGTCGTCCACCTGCTGTACAACATGGCCGTCCTGGGGGTGCTCTCCCTTGGTTGACGCCAGTGGTGGCCGGGGCCGCGACCCGCGGATCGCCATCGGCTTGCGCGACCTCGCGTCGCTCAAACGGGAGAAGACCATCGTCCTCGCCCTGCTCATCCAGCTGTTCGTCGCCGCCTTCTCGTCGTTCCTCGTCGTGGGGCTGACGTCGCTGTACGACCCCGGGAGCGTCGGCGACGCGGAGATCGCCGTGGGCGTGTCGGGCGAGGTGCGCGAGGACCTGCTCGAGGCGACGCGCGAACACGACGGCGTCGAGGGGGTGCAATTCGAGACGCCCGGCGAGGCGCTCACGGCCTTCGACGACGGCCGGGTCCAGGCGGTGTTGCTCGGCAGGTCGGTGTCGACCGATACCGGGACGCGAATCGAGGTCGAGGCCATCGCGCCGGCGGAGAACCTCCGGACGACAATGGTCGTCGTCCAGTTGCGCCGCGTCCTCTCGACGCTCGAGGACCGCGAGCGGGCCGAGCGCGCGGCCAGTCTCACCTATCGGCCGATCGAGCCCCCCGGGAGGACGGACGGGAGCCCTTACTACGGGTTCACCTACACGATTCTGGTGCCGCTGCTGGTCTTCCTCCCGCCGTTCATCAGCGGGTCGATCACCGTGGACGCGATCACCGAGGAACTCGAACAGGGGACGCTCGAACTGTTGCGCGTCGCCCCCGTCTCCCTGACGGACGTCGTCGACGGGAAAGCCGCCGGGATGATACTGCTCGCGCCCGTCCAGGTGGTCCTCTGGATCGCGCTGCTGGCGGTCAACGGGATTTCGGTCGACAATCCGCTAGCCCTGCTCGTGCTGGTGTCCGCCGTCACGACCGTCGTGGTGGCGGTGGGGGTCCTGCTGGGGCTCGTGATGCGAACGCGCCAGCAGGCGCAGTTGCTGTACTCGACGCTCGTCCTGGCCCTGTTCGGGCTGGCCGCGCTCCTGCCCGAGCACCCGGCGACGACCGTCGCGCGGCTGGCCGTCGGGAGCGGCACCACCGGCACGATCGCCCACGTCGGCTTCTTCGCGGCCGTCGCGGTCGCGGTCGCCCTGGGGACGCGCCGGTACGTCGGCGGGATCGACCCCGAGACCCTCGACTGAGCCCGGCGTCCCAGGATCCGTAACGTTTCCGTGCGTTCCGTGCGTGTACCTCCCATGGAGTACACCACCCTCGGCGGGACCGGTATGGAGGTCAGCGAACTCTGCCTTGGCTGTATGAGCTTCGGTACCTCGGACTGGCGCGAGTGGGTCCTCGACGAGGACGAGAGCCACGAGATCATCGACCGGGCCATCGACCTCGGGATCAACTTCTTCGACACGGCGAACTTCTACTCGCTGGGCGAGTCGGAACGCATCCTCGGGGACGCCCTCGAGGGCCGGCGCGAGGAGTCGGTCGTCGCTTCGAAGGTCTACTTCGAGATGGACGAGGACAACCCTCACTCCGGCGGCCTCTCGCGGAAGGCCATCGAACAGGAGGTGGCCCACAGCCTGGACCGCCTGGGGATGGACACCCTCGACCTGCTCCAGATCCACCGCTGGGATGACGACACGCCGATCGAGACGACCCTGCGGACGCTCGACGACCTCGTCCGGCGCAACCAGACCCGGTACGTCGGCGCCTCGTCGATGTGGGCCCACCAGTTCGCCGACGCGCTGCATACCAGCGACCGCCTCGGCCTGGAGCGCTTCGCGACGATGCAGAACCACTACAACCTCCTCTACCGCGAGGAGGAACGGGAGATGCTGCCCCTGTGTCGGACGGAGGGCATCGGCGTCATTCCGTGGAGTCCACTTGCCCGCGGGTGGCTCGCGCGACCCCACGAGGAGGCACGCGCCACCTCCCGCGGGGAGACCGACGAACACGCCCACGGCCACCCGTACCTGGAGGGCAACGGCCGGGAAATCAACGAGCGCGTCCAGGAACTCGCCGACGAGGAGGGACTCACGATGGCCCAGGTCGCGCTGGCGTGGCTCCTCGACAAGGACTACGTCGACGCCCCCATCGTCGGGACGACGAGCGTCGAACACCTGGAGCAGGCAGTGGCGGCGACGGAGGTCGACCTCGCCGACAGCGACGTCGCGTGGCTGGAGGAACCCTACGAACCGGTGCGGGTCAGCGGCCACGACTGAGTGACCGTCGCGTCGGGTGCGCTCACTCGACGACGGCGTCGACCGCTTCGCGGATCACCGCGACCTCGTCGTCCGAGTAGCCGATGAACCGCACGTCCGCGAGCGTCTCCGGCTCGAAGTCGTCTATCTCCGCCGCGATGATCGCTGCCCCTTCCCGGAGGTCGAAGCCGGCGACGCCACAGCCCATGGCGGGGACGATCAGCGACTCGGCACCCAGGTCGTCGGCCCGCGCCAGCGCGTTCTGGGTCGCGTCGGCGATACTCTCGCGGGTCGCCCGACCGTCGCCGTAGTGGGGCATCGCCGCGGCGTGGATCACCCACGTCGCGTCGAGGTCGTAGGCGTCCGTGTCGGCGACGTCCCCGAGGTCGACCGGTCCCTTCGACGTCGCCTCCTCGTTGATCGCCTCGCCCGCGCTGCGGCGGAGGGCGCCGGCAACGCCCGATCCCATCTCGAGGCTCGTCCCGGCGGCGTTCACGAGTACGTCCGCGGACTGGGCCGCGATGTCGCCCTGGATCACGGTCAGTTCCATGCCGACGGCTACGGCCCGGCACGCCAAAGACATCCCGCCGCAACCCCGAGGATTATGGGTCGGCTGGCCCGAACACGAACCAATGACCGAGGACGCGGACGCCGACACCCCCCGCGAGGGATCGACGGTCGCCGACGAACACGGTGGGCCCGACCGTGCGGACGATGCGGGCGACGACGGATCCGACCGTCCCGGTATCGCCGACGACGACGTGGCGGCCCCCGTCGACACCGAGACGCTCGCAGCCCACACGACGGAACGGCGGTCCCTCTCGCCCCGCGTCCAGATCGTCTGGGGCCTCCGGATGCTCTTCGGCGCGGTGATCCTCACGTTCGGCATCTCGTTCGTCTCGATGACGGTCGACCCCATCCCGTCGTGGACCGGCGCGGCGGCGGGGGCCGTCCTGCTCGCACTCGGCGTGGCCTGGGTTCACACCCGGTACCGCGTCTGGACGTACGAGGTGCGCGCCGACGCGATGTACCTCGAACGTGGCGTCCTGACACACGTCCGCACCATCGCGCCGTACGTCCGCATCCAGCACGTCGACACGCAGCGCGGCCCCCTGGAGCGATGGCTCGGCCTCTCGACGCTCGTGGTCTACACGGCGGGGACGCGCGGCGCGGACGTGTCCATTCCCGGGTTGACACGCGAGGAGGCCCGGGACCTCCAGGGGCGGGTGAAGGAACTCGCCATCCACGCGGAGGGTGGTGACGCCGTGTGAAGCTCCATCCCCTCTCGATTCCCTACCGGATCCTCGAGAGCGGCGTCCAGATCCTCGGCGGCATCGTGCTCGTGGCAGCCACGTCCGCGTCGTCCGGCGACGGCTTCGTCGCCAGCCTGGGACTGGTCGGACTCGGGTTCGCGGTCGTCGCCCTCTTCGCGGGCTGGCAGGTGCTGTACTACCAGCGGTTCGACTACGAGGTGACGGCAGACACCGTCGACATCAGCTCAGGCGTCCTCTCCCGGCGCGAGCGCGAGATTCCCTACGGCCGCATCCAGAACGTCGACGTGGCCCAGAACGCCATCCAGCGAGTGCTCGACATCGCGGAGGTCCGCATCGAGACGGCTGGCGGCGGCGAGACCGAAGCGCAACTCCGCTACGTCAGCCGGAGGGAGGCGGACCGCGTCCAGGAACTGATCAGCGACCGCAAGCGGGACGCGGCGGTGGACGCCGGCGCTCCGGACCCCGAACGCGAGAGCGAGGAACTGTTCCGGCTGGAGCCGCGCGAACTCGGGATCCTCGGGCTCGTCTCCGCCGACTTCCGGGTGCTCGGGCTGTTGACGATCGTCGCTTCCGGCTTTGCGCCCTCGATCGCGGAGGCCTCCCCACCCGGGACGGAAATCCTCCTCATGCTCGGCCCGGCCATCGCCGTGGTCGCGCTGCTTGGATTCTGGGTAGTGAGCGCGGTCCGGTCGGTGCTGCGATACTACGGCTTTCGCCTCTCCCGGCACGGCGACGAACTGCGGTACGAACGGGGGCTCCTCCAGCGCTACAACGGGACGATCCCGCTGGAGAAGGTCCAGACGGTCACGATCCGGGAGAACGTCCTCGCGCGCCCCCTCGGCTACGCCACCCTCGTCATCGAGACGGCCGGCTACGCCGCCGGGGGGTCGGCCTCCGTCGAGTCGGCGGTCCCGATCGGCCGCCGCGACCGGGTGCTCGCGCTCGCGCGCTCGGTCGAGCCCTTCGGGGACCTCGACTTCGAGCGGCCGCCTAAGCGCGCCCGGACGCGGTACGCAATCCGCTACGTGCTCGCCCTCGGCCTCGTGACGGCACTCGCCTACGCCGTCGACCGGTTCACCGGGCTGGCGATCACCTGGTACCTCCCCCTGATCTTGCTCGTCGTGGTCCCCGTGGCCGCCCACCTGACCTGGGTCAACCGGGGCTACGTCCTGGGCGAGGACCACGTCGTCACCCGGAACGGCTTCTGGCGGCGCCAGACCGCCGTCGTCCCCTACGACCGGGTGCAGACGGTGATCGACTCCCGGACGATCTTCCAGCGGCGCCGGCACCTCGGCTCCGTCACCGTGGACACCGCCAGCAGCGGCGGCCTCTCGTCGGGCGACGCGGTCGCGGTCGATCTGGACGCGACCGTTGCTGCCGACCTCCGCGAGGCGGTGGCCGACCGACTCCAGTTCGCGCTCGGTGCGGATCCAGAGCGGGACCGCGACCGCCGCCGCGGCCGGTCTACGGACTGACATGGACGCGGACCGCCTCGGACGCGCCAGCGGCGTCGCGTCGGTCGTCCTCGCGTTCGGCGCCACGCTCCTGGCGGTGGGCCTCTCCCCGTCGTTCACCTGGACCGAAAACGCGCTCTCGGACCTCGGGGTGGCCTGGACCGACGCCGGGACGACCGCGACCGTGCTCCTGTTCGACGGCGGCCTCGTCCTCGGCGGGCTGGCGGGTCTCGCCTTCGCTCGCTTCCTGGTGGGTACGGGGGTGGATCGCCTGGACCGCCTGGCAGGCGGCGCCTTCGGCGTCACGTCGGCGAGCATGGGTGCGGTCGGGCTGTTTCCGCTGGGGACGACGCTCCACGTCCCCGTCGCCGTTGCCTTCTTCCTCGGCATCTCGATCACGGCCGCGCTGGCAGGTGTGGGGTCGCTCCGGCGCGGCGTGACCGGCTACGGGGCGGCGAGTCTCGCCCTGGCCGTCGCGAACCTCGGCGCCTGGCTCGCCTGGGCGCTGGCCGGCGGGACCGCAGTAGTCGGTCTGGCGGTGCCGGAACTGTGGGGATCGCTCGTCCTCGCGACCTGGGTCCTGCTCACTGTGCGTCGGTGGCCACCGGCCCCGTGACGGCCGTGTCGGTCCCGGTGTCGGTCCCCGCCTGTGCGATGAAGCTGGTCACCGCCCCGTCCGGCCCGGCGACGATGGCCGCGTCACCCTTCTGGAAGCGGAAGTCGGGGTCGAGCCCGGTCTGCAGGTCGCCGTCGCGCTCGACGGCGACGACGGTCACGCCCGTGCGCTCGCGGACGGCCGCGTCCTGGAGACTCTTGCCCGCGAAGTCGCCGACCGGGACGCGGACGACTGCGACCTGCTGGTCGTAGGAGAGCATCTCTTCCCCGAGGATCGTCGAGGCGAGCATCCGGCCGCTGACCGTCGACAGGGCGAGGACGTAGTCCGCGCCGGCCCGGTAGAGTTTCCGGACGTTGTCGGTCTCGTTTGCTCGCGCGACGATCTCGACGTTGGGGTCGAGCTGTCGGATGGCGAGCGTGGCGAAGATGGCGTCGGTGTCGTCCGAGAGCGCGAGGACGACGATGCTCGCGTCCTCGATCCCGGCCGCCCGGAGGGTGTCGACGTCGGTCACGTCACCGACCACGTCGACGCCCGGCCGCTCGGTTCGATCGACGCCGCGGCAGTCGAACCCGGCGGCCGCGACTCCCTCGCGGACGGTGCTTCCGACCTCGCCGAGGCCGGCGACGAGGACGGGCCCGCGGCGTAACTGGCGCTCGTCGGACAGCGTCAGGGCTTTGAGCCGCTCGAGTTGGCGTTCGCGGCCGGCGACGAGTAGCACCGTCCGTTCGTCGATCGTCGCGTCCGGCGACGGCGGGCTGACGAACTCGCCGCGGAACCACGCGCCGACGACGTTGACACCGGTCCGCTCGCGGATGCCGGACTCGGCGATGGTCCGGCCGGCGAGTTCGGACGCGGGCTGGACCGGGAGTTCGACGATCTCCAGGTCCTCGCCGATCTCGACGGCGTCCCCGACGCCCGCCTCGACGGAGGTCGTGACCTTGCTCGCGAGGCTCTCGCCGATGAGCGTGCGCGGCGTGAAGACGTGGTCGGCGCCCGCGTAGCGGTGGTACTCCGCGGCGTCCGGCTCCTCGACGAAGGTGACGAGCTGCGTGTCGGCCCCGGTGCCCTCGCTTGCGGCCAGGGCGATCGAGGCGTTGGCCTCGTCGTTGACGTCGGCAACGAGTGCCCGCGCCGCCCCGAGGTTGGCGTCGGCGAGCGTCTCGGCCGATTCCGGATCGCCGTGGACGACGGCGACCCCCTCGCGGTGGAGGTCGAGCGCGCTCTCGCGTTCGGGTTCGACCACGACTGTCGGGACGTCGACGAGTTCGAGTTCCTCGCGGAGCATCTGCGTCCGCCCGGTGTGCGCACAGACGACCACGTGGTCCTCGAGGTCGACCGTCGTCGGTGGGGACGTCGAGAACCGTTCCTCCAGCCACGGCGAGGCAAACAGCGGCAGCGCCATGAACAGGAAGAAGACGGCCGTGAACTGCATGGCGACGAGCAGGCCAACCGTCAGTGCCGACGTCCACACCCCCGCGTCCGTGCCGTACCCGATCGTGGTGAAGGTCTCGATCACCACGAGCAGCGACCGCCAGATGGGCTCGGGTTCGTTCTCCACCGTCGCCATCGTGACGTTGTAGACGACGGTGTAAAATCCCACAACGCCGACGAAGGCGCCGAGGTACAGAACGAGTCGTCGCTGCCGACGTTCCATCGTGCGTCGAGTGACAGCGAGGGGATTTAAACCCTTTATGCAGCCGGGCTCCCTCCTCGCGGTCAGGCCCGTCACCGACGCGGGCGGTAGCTACAAGTCGGCCCGCCCCCACCCTCCGCCGTTCGTATGCCCGCCGTCACGACGGAGGCGCTGACGAAGCAGTACGGCGACGCGACCGCGCTGGACGGGCTCTCCCTCTCGGTCTCCGAGGGCGCGTGTTACGGCCTCCTCGGGCCGAACGGGTCCGGCAAGACGACGGCCATCGAGATCCTGACGGGCCAGCGAGAACCGACCGCGGGGACCGCGTCCGTCCTGGGTGTCGACCCGGTCGCCGACCCGATCAAGGTGCGCCGGCGGATCGGCGTCCTCCCCGAGCGGGAGGATCCGCCGAGTTTCCTCTCGCCACGCGAGTACCTCCGGTTCGTCGCCGACGTCCGCGGCCTGGACGACCCGGTCGACCGGATCGGGACCTGGGCGCGCCGCTTCGAGTTCGAGGGCGTCCTCGACTCGCTGTCGGGCGACCTCTCCGAGGGCGAGCGCCAGCGCGTCATGCTCGCCGCCGCCTTCGTCCACGAACCGGACCTCGTCTTCATCGACGAACCGCTGGTCAACCTCGACCCGCTGATGCAGGAGACGGTCACGGACCACCTCGCGGACTACTGCGACCGGGGACACACCCTCTTTCTCTCGACGCACTTCGTCCCCGTGGCAGCCGACCTCTGCACCGAGGTCGGCATCGTCGTCGACGGCCACCTCGCCGCCGCGCCCGATCCGGCTGCCCTCGACGGCGACACCCTGCTGGAGACGTTCACGGCGGAGGTCGAGGCGGCCGACGGGGGGTCGGACCGGACGACCGCTCAAGCCGGTGACGGCGGACCGTCGCCGCGCGATCCGAGCGACGGGGGGCGCTGACGGTGGGCCTGTTCGTCCGAATGGTCCGGGAGGAGTACCGGCTCCACGCCGACCTGTTCGGGTCCGGCCGGTTTGGCGCCTTCCCCCTCTTCGTCACGCTCATCGTCGGCGGTGGCGGGTGGCTGCTCGGCCAGACCGGGGTGAGCACCGGTGCCGTCATCGCCGGCGTCCACGCCCTGGTGGCCTTCTTCGGGCTCCAGGTCGGGACCATCGGGCTCGTCGGGCGGGACGCGATGCGGGACGTTCTCGGCGACGTGACGCTGCTGGTCTTCTCGGCCCGGACGCTGCCCGTCACCTGGCGGCGCCTGCTGGCGACCTTCCTCCTGAAGGACCTGGTCTACTACGTCGCGCTGTTCGTGACGCCGGTGGTGGTCGGCCTCGCGCCGCTCGTCCTCGCGTCCGGCGGGACGGTACTGACGGTGGCACTCCTCTGGGTCACCGTGGCCGGAACCTTCGCTCTCGGCGCCGCCGCCAGCCTCACGCTCACTGGGTTGGCCGGCCGGTCTCGCCTCCTGGTGGTGGCACTCATCGGTGGCATCCTCGCGGTCTACGTCGCCGGCGTCGACCTGCTCGCGCTGTCGCCGTACGCGCTCGTCGCCGATCCGCGGCCCGCCACCGCACTGCTGGCCCTCGGCCCGACGGTCGTCCTCGCGGCCCTCGCGCCCCTCGCGTTCGAACCCGGGCAAGCCGGCGGACGTCGCGTCCGGCGGGTCGACGGCGACACCTACGATCGTCTGGCGGGACTGTTCGGCGACGACGCCCGCGGCAGTCTGACCGCACGTCCGCTCCTCGAAGTGGCCCGGTCGAGCGGGTCGGTGTGGAAGGTCGCCTTCTCGCTGGGGGTTCTCTTCGCCGTCGCGGCGTTCCTGCTGGACCGCGTGGCGGCCGCGACGACCATCACGCCCTCGCCCGGACTGTCCTTCGGCGCGCTGCTCGGACTCGGCAGCTTCACGACCTACAACTGGGTGACGTCGCTCGACGACCCGCGGGAGTACCTGCGGTACCCGGTCGGCGGGTCGGCGGTCCTCGCCGGCAAGCGACGGGCCTACCTCCTGCTCACCCTGCCGACGGGGCTGGGGTACCTCGCCCTCGCAACGGTCTGGTACCGGCCGACGGCGCTCGCGCTCGGCGTGGTGGTCTTCCCGCCGGTCGCCGTGTACGTCTACGGCCTGACGGCGTCCCTGACGGGCCTGTCGCCGAACGACCTGCTCTTCGACACGCCGCTGTTCGCGGTCTTCGGCGCCGGGCTCGCCGTCGTCGCCGTCCCACTACTGGTCTGTGCCCTCGCGGCGGGCCGGTACCCGGTCGGCGCCCCCGCACTCGGGGTGGCAGTCGCCCTCCTCGCCGGCGTCGTTGGCGTCGGTTTGACCCGCCGGAGCGGTCCCAGGATGGACGCTCGTCTCCGCCAGCAGGAATAGGCCGGTCTATGGCTCGGTAAGCCGGTGGATCGCGCCGCCCGACTCGCCGACGCCGGTGCTGTCGCTCGTACAGACGAGTAGCTCGCCGTCGGGGTCCCGGCCAAACGAGAGGAGGTAGGCCCCCGGCGAACCGGACTCGATCGGTGCCGTCGCCGTCGGCCAGAGCCCGTCCTCGTCCTCGCGGGCGACGAACAGGCGCCCCCGCGATTGCCAGTCGCCGAAGACGTAGAGGCCGTCGAGGTCGGGGACCGCGGTGCCGTCGTAGCGATAACCGCCGACGACCGCGAGGCCGCTCACGGCCGCCCCGTCGTGTGGATACTCGACGATGGGTGGGCGCAGGCGCTCGCCGTCGGGCGTGACCGTGGGGCACTCGTCGGCGGCGTAGCAGGCCGTCGCTTCCCGGACGTTCCAGCCGTAGTTGCCGCCCCGCTCGACCAGATTCACCTCCTCGAGGCGGTTCTGGCCGACGTCGGCCACGTAGAGACCGCCGTCGGGACCGAACGAGAGACGCCAGGGGTTCCGGAAGCCCCAGGCGTAGTGTTCGTCCAGACCGCCCTCGTCGACGAGCGGGTTGTCGGGCGGGACGCCGTACGGCCGTGGTTCCGCGGTCGCGCCGCCCGCCTCGCCGACGCCGATCCTGGTCGCACCGTCGCCCGTCGCGTCGACGTCGATTCGCAGGATACTTCCGAGTCGATTCTCGATCACGTCCTGTCCGTTCCCACCGGGAACGCCGTCGTACCAGTCCTCGACGTGCCCCTCGCCGCGATCTCCGGCACCGCCGCCGTCGCCGAGGGGGACGTACAGGAGGCCGTCCGGCCCGAAGACGATGTCCCCCGCATTGTGGTTCGACTGGGGTTCGGGACTCTCCAGGATGGTCCGTTCGGACGACGCCTCGGCGGTCACGTCCCGTGGGTCCACCGCGAACTCGGCGAGGACGAACGTGTGGGAGTAGCCGTCTGGCGTGCCCGCTCTCGGCGGCGCGCTGTACCGGACGAACAGGCGGCCGTTGTCGCCGAACTGCGGGTGCAGTGCGAGTCCGAGGAGCCCCCGTTCGTCGTATCCGGAGACGTCGACGACCCGCGACCGCAGGTCGAGCAGGACCGATTGTTCCTCGCCGTCTTCGACGTGGCGGATCCGGCCCGGCTGTTCCGCCACGAGGTAGGACCCGGCCTCGACGGCGACCACGGCGACGGGCGACCGGAGGTTTGTCGCGACGGGTTCGGCCCCGACCGCGACTGACAGCCCCTCGCTGGACTGGTCGGTCGGAGTCCCGGTGTTCTCCGACGATCCGGCCCCATCTCGACTTCGGCTCGGACAGCCCGCGAGCGCGCCGACCAGGCCGACGCCGCTCGTCAGGAGCGCACGCCGATCGAGCCGTCGTTCCATGCTCGCCCCTGCGGCATGTGGGACGAAAACGCTTGGGCCGGGCCACCCCGCGGTTTCACCCCTCCTCAGAATACCAGCCCGATCGTCAGGAGCCAGAGGCCCAGCCCGCCGGCGAGTGCGTACCGGTTCGCCCGGGGATTGGCCGACGCGAGGACGTTCAGCGATCGTCGCTCGGTGGAGACCGGCCAGAGTGGATAGACGCCCATCGGCGTGAAGGCGTCCGCGAGGACGTGGAGCGCGACGGCGAGGAACCCGACGCCGAACCCGAGGGTGGCGCCCGTGGTTGGCTCGACGGCCAGGGCGGTACCGAACAGCACCACGAGGAGGGCCGTCCCGGCGCCGACGGCGAGTGCGAACCACACCGAGTGGGTGCCCCCGCGGTGGGCCGTCCAGGGCAGCCACTCGTCGACGTCCGGCAGGGGCGAGAGCGCGACGAAGAGGGCACTCGCGACCACCGCCAGGTGGGAGAGGCCGGCGACCGCGAGCAGGAGGACGATACCCGCGGCCCCAGCGAAGCCGAGTCCAAGGTGACCGGGGGTGTGCACGTAGAACCATCCGTTCGGGCTGGAGTTACTCGCTTCGGACCGGCCACCGAGCCGATCCAGCCGAGTTCCCCTAGTCAAAATATTGTGGTCGACACACTTTTAGTTTAGACTTATCTAAACCGTGTATGCTCAGCGCGAAGATGGAGGACTATCTCAAGACGATCTACGAACTCCAGCGCCAGGGGGAGCCACCTGTGGCGACGTCCGCTATCGCGGAGACGCTCGACGTGACGGCCCCGACGGCCACCAGCATGATGGGGACCCTGGCTGACGGGGGCTTCGTCGAGCGCGAGAAGTACAAGGGCGTCACGCTCACGCCGGAGGGCGAGACGGTCGCCCTGGAGGTCCTGCGCCACCACCGCCTGCTGGAGACCTACCTGGCCGAACAACTCGGCTACGACTGGACGGAGGTCCACGACGAGGCCGACCGCCTCGAACACCACATCAGCGAGGAGTTCGAGCGCCGCGTCGCCGCGGTTCTGGGCGATCCAGCGGTCGACCCGCACGGGGACCCGATCCCCCGCGACTCCCTCGAGCCCGTCGAGGAACCCGTCGGCACCACGCTTGCCGCCCACGACGAGGGGGATCGCCTCGTGGTCCGTCGCGTCCGGGACCGCGACCCCGACGAACTGGCCTATCTGGAGGACGTTGGCGTCACGCCCGGCACGACGGTGACCGTCGAGGAGGTCGCACCGATCGGACTCGTGACCGTTCGCCTGGCGAGCGGCGAGACCGTGTCGCTGCCCGAGAACGTCGCCGAGGCAATTCGCGTCGGCCCGGCAGACGAGTCGGGCATCGAGAGCGCCGACGGGGTGAGCTGACGTGCCCGGCGACCGCGAGGACGCGGCCGACCTGACCGCGTCGCTGGCCGACCGACTGACCGACGCCGTCGCTGACCACGCCGCGGTGAGTCGCCGTGCCGTCCTCGGCGGTCTCGGCGCCGCGGCTGCTGGCGGTCTCGCGGTGACCGGCCGTGGCGGGGCCAGTCCGGGTCACGACGGCGGGGAGAGCCCCCACGGCAACTTCGGTCCCGCCGGGGAGTTCCAGACCGCGGACTTCGATCCCCACACCTTCCTCCGGGAGTTCAACACCGGCCACGGTGGCACGAGCAGCATCGACGCGGACGCCCAGCGCGTCTACGAGCGCGACGACGGCGAGGGCGGCACGGAGACCGTCCGAGAGTTCGAGGTCTACGCGTCGCTCCGCGAGATAGAGATCGCCCCTGGCGTGATCTTCCCGGCGTGGACCTACAACGACCAGGTTCCCGGGCCGACGCTCCGCGTCACCGAGGGCGACGTCGTCCGGATCAACTTCGTCAACGGCCAGGCACACGGCCACACGATCCACCCGCACGTCAAGAACGTGAACCCGCGAATGGACGGCATCCCCCAGAACGGACCGGGCGTCATCGACCAGGGCGACTCGTTCACCTACGAGTGGCGGGCACAGCCCGCCGGCTGTCACCTCTATCACTGTCACTCGCTTCCCCTCAAGGAGCACATTCACCGCGGCCTCTACGGCGCGATCATCGTGGACCCGGACCCAGAGCGCGTCGCCGACCCCGAGCACACCAGGGAGTACGTCAACTACCACGGCCCGATCGACGCGGACTTCCGGGCCGACCTGGTCGAGCGCGCCGAACGGCGCAACCACGAGTACCGCGCCGACGAGGTCGACGAGCAGGTCATGGTCATGAACGGCTTCGACACGAACTTCGACGGCGACAACGAGGTCTACGCCGTCAACACCCGGGCGTTCTGCTATGGGGTCGCCGACACGGACGGGAAGGGCGAATGGTCGGCCGGCGAGACGATTCACCCTATCCGGATCGACCGCGAGGAGACCCAGCGGCTCTACGTAATCAACGCCATCGAGTTCGATCCCATCAACTCCATTCACACCCACTCGCAGTTCTTCGACTACTACGATCACGGGACGACGCTGCTCCCGACCCACAAGACCGTCGACACGATCATGCAGTGCCAGGCCCAGCGCGGCATCGTCGAACTGGACTACGGCGACCACGAGCCGGGCCTGTACATGTTCCACGCCCACCAGTCCGAGTTCGCCGAACTCGGCTGGATGAGTTTCTTCGAGGTGGTCTGAAATGGGCGACACCGAGTCCCGGCGGTTCGACCTCCCCCGGTGGCTGGGCGCGCTGGTCCCCGTCGTCGCCCTCGCACTCCTGATCGGTCTGTTCGTCGTGGTCTCGCCGTTCGCGGGGGTCCAGAGCGGGGCGGCGCTCCCGGACGTCACCGTGAGTCACGTGACCCTCCCGAACGAGGAGACGCTCGTCCTGCACGTCACCAACAACGGACCGGAATCCGTGACCGTCTCGCAGGTCCTGGTCGACGAGGCCTACTGGAACTTTCAGGTAGGTGACGGCGGTCCCGGCGCCGCCACGCTCGCCCCGCTGGAGAGTTCGACCGTCCGGATCCCGTACCACTGGACCCCCGGCTGGGACCTCGGCGTGGACCTCGTTCTCGCGAACGGCGCGACGGTCGGCCACGAGATAGTCGCCCCCCAGCCCGGTCCGGGCGTGACGCCCGGCGTGCTCTGGACGCTCGCGGTGGTCGGCCTGTTCGTCGGCGTGATCCCGGTGGCACTGGGTATGCTGTGGTTCCCGTTCATGCGGGACCTGCACCCGTCGCGGCTGCACGCCGTCCTCGCGCTGGCGGGCGGGGTCCTGACGTTCCTCGCCTTCGACGCGGGCTTCGAGGCCTTCGCCGTCGCGGACTCGATTCCAGGTGCCTTCGAGGGGGACCTGCTCGTCGTCACGGCGATCCTGGGGACCGTCCTCCTCGTCGGGGCAGTCTCGGCCTGGGCCTCCCACGGACGCGAGGTGTCGCCGCTCGGTCTCGCCTACCTCGTCGCCTTCGCCATCGGGTTGCACAACCTCGCCGAGGGACTCGCCATCGGGAGTGCCTTCGCGCTCGGTCGCGTCTCGCTCGGGGCCTTCCTCGTGATCGGGTTCATGATTCACAACGTCACGGAGGGGCCCGCCGTCGTCGCGCCCGTCGCCCACGGTGATCGCCCGGCCCTGTGGCACTTCGGCGCCATCGGCCTTCTGGCGGGCGCGCCGGTCGTCCTCGGGGGGTGGATCGGGAGCGTCGCCTACTCGCCGACGATCGGTGCGGCGTTCCTGGCCGTGGGCGTCGGCGCGATCCTCCAGGTGAACTGGGAACTGGCCGCGATGATCCGGCGCGACGGTCGACTGGCCAGTGCCGCGAACCTCGTCGCCTTCCTCGCCGGCCTGGTCCTCATGTACGCGACGGACCTCCTCGTCGCGCTCTGACCGGACTCAGAGGACGACCACTGCCCCGTCGAGTGATCGTGGGACGGCCACGCGCGTCGTGGTGCTCGTCCCGCCACGGGTCGTGATCGTGACACTCGCCATCTCACCGGGTTCGAGCGGCGTGCCGAACTCCCCCGCACCGGGGACGTCGTCTGGGCCCAGGTCGAAGGTGAGGACGAGCCGGTCCGACGCTCCGTCGAGCACCGGTGCCGCGCCGCTCGGATCCTCCCGGGCGGTGACCTGGAACCCGCCGTTCCTGTCGCTTGATTCGTGGTGCGTCACGCTGTACGCGCCGCTGGGTCCGACCCAGCTGACGGTCGCGTCCCGGAGGTCGATCGGGTCGGCACCGGGCGCCGTCGTCACCGTGAGGTTGACGACTCGCACCGTCTCGGTCTGGAGGACGGCACCGCGCTGTGCGATCACGCGAACCTCGTCGGCCGACGGATCGTCTCCGTCCGTCCACCTGTTCTCGGACGCGACAGCGTTGATCAGCACGCCAGCCGCGATGGACGCGACTATCACCATCGAGACGAAGACGACCACCGTCCCGAGCCCGACCTGCCCGCGCACCGCCTGTGTGTCCGCCGTGCCCATGTCTGCGCAGACCAGTTGCGTTGGTCTGACCAGTTCGGAGGGTCGCATAAAGGTAGGCCGCCAGTTATCGGCGGTGAGAACTGACCGCGGGGCCGGCTAGAGGCCAACATCGCTCGCCTCGGCCGGGAGATCGGATGGCACGTGCACCTGCCGGGCAACCGTCTCGCCGGAGGGCGTCACGAGGACGACGGTCGCCGTCTCGCCGGCCCTCAGTCGGTCGCCGAACTCGGGGACGTCCGCGACGTCGTCGCTCCCGAGGTCGAACCGGAGGCTCCCCCGGTCGGTGGCTGATTCGAGGACGGGCCCGCCGCCGTCGACGGCAGTCACCCCGTACTGCCCGTCCCCGCTTGTGGCACCGACCGGGCTGAGATCGAACGACTCGTCGCCGATCCAGACGGCCGTTCCCTCGCGGAGGTCGACCGGCTCCCGACCCGGTTGTGGCGAGACGACGAGCCGAACCGCGCCCACGGTCCCGCTCTGTGCGTCGACCGCGTCCCCCCGAGCCGCGAGGATCGAGAGGTCGTGGTCGGGAGTCGCGGTCCCGTCGCCGCCGTCTGGCCGCACGTCGACGCCCGCCAGGTCGAGGACGTACGGCGCGACGACGACGAGGGCGACGACGAGCACGACGAAGAGCAACAGCCGGTCGAGTCCCGACTGCCCGCGCCCACGTGGTAGTCCTCTCATGGTTCCCGTCCGACCTGCCACCGGTCGTTCCCGCCCCTTCCCCCGGTGCGGGCTTAAGCATAGGGGCCGCTGGGGGTCCGATCGGGGGCGGCCACGTCAGGACTCACTCGGCCGGCGGTCGCGGGCGCCTGCTGTCGGACACCTCGGGGCGACACCGCTGTGTTGGCTGATCGCTCCTCGTTGCCTGGGCAGGTCTCCTCTGCACGGGCATCGCGAAGGGTTGGGCAGGAGTCCCGCGGGCGACACTCGGAAGCGAGTGGGACGTCGGCGCGTCCACTGACTGAGGAAGCGCAGCGACCGATGGACGTGGACTCGGCGGGACTCGAACCACGGTCGGACGTGCTCGCTCCGCTGCGCGTCCTCCCTGATTCGAATCCCGCCACGCCCGTGCAGGGATGAGCGGAGCGACGACCGAACCGGCATGGCGGGATTCCAACCAGAGGGAGACGGTTGTGCTCGCTCACTCCGTTCGCTGCGCGCACTGCGTCTCCCAGGGTTCGAATCTCCGGTCGCCCTCCGGGGTTCGCTGTCGCTCACCCACTACGGGCGTGGCGGGATTCGAACCCGCGATCGAGGGGTTAGGAACCCCTCGCCCTGTCCGCTAGGCCACACGCCCTGCCCGCTCTCCGCACGCCCGGCGAAAAACGCTTACGAGAGTCACGAGGTGACCGCCGTTTCTACTCCAGACCCCACGTGGCCACCACCTGGACGGCATCTGGCGCGAACACAGCCTCCACTTCCACCCCGGTCCCCAAACCCACTTCAAGGCTGGGCCCCGAGGGGGTCGTGAGACCCGAATGTCCACGGGCCGGGAGCTACTGGCGGAGGTGGAACCGGCGTTCGATCCGGCAGCCGTCGCCATCGACGACGAGGGCGTCCTCGAGCTACTGGACCCCGTGGTCCGCGAGTGGTGGGTCGAGCAGTTCGGCGAGTTCGTTCCCGGCAACGAGGGCTTTTTTACGCCACCGCAGAAGGAGGCCATCCCGCTGATCCATCGCGGGGAGAACGCCCTGATCTGCGCGCCGACGGGGAGCGGCAAGACGCTCGCCTCGTTTACCGGCATCATCAACGAACTGTTCCGCCGGGATCGCACCGAGGGACTCGACAACTCGGTGTACTGCCTCTACGTTTCACCGCTGAAGTCCCTGGCCAACGACATCCACCGGAACCTGGAGGTGCCCCTCGAGGGAATCACGGAGAAACTGGAGGAGCGCGGCGACGACGTGTCGGTGCGACACGCGATCCGCCACGGCGACACCGACGACGCGGCGCGCCAGCGGATGCTCGAGGAGACGCCACACATACTCAACACCACGCCGGAGACGCTGGCGATCCTCCTCAATTCGCCGAAGTTCAAGGAGAAGCTCTCGACCGTGGAGTACGTCGTCGTCGACGAGATTCACAGCCTGGCCGCCAACAAGCGCGGGACGCACCTCTCCGTCTCCCTGGAGCGCCTCGAGGCGCTCGCCGAAGGGTCGCCGACGCGAATCGGTTGTTCGGCGACGGTCGAGCCGCTGGACACCGTCGCCGAGTTCCTCGTCGGGCGAGACGAACCAGGCGGCCCACCGCGGGACTACGAGATCGTCGACGCGCGGTTCGCCCGGGAGTTCGACGTCGAACTGACGACCCCGGCGGCGGACCTCGTCCACACCCCCCGGGACACCGTCACCGAGCGCTTCTACCACGACCTCCACGAGATGGTCCAGGACCACACGAACACGCTCGTGTTCACCAACACTCGCTCGGGGGCCGAGCGAGTCCTGCACAACCTCCGGGAGCGCTTCGACCGCTACGACGAGGGCAACTCCGGGTGTCACCACGGCAGCCTCTCGAAGGAGCGCCGCCAGGGCATCGAACGGGCGCTGAAGGACGGCGACCTCGACGTGGTGACGACCTCGACGAGCCTCGAGTTGGGCATCGACATGCCCCACGTCGACCTCGTCGTGCAGGTCGGCTCGCCGAAGTCCGTCGCGGCGCTCCTCCAGCGGGTCGGCCGCGCCGGCCACCAGCTCGGCCAGACCGTGACGGGCCGCGTCGTCGCCCTCGAGCGCGACGAGCTGATCGAGTGTGCGGTCATGCTGGAGAAGGCCGAGTCGGGGTTCGTCGACCGCGTGTTCGTCCCGGAGAACGCCCAGGACGTGGCCGTCCAGCACGTCTACGGCATGGCAATCAACGGGCCACGGCCCGAGGACGAGATCAGGGCCATTCTCACGCGGGCCTATCCGTACCGCGACTACGACGACGCCGACTGGGAGCAACTCATCCGGTACCTCACGGCCGACTACCCCGGCCTCGAGGACCGCAACGTCTACGCGAAGGTCTGGCGGGACACCAACGACGAGCCCGATGGGGAGCACCACTACGAGGCGTATCCGGTGGGGGCGACCCTCGTCGGCAAGCGCGGCCGCCTGGCGCGGGTCATCTACATGACCAACATCGGGACGATCCCCGACTCCTTCACCTGCGACGTCTACACGAGGGGAGACGACGACTGGGTCGGACAACTCGACGAGGGCTACCTCGACACACTGGAGACTGGCGACGTCTTCGTTCTCGGCGGCGATCGGTTCGAGTTCCGTTATCGTCGCGGCTCGAAGGTCTACGTCGACCGGACGAGCGCCCGCCCGACCGTCCCCTCGTGGTACTCCGAACGACTCCCCCTCTCTTACGACCTCGGCCGCGAGATCCTGGCTTTCCAGCGGGAACTCGTCGAGCGGATGGCCCACGGCGGCAAGAGCGAAGCCCGGGTCTGGCTCCGGGAGTTTCCCCTCGACGAGAACAGCGTGCAGGCCATCACGCGACTCTACGATCAACAGCTGAAGTACGCCGGGCCGGAGAGCGTCAGCACCGACGAGCGCCTCGTGATCGAGGAGGAACTCGACCACGACGAGTACGAGCGCCGGTACTACGTCCACTCGAACTACGGCCGGCGGTTCAACGACGGCTTCTCGCGCCTGCTGGCCTACCGCATCGCGCAGGCCGCTAACGCCAACGTCTCGGTCGCCGTCGCGGACAACGGCTTCTCGCTGTCGCTCCCGCTCAACCGCAAGATAGACCTCCAGGGGATCCTGGCGGACATCGACCCCGAAGACGCCCGTGCCGACCTCCGCGCCAGCCTCGAGGGGACGGACCTGCTCGAACGGTACTTCCGCATCAACGCGACGCGGGCGCTGATGATCCTGAAGCGCTACAAAGGGTACGAGAAGTCCGCGAGCGAACAGCAGGTCAGCAGCGACATGCTGCTGGGCTTCGCCGACGACCTCGAGGACTTCGCCGTCATCGAGGAGACTTACCGCGAGATCATGGAGGACAAACTCCACGTCGCCGGCATCGTGGACGTCCTGGAGTCGCTCCGGTCGGGCGAGCTAAGCGTCACGACCACGCGCGTCACCTCGCCGAGCCCCCGGGCGTTCGGCCTCGCGACGCTCATGGCCAGCGACGTAGTCCTCGCCGAGGACGAGTCCCGGGTCCTCCAGGAGTTCCACCGTCGCGTGATCGAGGAGATCGAGGGCGAGGACCCCGTCGACGATGGCGAGGACCCCGTCGACGAGGGCGCCGCCTGGTCGGACTGACGCGCCTCAGTTCGGACACTCGTACTGGCCGATGGTCCGTCGGTGGACGGTCCGGGACCCGTCGAAATCGACGGGATCGGTGACGTGCGTGATCGTGATCGACCTCAGCGTGGTCTCGTGGGTCGCGTCCCACCGGGCACAGCGGTAGTCCGCCAGGTGCGGCCCGAGGACCTCGATCCGGCCCGGCGTGCGAACGTCCTCGAAGTACTTGCGCCAGCGGGCGGACAGGAACTCGCTCGGTTCATCCGGTGGTCGGTCCGGGGAGATCGACCCACCGTGGAGGACGTCGACCCGTGCACCCGATTCGAGCGTCCCGGTGACGCTGTTCCAGTTCGTCGTCTGGGGCGGATTCGGAGCGAACATGTTCCAGTGGGGGTCGCCGTCGAGGTAGTCCGGACCGTCTGTCGGCCCGAAGCCATCCTCGAGGACCGCCCCGGCGTTGTAGGCCAGCATGACGAGGATAGCCAGGCCAGCGATCGCCGGAAGCAGATACCGTCGTACGAGATCGGCCACATTACCACCCACTGCCGACGGCCGGGACGGGAGACGCTGCCACTTCGCTGCCATTCCATCGACGTCTGGGAGGCGCTTCTCCAGGCGCGACACGAACCTGTCGTCGACGGCGTCCCAGACGACTGCCGGGAGGAACGGCAGGAGCGCCACGATCGAGACGAGTGGAAAGACGTCGAGGCTCATCGTCGCGGCCATCGTGAGGTGGGCCCCGACGAAGGCCGCGACCAGGCCGGCACGCGGCCACCCCCGGAGGACGACGAGCAGCCAACATCCCGTGAGGAGCCAGAACCAGAGGCGGCCGCCGACCGAGAGCGCGACCGGCACCTCTGCGAGTGCGTCACCCAGGAGGACGGTGTACTGATCGAGGTGGAAGATGTACTCCGTGGCGGTCCCGTCCCGCCAGACGTCGCTTCGGTGTTTGAGGACCGCGTTGACGCTGTAGACGACCAGTACCTGGAGCAGGATGCCCGCCGTTGCCAGGCTGGCGACCCGCTCGCGGCCGGATTGCGACCGCCGAGTCGCGTCGACGGCCCACCGTTCGTCGAGCGGGAGGAGCACGCCCCAGAACAGCAGGTGCCGGAGGAGGATGTCCCCGCCGTTGAGCACGAGCGGATTGCGCCCCTGCACGGAGAGAACGAGGACCAGGGAGACGAGCGTCGCGAGCGTCGTTCGGTAGCCGACGATCATGCAGATGGCCGCCACGGCGGCGACGGCGAACAGGACCGCCTGGGCTTCGGCGCTCCCGAACAGTGCGTGGACGGACAGCGATTCGGCGACGGGGTAGAGGTCAGCCAGCGCCGACCGCGGGAGGACCCCGGCGTCGGTGTAGAACGCCCGCAAGTTCGTCGCCCGGAGCAGCGTCCCGCCGAGGAGGACCGTGCCGAGACCGATCCGGAAGGCGGCCAGCGCCCGGGCGTCGATACCGAGGTGCGCCCGGAATCGACGTTTGACGGCGGACCTGACCCTCGCCGCCGCTCCCTCTGTGCGACCAGATCCCGAGTCTCTCCCGCGCTCGTTCTCGGGTGTGCCGGGGACTCGTTGGGAGCCTGGCCCCATCGCCGGTGACCTATCGCCGGGGCGTAATAACGTCACCGAGGAGCGGTCGTTCACGTCAACAGCGTGTTCAGCGCGTCCGGGACGACGAGGACGTCGCTCCCGGGTTCGACGGCGTCGCCGACGGTCGGCGCCGCGTGCATCAGGCAGTCCTCGACGACGCCGGGATGCTCGCTGTTCGCGATCCAGACGTCGTGGTCACGGAGCGCCCTGGCCACGACGAACGCACGCTGTGCACCCGGTTCGTAGCCCTCGGCCATCTCCTCGTAGAGGCCCTCGGGGCTGTCGGCGGCCGAGAGCCACTCGTAGAAGCGCTGTTCGCCGGTTCCCTCTCCGGCACCCTCGGGGAGCGTCGCCGGAACAACGACCTGCCCATCCTCCCGGAGCGGATTGCGAGCCCCGAGGACGACGTACGTCGCCGCGCGGGTCGCCTGGTAGAGGTTGGCGTCCTTGGGCGCGCCGACGCCCGCGATCACGGCGTCGTACGCCGACGAGACGTCGACCGACAGTGCGTCGACGGCCGTCGCTGCGAGTTCGGCGACGACCGCACGAGGCTCCCCGGCGGCGGCGCCGAGGATCCCCTGCGGTCCGTGCGTGACGTTCACACAGAAATCCGGGCCGGCGAGGTCGCCCGCGCGGTCGAGCACGTCGCGGAAGGGGTTGGCATCGACGCGGCCGAGCCGGACGCCGGGCTCTCCCAGGAGATCGGGGCCGTGGGTGTAGCGAATGAGCGGTTCCCCACCGGCTCCGATCACGACGGTCTTGGCCCCGCCGGAGAAGCCCGCGTACTGGTGGGGCTCGACCATTCCCGTCGAGAGCACGAGGTCCGCGCTCGCGACGCGCTCGTGGACCTCGACGGGAACGCCGTCGACATCGCCGACGGTGACGGTGGCGTCGGGGTCGTGGTTGATCGCGAGGTCGGCGTGGCCACCGAGCGCGTCTGCGATCTCGTCGTCGGTCATCGGGCGGTGGAGTCCCAGGCCCAGGATCACCGTCACCTGCTGGCGGGCGATCCCTGCGCGTTCGAGCGCGCCGACGAGGACGTCGAGGAGGACCTCGTCGGGCGTGGCACGCGTCACGTCCGGGACCACTATCGCGACGCGGTCGTCCGGGTTGGCGACGTCGGCGAGCGTCGGGCCGTGCGGGTCGTCGACGGCCGCCCGGGCGGCTCTGCGGACGTCGATAGCCTCGCCCCCCGGCGGCTCCGCGACGGTCACGTCGCAGTCCGGGAGGTCGACGGTGACCGTGCCCGACCCCAGCGGCACGTCGACTGGCATTGGGCGGACTTCGACGCGAGCCTGAAAAGGGATTGCGGTGCGGTGGCGAGGGCTCGCGGGCCTCAGCGCGCCCACTCGACCATACGCCCGTAGGTCTCGTCAGTCGAGAGCGCGTCGGCGTCGCCGACGAGCACGAGGGCCTTTTTCGCCCGGGTCAGCGCGACGTTGACGCGGCGGTAGTCCTCGAATATCGGCCCGTCGAGGCTCCCGGTGGCCACGAAGGAGACGACGATCACCTCCTTGCTCGACCCCTGGAATCGGTCGACGGTGTCGACGGCGACACCAGCGGGGACGCGGCGGGTGATCTCCGCGACCTGCGCGCGGTACGGCGCGATGACTCCCAGGTCGCCCTGGTCCACGCCAGCGTCGAGGTACGCCGTGACCACCTCCGTGACGGCCTCGGCCTCGATCGGGTTCGTGTGACCGTCGGTCGCGCCGTCGGGGTCGACGAACGCCACGCCGTCCTGGAGGTGGGCGGGGAGCGAGCTCGCGTCGACGCCCGGCAGGTCGCCGATGGTCTGGCCGGCGACGTCAGCCGTGGCCGGCCTGAGGCGGCCGTCGTAGAACTCCCGCGAGGCGAAGGCCTGGATGCGCTGGGCCATCCGGTACTGTCGGTCGAGCATCACGGCGGCACCGGGGTGTGCGTCGCGCAGGCGCTCGAACAGCGACGTTTCGAGCGCGGGCGCGTCGCGGACGACCGGCGGAAGTTGCTGGTGGTCGCCGACGAGGACGAACCGATCCGCGAGCGCCGTGGCGGCGAGCGTCGCGGGTTCCGTCAGTTGCCCGGCCTCGTCGACGACGGCGGCGTCGAAGGACTGCTCGCGCATGATCCGCGACCCGCAGGAGGCGGTGGTCGCCGCGACGACGGGCGCCTCCTGGAGCGCCGCGGCGCGCTCTCCCGGGTCGCCGGCGGTCTCCAGGCGGTACGACTGCATATCCTCGCGAACGCCGCTCTCCGTGCCGATCCTGACCACGTCGGTGAAGCCCTGATCCTCCAGGGCCTCGATGGCGTTGTCGACGGCGCGGTTGGTGAACGCCGACAGGAGCACGCGGTCGCCGCGGTCGACCAGCGCGCGGACGATCTGCGCCAGGACGTAGGTCTTGCCGGTCCCCGGCGGACCGTGGACGAGAGCGAAGTCCTCCGCGCCGACCGCGCGCCGGACGGCCTCGTCCTGGGCCTCGTTGTTGTCGACGACGGTTCCGTCGACGGCCCGGAACTCCGGGGACCGCCGGCCGAACAGGACGTCCTTCTGCTCGGGTGGCTGGGTCAGGACGCCGTCGTGCAGCGCGGTGAGCATGCGGTCCGCGAACAGTTCGGAGGGGTAGACGTCGAGGCGATGGAGGTCGACGGGTTCGTCGGCAGTGACGACGATCTCCTCGCCCAACCGTTCTACACGGGCGATTTCCGCGTCGCCCTCGATCGGGTCGCCGTCGCTGGCCAGCACCAGGTCGCCCTCGCGGATCTTCGAGACGGCCCCGGTCCCGGTCGCGCGCAGTTCCCAGCGGCCGCCGTCAAGTCGTCGCCGATCTGTCGGCTCCAGGTCGACGAGCGCGCGGTCGTCGTCGGCGCGCTCGGCGGGAGACTGTTCCCAGAGCTTCGCGTACTCGCGGTGCACGGCCGTGCGCTCGCGCTCGATGGCGTCGTAGAGCCGCTCGAAGTACTCTCGTTCCTCGTCGGGGATCGGTGTCCCGACCTGGCCGGCCTTGGACTCCTGGTCGAGGCGGCCGGAGACGGCCATGCACGTGTCCTGCTCGAAGCAGTACTCGCACTTCGCGTCGGCCTCGTAGCCGGTGGGGACGCTCGAGTCGAACTCCATCGCGGCGAGTTCGTTGCGCTTCCGGAGGACGAACTGCAGGAGGCCCGGGCCGATGGTGAAGTCCTTCGCCGGCGAGAGGTCGCCATCCTCCTCGGTGCGCTCGACGGCGGCGTTCTTCGTGTACAGCAGGGTCCCCGTGTCGGGGGCCTCGCCGGTCCGTTCGCCCAGGACGAGCGCGTAGCACGTGGCCTGGACCTTGTCGTGGAAGCGCGGTTCGCGCCGCGTGTTCTTCCCCGTCTTGAGCTCGACCGGTGCGCCGCGGCGGACGGCGTCGGCGCGCCCCTTGATCCCGTAGCGCTCGCTGACGAGCGTCTGCTCGGAGCGCCACTCGTCGCGTTCGGTGAGGGTGCCCTGGCTGAGCCAGCCGTCGATGGCGCTCGCGTGCTGGCGGACGGTCTCGACGGTGGCCGCGCGGTCGGCCCCGAGGAGGCCCAGTTCGAGGCCCGCTTCCTCGACGCGGGCCGCGACCGCTTCCTCGACGTCGCGGCCGCGGAGCAGGTCGCCGAAAACCTCGTGGACGATGGTCCCGGTGACGACGGGTTCGGCCAGCGGCGTCCCGCCGATCTTGTTGAGGTAGTACATCCGCGGGCACTGGACCCAGCCGCGGACGTCGGTCACGTCGACGAGGAAGTCCGGTTCGACGACGACCATCGTGTCGCCGTCGGTGCCGTACTGGGTCTCGCCCTGGTACTCGCGCTCGGTCGCGTCGTAGACGGCCAGTTCCATCCCGACGTCGAGGTAGTCGGCGGCCTCGCTCCAGTCGCCCCAGAGTGTGACAGTCACGGCGTCTGCGGCCCCGCCCTCGGGGCGCACCTGGACCTCACAGAGGTCGCTCTCGCCCCGGCTGGTGGTGACGGTCCGGCGCTCGCCCACCGCGACGACGGGCCCCCGTAGATTCACGGACGGGCAGAGGTGCGCGGCCGGGAAAAGCGTGCTGACACCGCCCGCGGACGCCCGGTCGCTGGGTTACGCTACTGACGGGGCCGTCGGTCGAGGCCAGTGGTTCTATCGATGGCTATATTCCGCCGAGGACCCAAGCGCTGGCACCATGCGGGTGCGCGACTGGCAGGACATTCTGACGGACGTCGTGGAGAGCGACGCCGACCCGTCCGGCTGGCGTGCCGTCGGCGGGGACCGGAGCGGTGGCCTCGGCGAGGACCTCTTCGTCGGCCACCCCGACGCCGGCGTCTTCCAGCTCAAGACCTACGCGAAAAATCCCTTCCAGGTCGAGGGCGTGGGCGCGCAGGTCGCCCGCCGGATCGACGACGACATCGACCCGCTGTTCCCCGGCAAGGAGGGAACGCCCGGCCTGTTCGGGGTTCAGGAACCCGTCGCGGACGAGGACGAGGCCGAGACCGTGGCACAGGAGGTCGGCTCCGTCGTCGAGGCCCACGCCGACGCGCCGACCACGCCACAGGACCTCTTCGACGACGTCATGGACGCCATGGACAGCCCCGCGTACGGGCCGATGGACTTCGACCAGTACGATCGGCCCGACACCCTCGACGACCTGACCGAGACGTTCGAGGAGGCCGAGGACCTGCTCGACGCGGAGTTCAAAGACGTCGTCAGCGAGGACGTCGAGCGCGGCTTCCACTGACGCGGGGGCGTCGCGCCGGGGTTCGGCCCCCGTCTCACAGTCGCTTCGAGACGTACGGGCCGTCCTGGTGGTACCCGAGCTTCTCGCGGTAGTACTCGCGGACGCCGATGCCGCTGAGCACCGCCAGCTTGTCGAAGCCCGCGTCGGCCGCCAGGTCCTCGGCTTCGCGCAGGAGTCGTCGGCCCCACCCCTGGTGCTGGTGGCTGCCGACGGTCGCGTCGGCCTCGCCGAGGGCGGGGTCGTTCTCCTCCCCGGCACCAGCGCTCCCGACGCCGACCTCGCTCCCGTAGACGTGGAGTTCCCGCACGACGGCGGCGTTCTCCAGTTCCCGGCGGACGGGGTCGTTCGGGAACCGGAGCCGGCAGAAGCCCACGAGGAGGTCCTGCTCGAAGTCCTCGACGCTGAGGAAGTGTTCCGTGCCGCCGCCGGACTGGTAGGTGATCGCGTCGAGGTCTACCGACTCGGGTTCGGCGTCGTTGTGCCCGACCTCCCGACAGCGGATGCACTCGCAGGTCCAGCCGTGCTCGTCCATGCGCTGGCGGGCCAGTTGCCGGAGGTTCGACTTCCAGACGCCGCCCTCGATGAAGTCCGCCGGGATGTCCCGCTGGACGCGCTGGAGGCGCGTGTAGCGCGGGATGTCCTTCTTGATCCGGGCCACGAGGTCGGCGGCCTCTTCGTTGCCGAGCGGTTCGAACTCGCCCTCGTGCCACGAGTCGTAGATCGCCGTGCCCTCGACGACGAGGGTCGGATAGATCTTCAGGAAGTCCGGGCGCCAGGCCGGGTCCTCGAAGATGCGCCGGAAGTCCTCCCGGCACATCTCCCTCGACATTCCCGGCTGGCCGGGCATCATGTGGAAGCCGACCTTGAACCCAGAGTCGCGGAGTCGGCGGTTGGCGTCGATGGAGTCCTGGGTCCCGTGACCGCGGTGCATCTCGCGGTTGATTCGGTCGTAGGTGGTCTGGACGCCCACCTCGACCTTGGTCGCGCCGAGGTCGAGCATCCGGTCGATCTGTTCGGGGTCGCACCAGTCGGGCTTGGTCTCGAACGTCGTCGCCACGTTGCGGACGTCCGCGGTCTCGTTGCGCGCGATCACGTCCTCGAGGTACGCGAAGTCGTACTCCTCGGGGTCCTGAGCGAAGCTCTCGCCCTGTGCGGGCTCGGGGTCGCCGTCCACGTCGTACTCGTTCATCGCCTGGAGCGCCCGCTTGACGAACCACTCCTGGTAGTCGTGCGAGCGCGCGGTCATCGTCCCGCCCATGAGGATCAGCTCGACCTTGTCGACGGGGTGGCCGATCTCCCGGAGCTGGTGGAGGCGCAGGCGGACCTGTCCGTACGGGTCGTAGTCGTTCTGGACCCCACGCGCGGCGGCGGGTTCGTGGCCCGTGTAACTCTGTGCGGAGGAGAACTCCGAGTCGGGCCCCCCGGGACAGTACAGGCACTTCCCGTGCGGACAGCGCTCGGGCGAAGTCATGATCGCCACGGGGGAGACCCCCGAGGCGGTTCTGACGGGCTTCCTTCGGAGGACCTGTTCGAGTTCCTCGCGCGTCCCCTCGGGCGCCCGGTCGAGAAGCTCCGAGTTCTTGGGCACCTTCGGCGCGGAGTACTTCCCGCAGACCTCGGTCTTGGCCGACTCGACGTCGTCCCGGCCGACTTCCCCGGCGAGGATGCGTTCGATCAGCTCCGCACAGACCTGCTCGAAGGCGTCATCGGTGGCGGGGGTGTCGCTGCTCATCGGGCTCGTTGTCGGTCCAAACTCTTCGCGTCTGGCGAATAAGGGTGTCGCTTGGGGGAGTACCGGCCCGACCGTTCCCTCAGGCCGCGGCGACCGAGGAGAATTCGTTCCCCAACGCGCGGAGGACGGCGTCGCGGACGGCCGCGCGCTCGCCCGAGAGGAACTCGATGCGGCCCTCGCGGGCCCCGCTGGGGTCGAGGCCGGCTTTCGGTGCGTCGTCGGTCGCGGCCGCGACGACCTCTCGGACGTCGAGGTCGGCGTCGGTCCGGACGTAGGCCTCGTCGGTGCCCAGCCCGACCAGGGCGTCCCCGGCGTCGCGCTCCCGGCGCCAGAGCACGTCGAGCAGGAGCGGCGTCGGCGGGAACTCGTAGCGGTGGGTGTAGGCCTTCGTGTCGAGGACGAGGACGGTCGAGCCGTCCACCTCGCGGGTCTCCAGGTTCGCGAGGGCGGTGTCGACCGCGGTGTCCATCCGGGTCCGGTACTGCTCGCTGACGTGGGCGGCGAGGGTCTCGTCCTCGCCGTCCGCCCCGCCGAAGAGGAGGTCGACGATCAGTTCGCGCTTGTCCTCGTAGGACTGGTAGAACGCCTCCAGGGCGATGGCCTCGCGGAGTTCCCGGACCTCGCTCTCGTCGTAGCCCGCCTCCGCGGCCAGGTCGAGGTAGGCCTCGGGCGCGTCCTCCCAGAAGCTCACCGCCGGGAGGTGCGCGAGGTCGTCCCGGACGTCCTCGTCGACGTGGGCCGCGACGTTCGCCGCGAGGGCGGCCGCAGTCGTGTTTGCGTCGTCCGACGGCGGCGTGACCGTCGTCCCGACAGCTTCGCGGACGTCGTCGTCGACCGTTGCGGCTTCGAGGACGAGCGTCCGCGCACCGTAGACGTCGAGCAGGTCGTAGCTGTCCAGGGACTCGCGCGTCCCGCCGGCGCCCACGAAGACGAACAGGGGGACCTGCTCGTCGTGGCGCTCGGCGTTCGAGAGCATCGTCGTCACGTCGCCGGTGGCGTCGTCGAGGTCGTAGACCGTTCCCTCGAGGGGACGGCGGTCGAAGTAGTGGTACTCGGCGTCGGCGTCCTGGTGTTCCTCGCGGACCAGCGGGAGCGTCGCGCGCTCGAGGGCAGCGCCGCCGACGTAGCCGTCCACGCTGGCGGCGTGGCGGACGACGATCGGTCGGCCCTCGATGACGGCCCGGCGGACGGCTGTCGCCGCGTCGCGCAGCGAGTCGGCGAGGGACTCGACGGCGCCGTCGTCGGCGAGGGGGTCGACGGCCTCGGGCCGGGCCCGCTGGACCATCGCGTCCTCCATGCGCTCCTCGACGGCCGATCGCTCGTCGTCCTCGAGGACGACCAGAGCCTCGGTCTCGACCTGCAAGTCGCCGCGGCGGCGCTCGACCTCGCCGTCGAGACGGACGACGTCGCCCTCCCCGACATCGGGGTAGGCGCGGACGCCGGCCTCCTCGAAGGCGGCACAGTCGACGGTGCCCGTCTCGTCGCGCAGTTCGAAGACCGTCGGCCCGCTGGTCTGGCGCGCGCTGACGATCTCGCCCTCGAGGCGAACGACCGTCCCGACGAGGTCGTCGAGCGCGTCGACCGTCGCGGACTCGGGGTCCGGCCGGGACGCACTGTCGGACGCGTCGCTCGTCTCCGACTCAGGATCCGTCCCGCCGTGCCCGTTTCCCGACGCGGCCTCGGCCTCCTCGCCAGTCTCTTCCTCGTCGGCCGACGTGTCTCGCTCGACGGCCGAGGGCGAGATCTCGCTCCCGCCGGCGTCAGCGGACTCCGCCTCGGCGTCGCCGTCGTCCACCTCGCCGCCGTCGTCCACCTCGCCACTCTCGTCCTCCTCGGCGAGCAGTTCAGTGTCGGCGTCGGGGTCGTCGATGAGCGTGCCCCGGAACTCGTTTTTGCCCTGCCGGATCGACCAGCCGAGGTCGACGTTGCCGTTGTCCCGGACGTTCTGGACCTGGACGAAGACGGCGTCGCCCGGGTCCCAGTCCAGGCTCTCCAGGCGCTGGTCCAGCTCGCTTTTGTGCAGGAGACCGGTCACTCGGTCCCCGATGTTGACGAACACGCCGAACTCGGCGAAACCGTCGACGGTGCCACGGTAGAAGCGATCGACCGTGAGCTGGTCCGGGTGCGACCCCCGGAACTCGAACACGACGTCTTCTTCGTGGATGTCACAGATTCGGCCGTCGACAGACGTTCCGCAAATGATACACGAACCCATTGGCAGGTGAAAGTGGGTCCGCCCTAAAACGGTTGTCGAATCACTGCGGCGAGCCGCCGACCGCTCCTCGCTGCGTCGCTGCACATCCCGCGGGCGTCACTCGAGGACGTCCGTCTCTTCGGCCAGGCCCGCCAGGCCCTCGCGAACCGCCGTCGCGTCGTCCGGGAACAGGGCGACCTCCACCTCGTTGCCGTCCTCGTCGGTGAAGGCCAGTTTGACGCGCTTGTCGCCGAAGGCCCGCACCTCGACGTCCTCGACGTCGTAGAGCTTCGCCGTGCCGGTCCGGTTCGACGGGCCGACGTGCTTGATCGCGCCGTCCTTCAGTTCGAACATGAACTCGTCCAGGTCGAGACTGAACATACCGGACGTCGGCGCGGCGTGTGGATAAACGTGCTCGTCACGACTCAGGCGAGGCCCGCCACGGTGTCGGCGAGCAGTTCGCCCGCCGCCTGGAGCGCGCCGATGCCCCAGAAGCCGTACCCGAAGACGAGCACGACCGGGACCGCTCCGACCAGGAGCGCGACGGGCAGTCGTACCTCGTGGACGACGGCCGTCCCGAGGACGTACAGCCCCGCGCCCCAGCACACGACGATGGACCGGATCCGGGGGTCGGAGACCCCCGCGAGGACGCAAGGTGCCGTGGCGTAACAGATGACCTGGACCGTCTCGCTCACGCCCGCGCGATCCGGAACGACCGCGATCAGGACGAGCGTCTGGACGGCGGCCACGAGGTGGACGACCGCCGGCGCGACGAGGACGACGGCGACGAGGGTCCACATCGCAGCCGAGAGGAGCGGCCGGTCGCCGACGACGGGATACGCACCGGGGACGAGGACGTGCCTGATCCCCTCCTCGATCAGGACGACCATCGCGAGGAACGTCAGCCCGGGCGCCTGGTCGCCGGGCGCGACGTTCGAGGCGAAGAAGGTTCGCGGCCGCACGAGAACTTCCGTCCACGCGCGAACGATCGCACGCGGGCCTCGCGGCCGTCCGATCCCCGAATCGTCGACCCAGCGCGTCACGATCGCCCGTACTCACACCGCGGGTATGACCGTTGTGACTCGCCGACCGACCGCCGACAGCCGCCTCAGTGGGAGGCGCCCACGTTCTCTTCGCTCTCGAAACTCGCCGGGTCCGCCTCGATGTTCGCGAAGCGGACGGCCTCCTCGCCGAGGGTCGCCACGCGCTCGGCGACGCTCTCGTCGACGATGTGGCCGTCGTCGACCTTGCCCGAAGCCCGCGGGATCGCGGCCTGGTGGGGGATCACCCAGGCGTCGAGCGCCCTGCAGACCGATCGGAGGTGCTCCAGGGCGGTGATCGGGAAGCTCCCGCCGGCGACGCCCAGGAGCCCGACGGTCTTCTTCTCGAACTCGTCGAACCCGCAGTAGTCGATGGCCGTCTTCAGCGGCGAGGCGTAGGAGCCGTGGTACATCGGCGTCCCGAGGAGAATCGAGTCGGCCGCGCGAACGCGTGCGCGGAGTTCCGGTGCGTCGCCGGCATCGTCCGCGTCCGCGTCGAAAACCGGGAGGTCGAACTCGCGGAGGTCGAGGAGTTCGGTGGACGCGCCGCGGTCGGCGGCAGCGTCCAGGGCGTGTCGGAGACCGATGCGGGTGTGGCTCCCGTCTCGCATGCTGCCACAGATTGCGACGACCTGGACGGTGTCTGCCATGCCTTTCGCTGTGCCACGAATCGTGAAAGCGGTGTGGGTTCTCGAGTGCCCGTCCTCGCTAGCGCCGGAGTGACGCCACGCCCTCGTCGGTGGTCACGAGGCCGTCGTCCTCGAGGTCATCGAGGAGGTCTGACAACCACTCTCTGCCGTGCGCTCCGTCGGGGGCGTAGTCGACCCGAATCCGGGGGCCGAGTTCGTCGAGTTCGAGCGGTCCGTGTTCGCCGAGCACCCGCACGACCCGCCCCCGGAACTGCCGCCGGCTGCCCTCGAACGAGGGCTGGGTCGGCACGTCCGGTGCGGTGAAGTCGCCCGTCTCGTAGGCCACGCAGACGTCCCGCCACGGACAGCCCGCCTCGTCACAGGCTGGCGTCTTCTCGCAGGCCAGGCCGCCGAGTTCCATGATGGCGTTGTTCCAGGCGCGGGACTGGCCCTCGGGCATGAGGTCGCTCGCCGCGGCCTCGAAGGCCGCGTCGTCGTCCGGCACGTCGAAGGCGCGATGCAAGACCCGCTTGACGTTGGTGTCGACCACGGCGTCGCCATCGTCGAAGGCGAAACTGGCCACCGCGTTGGCGGTGTAGGGGCCGACGCCCATCAGGTCCTGGAGGCCCTCGGGCGTCTCGGGGAACTCCCCGTCGTGGTCGTCGACGACCTGGCCGGCCGCCTCGTGGAGGTACTTAGCGCGGTTGTTGTACCCGAGGCTGTGGTCGGTCCAGAAGCCGACCACGTCCGCCCGGTCAGCGTCGGCGAGGGCCTCGACGGTCGGCCAGCGGTCGAGGAAAGCGTGCCAGGCGTCGACGACGCGGCCGAGCTGCGTCTGCTGGCTCATGACCTCGGAGACGAGGATCTCGTAGGGGTCGGTCGTCTCCCGCCAGGGGAACTCCCGGTGGTGCTCGTCGTACCACGACAGCAGGCCCTCGCGCACCGACGCCAGGTCGACGTCGGCGAACGGATCCGCGTCTGCGCCGACCGTTGCGTCGCCGTCCTGTTCCCCTGTTTCGCCCATCGTCGGTCGACACGGCGTAGCGCCGGCCGGGGCTTACGTATGGCGGTTCCGGTCCCGAACAGACGGGGCTGTCGCGGGAGCGAAAGCGGTTTCCACGCGCCGACCCTCCCGTCGCCAATGAGCCTGGACGACCTCTCGGAGGACGTGACGGACCGGTACGCCGAGATCGGCGACGAACTGGCCGTCGACCTGGATCGGGAGACGCGCAACGAACTCGCCATGCTGACGACGGCCCTCGAACCCGAGGACGCGGACGAACTGGTCCGCCGCGCGGTTCACGTGCTCTTCCAGTCCACGGTCGAGACGGGGTCCCTGGACTTTCACCTCCGGAGCGGCTACGACGTCACCTACGACGAGTACCTCTCCGGGATGACCTTCGACGAGATGACCGGTGCGGACCAGTTCCCGCAGGCCGCCCAGGACGACGACCGCCGCTACCAGTTCTGAATCGAGGGTCAGCGGCCGGCCGTCATCGGAGCCGCGTGGATGGAGTCAGTCTGTTACTCCGCCCTGCGATTCGGGCCGCCACCGGCGCTCGCGCGTTCCAACCGGGCGCCGTCCCGCGGACAGTACTCGAAGTCGTCTCGTCGCGTCTGGAACTCACAGCGGGGACACCGCCGGAGCGTCGGCTGTGCGTCCGTGCGGTCACCGAGCCCGCGACCGAAGAGGATCGGAACGAACGGGACGAACAGGAAGAAGAGAAGCGAGTCGAAGTACACCCAGGCGGCGACGCTGCCGAGGAGGCTCAGCGCGAGACCGGCGACGGCGGTGGCGAGGCTGGCCCGGCGCATTCACCGCCTCAGTCCTCGACGTACTGGGACTCCCACTCGCTCCGGGCCTCGATCTCGCGGCGACCGCGGCGCGTCAGGCTGTAGAAGTTGGTACGCCGATCGCGCTGCCCCTTCTCGACGAGCCCCTTCTCGACGAGGGTGTCGAGGTTCGGGTAGAGCCGCCCGTGGTGGATCTCCTTCTCGTAGTACTCCTCGAGTTCCTCCTTGATGGCGAGCCCGTGGGGCTCGTCCTTGCCCGCGATGACGTACAGCAAGTCACGCTGAAATCCTGTCAGGTCGTGCATCGGTAAGATCTGCCTGCCTTTTCTTGTCGGAATATATTAAATATGTCGTTCCAAATACGTGCGGCCGTTCGGAGGAGATATCGGTGCCCCGGGAACTCGCGTCCCATCGGCGGTGCCACCGACCGAACCGTTCTCACGGTGGTGCTGTGACGGTGTCCACCGTCCCCTGAGTGGCCAGTCGGGGGCGTATTCACCGCGAGGCGTCCCGAGTGAACTCGCCTTGAAATCGGACGACGGCCCCTTCAATATCGGATCACACGCGTCGCGGTCTTTCAATCGTCCGATACGACGTGACACGACTCTCTTCGAGTAAGTGCCGCGGGCGCGGTGAACCGACTGAAAGCTTACACTCGTCGTGCGCCGTGTTGCAGTGGCTCGCGAGTGAGCGTTGGCTCGCTGTGACCGGTCCAGTTACTCCTCGGGAATGTGACGAAAGGTAAGGAAAGCAGTTCGCGCGGGAAAACCGCGCGAACGCTTGCCGCCCTGAATTGGTCCCCGCTGACGCTTCGGCCCTCCAAGCGAAGCGTCATGTGGTCAAATCGGGGGAAGGGCCTTAAATGTACCGGCCTGGGTCCCTTCGGATTGACGAAACGTCACGCCCGGGACCTGCACGCCACCGCCCGTTCGGTAGATGTACACGTGAGGCCGACGCCAGACATATGGCTGTAGTGACACGTCCCCTCGGTCTGTAACCGAGCGCTCGACCCGAGTCAGAGGTGTTCCTCCTCGAGGACCCACCCGAGCGCGCGTCGGTAGTACGTGAACATCTGTCGGACGCCCTCGTGGCGCATGTCCTCGTCTTCGAGCTGGTCGGCCAGGAACTCGTACTGCTCCCTGATCTCGGCCTCGTCGCGCATGTCGTTTCGGTCGGTGCTCGTCGCCATCAACCTTCGGCCGGGCGGCCTCGGCATCCGGGTCGACGGCGTGCGACGGTCGGTGTCCGGCGGCATCGTCGACCCGGTGTCGTTTTTTGTCCCCGGGCTGAAGAAATACGCATGGAACTGCGGGGCGAGCGCGAGTGCCGGGCGTGTGGCACCCGCTGGTCGTACTACGAGACGGAGAGCGTCGTTTGTCCCGACTGCGGGAGCCTCAGGAGCGTCGCCGTCGACGAGGGGGCGGTCCACACGGGTGGCGACGCGGACCTCGATCTGAGCGACGCCCGGGCTGCCGTCGACGACGAGCTCCTCGACCGCGTCGCGACGCTCGGCGCCGAAGCAGCGCGGGACTACCGTCGCGACGTCGGCTTCGTCTCCGGCGGCGACCTGCGGCCCCTCCCCGACGAGTACCTCCTCGCGGCGGAGGTCGAGGCGGTCGGATCGTGCCTCGCGCGGGAGATGCAGGTCACGGAGGCGGCCGAGCACTACTTCCTGACGCTCCTGCGCGGACCGGTCGAGGGCGAGCGACCCGGGCCGGACGCGGTTCCGGCGGAACTCCGGGCCGAACGCGGGCTGGCCGTCAGTCGGTCCGTCGACGCGTACCGGCGCGATCTCCGGACCTACCTCGACGACGTCGACGGCACCCTCGCATCCGCCCTTTCCGCGATCCGGGCCAACCAGAAGCGAGTCGACGCCCTGGACGGCGACGTCGAACCCCGCGCGGCCGAGCGACTGGTGGGTGCCGTCCGGGACGTCTACGCGTACCTCGAACGCGACGACGAGGCGGCCCTCGTCCGCGTCGAGGAACGACTGCCCGACACTCAGTGAGGGAACGCCGCGTCAGGGCAGCGACACGGCGACGTCTGCCTGCTGGCCCGTCGCCTTGACCGTGTTGTACAGGAGCATCGCCCGCGTCATCGGTCCGACGCCGCCAGGGACGGGGGTGATGGCGGCCGCTTTCTCCCTGGCCGACTCGAAGTCGACGTCGCCGACCAGTTCGTAGCCCGTCTCGGTGTCCGCGTCGACGCGGTTGACGCCGACGTCGATCACCGTGACGCCGTCGGCGAGCATCGACCCGTCGATCATCTCCGGAACCCCGACGGCCGCCACGACGACGTCCGCCTGGCGGGTCTTCGCACCGAGGTCGTCGGTCCGGGAGTGACAGACGGTGACCGTCGCGTTGCCGCCGGGTGCCTTCTGGATCAGGAGGTTCGCCATCGGCTTGCCGACGATGTCCGAGCGGCCGACGATCAC